>OMLO01000487.1_pt1 | contig 25872 bp, 17 predicted proteins | sample 1674811 | NCBI WGS metagenome assembly OMLO01 (sample SAMN06265003, study PRJEB25207) | coral metagenome | isolation source: Coral host | place: Mexico:La Bocana,Puerto Morelos, Mexico | collected 2008-11-13
AATGAAGATTTTCCTACCCTTTCATATACCTAAACTTGTGAAATCCCTACCCTTTTATATACCTGAAGCCTGAAAAACGTACCCCTTTTGGGTTGAGCCTCCCCGTATAGGCCATTATAGGGGGTACCCCCCTCCCCCCGGGTGATCAACAAACCTGCATTGATCTTTGGAACAAAATGAATCTGATTTGCAGGACTTTCTATCTTAGATAGGACTCCTCTATAATATAATAATATCAGAGATACTACTGACAGTTGTAATAAATTGTACAGTAATCTACAGGTAAAGCAAACTACTGACAGTTTTTAAAGGATATTTTGGATCCCCTATGTAATGAATGGAAGCTTGCTTAGCTAGGTTCATCGCTGTCATTATGTGAACTTGACAGTATACATGTAAATACTGCAGTACATTTAATTTTATTAATTGTTTGTTTTAGGAAACTGGTGACTGTATCTGCAAAAATAACACAATGGGAAGAAGGTGCAACCTCTGTAAGCCTGGATATCACAATTTATCGGCCGATAACCCAGCTGGTTGCCAAGGTAACATAATTTTTTTTGTAAGTTTTAAGCTTTTTGTGACTTTCAAATCATACATGTATGTTGTGGCATGGATTGCATGGGTTCCTCTTGTTGATGAATCAAATGTTAATGAGGCACTTTCATGAATCAAGTGTACTCAAGGGAGGACTATATGTATATCTACATGTACACTCTACCAACTATAATGTCTTTTAATTAAAACTTTGTCACAGCCTCCTTGAGAAGATCCCTTCTCTACTCGTACCACTCACTTCCACCCTGCTTAAATTCCATGCAAAGCAGAAATGAATGACTGATCATAAAATACACAGTAGTCAGCTTTGCAGTGTTTTTGCGAGCTACAGTAATTCTAAAGTGTAAAGCTTTTTTTTACTGTTCAGGGGAAAAAAAAATGGAATTCCAGCTTGCCCTCCAGACAAATAGCTCTTAATTTTTGCTTGCCCCAGGCATGGCTTAATGTGCTTTTTTATTTAGTTGGTCAGCAATAGGCATTAGCCCTTTGCTAGGGTGGAGAGTGAAAAAGGACAGGTCTGTTTTTGCAGCCTTATAGCCCATTGTGAGAATGAAAACGTTAGAATGGAAAAATACCTATCTGGCATGAAAATCTTCCCATCCCAAATGACCAGTCGGCACTTTTGAAGCCCTTTGAATATCAGTTATACAGCAACGTTGCCTGAGCATGTAATGATACAATGTTAACTATTGTGTTTGTCTGGTTTGTAGAATGTACTTGCTTCACAGCTGGTACAGTGAATGGTTCTAATGTATGTGAGCCAAATGAAGAAGGTCTTTGTACGTGTAAGAGGAATGTTGAGGGGCTGCGTTGTATGTCATGTAAAGATACTTACTACGACCTGCAAGAAGATAACATTTATGGCTGCTCAGGTGATTTCTTACTTGAAAATAATAAAATAAAACACTATTTTCATTGCCATTTATCATTAATTAAATAAAAATATTGAAAAAACATGGTAGTTTGAGATGTAACATTCTTTGAACCAGTAAGTAAACCAATTTTGATAGTAAATATTAAAATTCAGCCTAGCACAATAGATCTCAATAAACCCCACAAACTCCTTCCCTAAATTTCCTCAGAGCCGTGTACTGAGGTCTCTTGTTTTTGGCTGAATTTTAATATATCAAAATCGGTCTGACTATTGATTTGTTTTTTGTAATAAATTATTATAATTAATGATTTTTATAATTAATGATCAAGTAATATAAGAGACAAGTGAACTGAATTTATTTAAACCATGGCACATTCAAAATGTACATGTAGGCCTGGCTAATGCTCGAAACGTCAGCTTTTTAACTCGTTACAGTGGCCAATTTACATTTTCAACTTAGTTGATATAACCAAATTACCTTGTTACCCCCACTGACGCAGCACCACAGTTTCTTTAGAAACTTTCATGCAATAAATCAACAGTTCAAAATGAATTGTTGTAATAATAGAAGTCTGGGGCTTAGTTTTTAAGACAGACCATTTTAAAATTTGCTTTTATTATTGATAGTCTATGTTTATCCAGTGTAGAGGTAGTGGCGACCTTATGATTGGTGTGTTTGACTCTGGATCTATTCTAGTGATTTGGTTTCTGCCCTGACTGGCCATGGGACATTATAACTTTGTGTGACACTTTATTCTCACAGTGCCTCTCTCCACCCAGGTGTATAAATGGGTGCCAGTGAATTTAATGCTGGGGGTAATCCTATGATAGACTAGCCTCTCATCCAGGGGGTGGGGGGGGGGGAAATATTCCTAGTAGCTTCATGCTACAGAAACCAGGATAAGCTCTGGCGATGGATTGAACATGTAATATGCAGAGTTTTGTTTGTCCAGGGCCTTGTTACCACAGTTGAAGGCTGAAGGGAACTGAAAGATGACAGGGGTTTGAGATAACCATGAATTGTAGCTAATGAATGGAACAGTGTCTTTTTTTCATTTATTGTTGCTGTGCCCCACTGAATGCCTCATTGTATGGTTTTGTTACCGGTAATTGCTGCTATGTTTCTTGTTATGGTAGAGTAGTCATTTGACAGTATTCTTTGCTGATTTCATGCTAGAATGTGATTGTGATATTGGCGGTGCTTACAATAATGTTTGTAACAAGACGTCTGGCCAGTGTGAATGCAAAGGAAACATCACCCAACGACAGTGTGACAGGTTAATAGTTCAGACAAGTTGTTCTTGTTAATACATGTATTATCAATTTTACGTTCAAGTTTGTTTTAATCTCTGAGTGAGAAAGTTGTGATAATGCTTGGCTGTGGTTTTCGAGGTATACAATCATGTATTTTCAATTCATTAATTAAATTGCAGTTGGGAACTGGGGATTTATTCTTTGGCTTGCTGTTAATATCTTACTCAGTCCTTTAATGGGTTTGTCTGTTACTCTTACTGATTTCAATGGCAACATAGTTAATTAATATTATAGTTACAAAACACAATTATTACTGCCCATATTCTTTAAGCCTAGGGTATACATGTACATGACCACTGGCTAGAAAATCTCCATGTATCTTACACAGTAATAATGTAGAGCTGTTGGCAAACTTGTCTTCAGTTATTTATTTTGAAAATGTAATAATTTGTATTATTGTTTTGTTTTAAAGACAACTAATATTATCTAATTTTATTTTGTATATATATTATATTATCCTCAATCCTCCTTTTTCTTTCAGTCCTCAGATAGGATTCTATTACCCAACCTTGCACTTTATCAGTGGTCAGAACTCCCATGTTGTCAATACTCAACAGGTATTGCAAAATAATTAGTCTATGATTATTATCATTATTATAATTATTATTACTAATTATAAGAAGTTACTATGTTTTAAAATGTACATGCTACTTCTCTTTTCCAGCAAGTAATTTTGTTTGAATTAAATGTTCTTCTGCCATAAATGCTGTTTGTAAAATTACCGGTAACCTTGTCAAACTACATGACATTTGTGTATTATTATAAAATTATGTTTAGCTGTGTCTTTTTCTCAAACTCAACAGATCTAGACTATGTTAGACCAGATTTCTAAATAGCCAGAAGAAAGTTAAGAATACAACACCCAGTGGAGGATTTTTGGCCATTTATGTTTTTTTGGAATCATGTTCAAACACAGTTTTGATTGTTTGACACATCTCCATCAAAACTGAAACTAAAACTACAGAGAAAATGGAGAAATGAAATTGTAGAAATCAATGGTACACATCCGATATCCAAGCACCATCATAATTCTTGATTTCCTTTGTTTAAACTTGAATAATTAATTAATGATTTGAGAAGTTTAATTTCACTTTTTTAATGTAATATTTAACGTCTGAGTCGCACATGGAGGTTTGGTGCCTAGGAACCTGGTGGCTGGAGCTGCCAATCCTAAACCCAGATAGCAAGAACACCCCACAAGCCTGCCCTACCTGCAACCCAGCCACCAGCCTGCCCACCACACCCAACTCCAACCCAAGCACCCATCACACTAAACCAAGAGTTCAATGGAAAAAAAAAGAAACTCTGAAATGAGCCAAAACTCCCAGAGCATGAAGCACTGTAAGACTATGAGCACATGTAAAGGTGCATGCTCAAAAACACAACAGAAAACCACTTACTCCGGGGTGCTGGAAATCGCCCTGCAGCCAACCTGTAATGTTAACACTGGCAGCAACACTGAGCACAGGATGTCCACCAGCCTGCCAACGTACACCAACAAAAACTACTGACCAATAAAATGCAGATGCCACACCATGCATGCTAATGCCAAACCAACTATTAAGCAGCAAGGTCCATGTTAACTATGTTAGATAAATTTATTTAACCTCATGTAAAGTGGCATAAAAATGTAATGTACACTGCATAGTTTGGTATTATCATTCTGGCTCTCAGATACATTTCAATCAATATTGTTTCATTTCGTTGTAGGGGAACAAAACATGGACAACAAGAATCCGCATTATACAAGGAGTTAATTCCACTGGTGTCTTTACTCTAATTCTATCCTACATCAGTACTTCGAGAGTTTCAGCTGTGATCAGTGTAGGGTTGAACTCTGGTGTGGTCACCCTAAAGAGCTGCCCAGAACGCTGTTACCAAAACCTGACAGCAGTGTTTGGAGAAATGTCGTTAACTGGACATGTAGTGGTCAATGTAACTTATGAAGCATCAATAGTTGGCTTCTCACCAGTCGATGTTGTGGCCTTACCACAAGAATTCTATGATGCAACATTACTCAGAAATTCAACTCAACAGGATTTCTTGGCAAATTGTTCTGTTATCGACAATGATATGAGAGTTGGAACTGAGCAGGAAGAGTTTTGTCTTGCACAAGTTTTCTCTCTTACAGTCAACTATCTTGGTGGAGCTTTGTGTATGTTCAGATTTTTTTGTTGCATATTTTGTATTTTGTAGTTTGAATAAGACACATCATCATGTCTTTTCAGTCAGTTTATTCCTTTTAAATTATAAGAATTCTCTGGGTGATCAGCATCTACTGTACATATAGTTTCTCTATACCCTAATGATCAAACAGTGTGAAGGAGACAACAGGTTGTGAGAGATGGCCAGCTACATGTATAATTAACTTTTTTAATCACAGTGTCAATGTACTTGTAGTTATTGGCATTGGTTTCCAGTACGATTTTGTTTTGATTCATGTAAGACGTCGCAAAGCATAGCATTTTGCAACTACTCACATGAAGTACTGTAAATTCAAAGTTTTGTGTTGACTGCTATTATGAAGGCAAAGCATTGTATGTTTCGTTTTTTCTGATATCACTGATGAAACAACTTTGTTGACGTAAAAATCAAAGAAACTGTTGCAAAAAAAGTATTTCAAATGTCTGAAAGGTAAAGAAAGCAGTTTGTAATGAATACCATAGATTTGCATTCCAACAAGTGAGACCCACAAACATTAAGAGTGCAGAGACTGTGCAACACGGACTGTAAACTAACTTTAAATTTTTTTTTAGTGAGTTGTTTAACACTCACTTAATCCACCACCGTTGCCCTACATGTACATGTATGTGCAACCTACCGTAGAAGTATAGGTACATACTTAGACAGATCAAATCATGTAGCAAATAGAAACTAACAAATTGTGTTTTTCTACTGTTTGCTTTAGTCTGCAACTGTGATATGACTGGTTCAATAAACAACACATGTCAAAAGTATGGTGGCCAGTGTTACTGTAAACCTGGAGTAACAGGAAGGACATGTGACCAGTGTATTGCAGGATTTTATAATTTCACTTCACAGGGATGTTCAGGTAATCTTCTTCATTCATATGCTGATGAATATACAAATATTAATTTATTTAGTAACACTATCCTTTTTCGTTTTTGAGATATATAATATTTGCATAAAACATCAGTTTTGCTAGTGGTACATGTACATGTATCTGTTTGTTAAACGCAAAGCAAAAGAAATGTTTTAAAATGCTTCTTAGGTTTTGTTGTTCAGCAAGACAAACGTTTCCTTTGTTTCGTCTTCAACAAACAGATACCACTAGGAAAAAAGGAAGCAAAATCTAGCAAAAAAAAGTCTCTAATGCCATTTTTCCACTGAGCCCTTGTATCTTTGTTATCTATCTGTAACATAAAGCATAGACATGTAACATGGCAAAACCTTAACTACATTGTTTCTACTGTATCTACCTCAGAATGTGGTTGTCAGGGAGAGAATAAAGTTTGTGATGTGATGTCTGGCCAGTGTACATGCCCTCCCAATGCTGTTGGTCGCACATGTGATCAATGTAATCACACATTTTGGGGATGGAATGAAACTCTTGGTTGTCAGGTAACATTATGTTATGTTATGTATGTTATATATAATTCACTGGTACAATGTAATTAGTTACATTGTGTAACATACCATTTCATTTCGTAGAGTGGTCAAGATGTAATTACTTGCATATATTACTAAGTGAAGAAGCCAGGTCTTTACAAAGTCTATAGATTTGGCATGCATGGGTACTGTAAACTTTGAGTTGATGATTGATAGTCAACCTATCTCTTTGGCAGTAACTTTTTTATAAATTGTAGACTAGGGAGAGTCCAAAGTGTATGAGTCAATGAGTCTTTCAAGTATATAATCATATTTACCTTACTTCTAGGTAAACAGGCTGGTCAGATCAGAGCATTACTGGGACAAAGCAAAGTGCTGGCTGTGCTTGAATGTTTTTTAGGCTAACCAGAGCATCATGATAATATTTAAACTTGGCACAGACTAAACTATATGTCATTTGACTCAGGAGACCTCCAAAGCTAAGCTTGGTCATAAAGAATTTTTATGTCTGAATTGCAAGATGGTTTATTTCTTCTTTTTTCAACATTTCCCTTAGGAGTGTAACTGCAGCACGGTAGGATCAATGGATTTACAGTGTAACCTTACCACTAGCCTGTGCAGGTATATGAAATGTTCAATATTTCTGTTCACCATACTCTAAACCTGTGTCTCTCATATGAACTACTTATACTAGCAGGCTAACTACATGACTTGTATATTATGGTGTACAGAACCTATCATGGTCTGTTTTATTCTTTATCATTAAACCTTATAAGCCGGCCCCTTAGATTTATCTGTCATGAGCACCCATTCTATCCTCAGAACTGCATTACATCACTTTAAACAAGAGAGTTTTTGCAAGACAGCATGAAATCATAAACTGATTTCAGACAGTGAAGTGTTTTGACTGTTGTTCAATATAGAATACAATTCTAACTTACATGTATGGCCTTCAGATTGAAGTATCTGCTGGTTAGTGGTGTAACATGTTAAAAGTATAATTCATTTTATTGAATATGACTTTTCTTGTTTTACCTTTTCCAGTTGTCATCCTGGTGTACAGGGTGATAAGTGTACTGAATGCATGGATGGATACAAGAATTTCTCAAGTTCAGGCTGTTCTCTATGTAACTGTTATATGAATGGCAGCTTGAGTGAAGTGTGTAACAAATCTTCTCACCAGTGTCCTTGTAAGGTTAGTACACTTGCCTCTGTTTTAGAGTCATTTTCATTGTGATGTCTTTTACTTAATACAGAGAATAAGGCTAGAAAATGTACTCCTCTATCATACTCTGTCTGCTGCCACCAGTCCCACCTCAACCCATGAGTGGAACCAGTCCCTTGGTGTCATCTTTACTTCCTATCTGCAGTATCTTGCGCTTTCCTTCTGACACTCATGTCAGTGCAAGTATTCGTAGTGGAGGCAACTGTTGTCCATGAACAGCACATCACATGCCTTGTCCATGTCCACCTCTGTCACTTCACTGATAGTCTTGTGCATGCAGGATGTACATGTATCTGAACCTCTGCTGATGGTCGCCTTCCGTATGAGGACGTCTTCATTAAAAGTACACTTCTTACATTTAGTCATGGCCCCAGCCACACACTTGAAACACAATGATTTAAACTCCCACACTGTAAGAGGACACCTCTCCCGAACAGACTATGATATTTGAATCCCACGGATTCCAAATCCCACAGATTCCAAATATGAGAATTTTAGTAGTACTGTAATTGGCATTCATCCCAGAAATGGAATACATGACCTGCTGCCTGATAAATCCATACAACTTAACGATGAGCTGACCACACAAGACACAACTATTTTTCAAAGACCTAGGGGCAATGGTACAGAATTAAGAAACGTAAACCATATGCATAGTAAACTACAAATTGTACTAACAATCAACGGGGGACAGAGGCATGATCTGTTTGTTTTAGACATTGGAGGGGTTGATCAAAGTCATAGGAGGCAGTTTGTCTAGTGTAATCCTTTACTTTCTGTTTTTTTTCAACCCTTTGCCTTAATTTACTCAGATTTAAGGGAGTTCTTATAATACTGAAGAGTTAGAGGTCAAAATGGAAGGCTAGTGGCCTTAGTTAATTATTCATATTCTTTTTATCAGAACAACTCAGCTGGTTTGCTTTGTGATGAGTGCAAGAGTGGATTTTTCTACCTGACAAGAACTAATCCAGAAGGATGCACAAACTGTGTGTGCATGGGAATCACGGCAAACTGCAGCAGTACAACTTATTACCAAACGCAGGTAAATGAAGACAAAGTGTCAATGACAATTAAGTTTTTTGTCACACTGAGCTAGGTAGTGAAAACTCTCTAACATGGTTTTATGTTCTATACAATGTGCCTATTAAATATTAGTATGTATTACATGTACACGTACCAAAGCAGTGGATAGTGCTTTTTGCACGTTCTCTTTGGTTACTCAAACTCAGAATAGTGTTTGCTATTCCGAGCTGGCATGGTGAAACATTTTGTGTGCAAACTTGCCAAATAAGAGACTTTTTGCAGTCTTTCGAGTCAATTTTTGCAAATATTTTATCCTACCGGTTTGGTAAAAGTAATTATTCCCCTCAGTGTCGGTGGCTCATGGTGGATGTTCACCTCACTACTTTGCAGCTTGATAAATATCCACCACCAATTACATTGTATAAGTCACCTGTGGGGACTTATTGTTAATTATTAATACCAAAATTAATGCATCAGCAAGAAATCTTGTTTCATCACACTTATCTTTTAAACACCAAGAAATAAGATTTGCAGTGGTGGAAGATATCATACAAATTAAGAGAAACATGCAGATGCATGCAGTCTATGTTTTCTTTGATATGAAGTAACAGTAATATTAAAGCTTGGTTAAAAATGAACCAATAAATATTGAAGTATTTGAGATGTATTTCCTAATGTTCACTTTATTGTACGTATTTGCATATTAATTTCACTTTTAAGACTTTCTTTGTTTATTATACATAGGTATTTTCATTATAGTTGTCATTCCCCTGGATACGAGTGTAGTGCTGAAAGGGCTACCCTGTTTGCTATTGACATTCCTTTATTGTTTGCACCACATGTCTGTTGTCCTCACCTTGATCATCCAATTTATCTGAGCAAATCTAAGAATGTCAGTTCGCCAGGCTGAGAATTGACTATGCTAAATTTCGCTTACACGACTATATAATGTTCAGTATTAACTTTTCTTTGTCGTAGAGTGAAGCTGGCCTTGCTGTTTGGAGCTTAGGATCAGCCGAAGAAAGTCAGAACTCAGTTGATCTCACTCATATCTCAGTGGATGTAAGAAACTTACATTTTGAAGAAAACTTTATTTTTCCATAATTTATGGAAGATAAAATCTGCATCATGTACCTGAACATTGTGTTAATGGACCTTTTTACCAATGTCACCCTTTTACATTGTAGAAATTCTTCATTTGAACAAAAAAGACAAGAATCACCCCCCTATTTATCATGAAAAGTTAAATAAATTTAATATGAAGTTTCATAAGAAGTTGTTGCAATTTCAGGAAAATGCAGCTGGACCCCAATTGGCAATTTTTACAATGAAATGTATATGTAGAGAGAGGCAATGATTTTCACTAAAATTTTATAATGGCCCTAAGCTGTTATTAATTGAAAAAAATTACTTTTTTCAAAGTAAAGCTACAAGGTAATGTACTTGAAAAGCAGGCATTCTTGAAAGTGAAGTTAATTGTTGTTGTGTACTTCTATTACTTCTAGGATGATGGCACACCTGTGCGCATGATTGCAGCAAACATTTCAACTAATGAAACTCTTTACTGGAAAGCAAATTCCAATTTCACTGATGACAGCTTGGTAAGAGCCTCACCATATGTCATATTCTATTTTCTCATTGGTACAATTTATGTACATGTGACAACTTTACTACGAAGTCAGGTATGATAAGTATTATAATTGTTCTTGGAATTGAAGGAGCTGTAATTGATACTTAGACTACGTTTGTTTCCAGCCATCTTAGTTCATACTGTAACACTAATAGATGAGTCATGAAATATTTTAAACTGGTTGATTGTATATTGATTATTGATTTTTATTGTTGATTATTTGCTAGGTTGGAGCTTATGGTGGAAATTTAAAGTTAAAACTCTTTTTCAAGTCACTGTCAAATGGGACCTTGATAACATCACAGCCAAAAGTTATCCTGAAGGTACATGTAGATATGGGAATGAACAAGGAAATAATATAAATACCTAGTACAGAGATATACTAATGAGTGAAAATACGAACAATACCTTAAGAAAAGAGAATTCGTTGAACTAATTTAAATAAACATCCACTAGACTTTTAGAGGAAAGGGACTTTGGTTAATGAAATTTAACAGTAGTCAACAGCAGCTGGTCAGGGCAAAGACCTAGTGAGCATATGTGCAAAGATTTCAACGACCACTCTTTAGACACATTTGCCCTTCATTATGTGTAACTACTGATGTATGAGTGCCAAATACCAGAAAAATGTTTGAGTGTAAACCCAAATTAAAATGAAGTTATCCTTAGTCCCTTTGCATATCCTGCATTTGTTCAGTTTTGTTACAACATGTCAATGGATTATATTTGGTCTTCATCTTAGGGAGTCAAGAACATTTCAATTGAGCACTCCTTTGCAGCTGTGTCAGCTGACCAGATAGCTTCAAGAACGGTGTCAATGAAAGAGGTAACTAAAGGTGTTTCTTATTAACTTTTTTATCCTTGTTTAGAAATTGAGTTTAACTACATAATGGTTACAGTTGCCTGTGCAAATACTGGCAGCATAATTGAAACACCTTGAAGGGTGATCTGAGAAACTAGTTTGTATATGAAAGAACAAAGAGTGCAAGACCTTTGAAAAATTTTCAAGAGTTTCGTCTTGAATGTATGAAATCAATGAAAAATGAAGGATATAACAAACAAAATCAAAGGAGTCCTTTGGTAATCGTGTACTCAGGTTAAAAAGACCCAAGGATGTAATAATAAACAAAGTGAACAAGCCATTTAGCTAAACAACGGCTTATTACCTTTGTCATCACCATCAACATCATCATCATCATCATCATCATTAGTCTTAATCGGGCCATGGAATGTATAAGACGCCTGTTTCTTAATTGACATCGAATCTTATTACGACTAGTCAGCTTGAAAAGCCCTGTAAAGTACAATATGACTTCTTTTAGTAAAATTACTTTAACACTTTTATCTAAAATAATGATCTTCATTTGTAATACCTGTACATTCGATTGCAAATTAATGTTATAACAAGTATTGAAATATCGTGAGACACATCAGCGGATTTCTCCATTTTTATCTTGTCCAGAGTTCCTGGGTTCATAGTGGAAGCTCATTACCAGTGTCTAGAGAAGACTTTGTTCTAGTGCTGGCCAGGCTTCAAGGTCTTCATATTACGGCATCATTTTATTCTGATGGTCAAGGTACCTACCTCACAAGGTGAGCCAGCTGTCAATTATTTCATATTTAGTTGGAAAATTCAGTTTGTTGGTAAGCTTTGTGTCTTCGTGAATCAAGGCTCCTGTGCCCTTTATGAGGCCAGTAGAACAAATATACACCCTCGAGCTCCCCAAAGCATTTCATCCGGTTGTGGTCCAAATTGCCATCGCAAAGCCACTATGAGAGTGTAGTAAATCATCAGAAGGATTATTTCCCACTAAAAAATAGCAAGAGTTTGATCGGTAGTCCCGATAGATAATCATATATGTACTTACAGGTCACCTAGATATAGTATACATATCATCATCTCATGTTCAAGGCAATGCTTTGCATTCTCTTCCTAATGCAGTTTGGTAAATACCAGTAATCAGTATTCATAATACATAGGATAATCATGTTGCAATTGTTTTTAATTAAGGTGTGCAGAAACAACATCAAAATTACAATTGTAGTAATGTTCTTGATCATTTTCAGCCTTGGTGATGTTGAAGTTTCTGATGTCAGTGACATGGTGTCAGAAGCAGGAAGAGCTTATGACGTAGAACAGTGCAGCTGTGGAACAGGTTATACTGGTTTATCCTGTGAGGTATGACGCAGTTTAATTTGTTTACTTGATGTAGTGCCAGTCTATTATGCGCTAGCACCAGTCTCCAACTGTCAATAGTAGTTACCCAAATCTAAACAAGCGTTTTTAGAGGCACAGTATCACTGTATGGTGATTCATGTTAAATTGCGTTTCTGACAAAACAGTTTTATCCTCAGTGTATTGGAAAGAAAATGTGGTTGGTTTCTAACTGACTGACTTTTGTTAACTGCTAAGAATGTGACAGAAGTGCTTTCTTTCCTTCCTAACTTTAAGCGTTGCGCAAGAAGTTATCACAGAGTGAACGTGTCAAGTGATATGTATCTTGGCAAGTGTGAGCCATGTAACTGCAATGGTCACACTGAGGACTGCGACCCTGCTACAGGACAATGCTTGGTAAGTCATCTTGCTGTCATGGGTCTAGTGTTATTGCGATTCCATTTTGCTACACGTAAGTTGATGTGTTCCCAATCATATCCATCCCTTAATTTAACAGTGCTCGGAAATCCATGGGAAAGAAAGCAAAACAAATGAGCGCGAGAGCCTGACTGCGAGCGTGACTTGTCTTCCGACGCCCCTGCTACTTGTGGTTTGCGGCTTCGCGTGTCACACTCACACACTAACATTGTCTAACTCAAAACCTGCTGAACTTGTTTGTTGACAGAATTGTGCTCATAACACTACTGGCTTCAATTGCGAGATCTGTTTGGATGGTTTCTATGGTAATGCCACTGACGGAACACCTGGTGACTGCAAGAAATGTCCATGTGAAAGTCCACGAACCACAACGTGAGTATAAACTTCATGGAAACACCAGTATTCCAATAAATTGATTTGATTTCCCAAGGGAAGCCAAGCTTACAAGCTCGGCACACGTAAGCTTGTGCATAGGGGTAAATTATTACAACATGTTTTGAAGAGGGAGTTTTAATTATCAGAATTTTCTTGTTTGTATACAATGTTCCATAGCAGGTTTGGTTACAGAGGTCATTTGACCCTAATCTAATCCTTTAGTACACAACTGTTCTCGTGTAGCGAGGCTCAGTCTCTCTGTTCATGGCTAAGGAAGTATGTTGGATTGTCAAATTTCTTGTCAGACAGGATATTTCTGAGCCTCTACCTTTAATTACACTTTTTTATCTTATTCAGTGCTCTGTGTAAAGCTGGTGCTGATGGTCAGCCAAGATGTCTCAACTGCTCAGAAGGGTACGAGGGAGATATCTGTGGAAGGTGAGGAATTATTACTCTTTGCCGGGGAAGTTGAATTTGTTGTTATCGTTCAGTGACCGAGTTTGTTAAGTCGTCTATCTCTCTTCCTAAAGCTTGGGTCACACTATGAAATTTATATCACTTGTGACCATCAAAAGGAAAGTCTTCAATTGCCATAACTGAGGCTCGTGCAGTAAAATAACTTGCAGGTAGCGTGCGCCTTAGTTGCACAGCGTCATAGAATCGTTGACTTAACCTTGTTTTACCAGACCTCAAAAATACTAAGTAGGGAGATGAAAAAACGATATGAAGTAGATTATTTTTGAAGAACTTCAATGTGCTTAGAAAAGTGGTTTAACACTGTCTCCGTGTTTTACATATAATTAATGTACGTCTTCTCAATCGAAACTAAAAACTAAGGTTCAATTTGTGTCTCAACAGCGTCAAAAACCACAGAAGACATTTAATATGCCAGTCTTCTTTAGGTTGTTTAAGGTCGCTGTTTCAGAGCAATAACTATTTATCATGGACGGCTCTTAATGCAGAGCTTTCTTTGTATTTCAGTTGTGTTTTAGGGTTCTTTGGTGAGCCTCTGACTCCCGGCGGAAACTGCTCCAGATGTCGTTGTAACAACAACTCAGATGTCTGCAACAGAACTACAGGAGAATGTATTGACTGTCAACATAACACAACTGGGTTTTACTGTGAACGCTGTGAGAATGGAACGTGGGGGAATGCTACTGAACAGCAATGTCAAGGTAGCTTGCCGTTAACTCTCATACAGTAACACAATATTTTCTAGTTAGAGAGTTTTAGTCAATATTACAACGGTTAAAAAGTAATTGGCTTTGCACTTGCGCTACGCGATTTGCTACAAAACCTCGCGCCAAGTTTTTATCCAATCAGAAGTTAACCCAAGAGCAATTGTTACTGGTTCGGACATGTTTTCCCACGTTTTGCGTTAGCCACATGTAATTACTTCGAGTTTTGATTGGTTCACCATGTTCTCTATCTCCTTTGTGATTGGCTAGAGCGGTTGCAGGTTATCATTTTGTCAGTGTTTAATTGTTTCTGTTTGTGTCACTCTGTGATATTAGGTCTTAATGGTGCTTTTCAAGTCATATTCACTTGTAGTGGTTCTATTCTTACATGACCAACTATTTTCACACTCCCTGTACGAACGACTTTGTAAATTTATGTACAATTTTTGTTTTGGTTTGTCTGGAAGTAATCAAAAATTGAGTTCGGTACATTTTGGATCTAAATTCACGTCACAGCAACGAAAGACCAATTTCGATATATTAAAATTCAGCCTTAAACAAAAGAACTCAGCACCAGGCCCTGGGGAATAAACCCCACAAACTCTGTAGTTACTCCCCAGAGCCTCGTACTGAGGTCTATTGTCTTAGGCTGGATTTTAATATATTGAAATTGGTCTATTAAATGCCAAAATATTTAGTAGTTAATCCCAAAGTAACAGTGTATCGTAATCAATTTACCATATTTATGTAAACTCTGAATTGTAGCTTGTGTCTGTGATGAAATTGGTGCACATCACAATGTGTGTAATCACGTGACTGGACAGTGTGTTTGCAAGCCCTACGTGTCAGGACTGAATTGTTCCAGATGTGAGGTAATTTTAAATAGTTTACACAAGTGGGGCCTGTAATTGTTAGACACAATTTGAAAATATGGTATGAATATTTTGTGATGCTCAAAGCAGTAGTTTACCGAAGTAATAATGAGAGGAGATAAACCAGAAAGGAACGAAGATGTTTATGATTGGGGAAAATTGAGCTGTTTTCAAACTGTTCGTATTACTAACGTGACAATTATGTTACACACTGTCACATGTTAATTTTATATCTCTTGCTGTTGTTTTTTTGTAGCCTTACAGCTATAATTTCACATCAAGTGGCTGTACACCTTGTGAATGTAATCGGTTTGGATCACGTTCTCTTCAGTGTAATGAGTCAGGTATCTGTGAGTGCAAGAACCACACTCTTGGCGAGAAGTGTGACTTGTGTCAGTGGGGATTCTTTGGTCTTCCTAACGCCACCTGTCAAGGTAAGGGATTCGTTTCTTTATTAAATAAAAGTGATGGAAAAGAAGTTAAAGGAATGCACAAGGAAAGACTCTCACTTGCAGTTCGTTTAGTAGGATTCTGCTTGTAGCATTAAAACGTCACCTATACCTTCTGCAAAACTAGTTGGAACCGGGAAGGACTTAATTTGCTCAGATATACAGAACTTTCTTGCTGCATTTTAATGACTATAGTAACCAAGTGCTGTAATAAAAAACTCAGGTTTTTTTGTCGCTGAAACTTCTTACGCTGTTATAGGCTGTCATAGAAAATTTGTTTGAAGTAGTTTGCGTTTACCAGTACCTATCGGTTTCGTAACTAGATGTCACATAAGGCCTCGTTCGCCGTGAGTAATGAAGACTAAATTGTCCATTTAGAATGTCTAATAGACAAAACAAGAAAGAAAGAATTAAGTTGGAAAATGTCTTCGACACTCGTGCGATTTATAAGACCTGACCGACATAGCTAAAGCGTTCGTTCTCGATTTGACGTCACAGCTTAACTCTCCCCAGATTCCCCATGCGCGGTCGCGAACCATCCACAACTCGGTTTCGACGGGCACAGAATATCGAGGATTTAACCAAATCAAAAAATTTTTGCGGCAAATTACTGCAAAAAATAAGCTTCATTATTTTAGCGAAAAAAAATTTTTGGTGTTAGGTGCACTTTAAGATCTTTGTTGTTGTTGTTCCATAATCAATCCAAGAAAAGATCAAAGTGTTTCCAGCTGTATTCTTTAGATAATGACATTATATTTTTTCAGCGTGTAATTGCAACGAGACTGGCTCAAATAATTTTACACGATGTAACCGGGCCTCTGGACAGTGTGACTGCAAGCCTGGCGTGACAAGTAGAACGTGTGACCGCTGCATGTTACAACACACTAACTTCTCAGGGAATGGCTGCGATCGTGAGTACTCGTTACATATAGCTACACTGTATTGTGTGGTTATCTTCTCGTAAGTTATTCCATGGCTACAGCAGGTCAATAAAATAAAAAAATAAAACTAATTAGGTCATAGAAAAGTAAAGGTATCATTAGAGAGCACAACTTAAAACATTTTCGAGGAGAGGACTGATGAGAAAACGGGGATGTCTCAAAATTTTAAGAAGTGAAAACGGGACGGGGTGGGTCTGAAAATAAAACCCTTGTCAGGGGATACTTATATAATAAAAACAAGTAACATCATGATTGCCGACAGTGAATCCTTTATTGAAGACAAGTAGCGCCATTAGTTGGAGAGTATTTTACTATATTTCTAAGATACCAGAGGTTGATGGAGGGGGTCTTGAACATTTTGCCATTGGACAAGAAGGGTTCACATCAGTCCGCATCCCGTATTTGGTCAGTAACATTTTAAATCTACCCAACCATAATTTTGGTTACTGAAAAGCATTCAATGGCAAGTGAAAAGTCAACTAAGAAAGCGAACGCACGACAGCTGACGCGGAGAGTCGTTTTGATTATGTGGTTTGTGTGTTTCTCGGCACGCTCTTGAGTTAAAAGAAAATTTGTTTTTTTTTGTGAGGATGTGTAGGTTTTCCCGGCGCTGACTTAATTTGTCGTTTTCAGCATGTCCACTTTGTACCAGGCTTGGTTTACAAGGTCAGTTGAATACAACACTCACTACCTTGAAAGACGCGCAAGAAACTGCTGACACGGTCTCCAACCTTGAGGAGTTATGGCCAGAGTTGATCAATGTGGAGGATCTTATTAGTGAAGCACAGGTTAGATTGTCTTGTTTCAGAATATCTTCTTGAGACTCACTAACCACCTAGGGTTACCTGTAGACTGCTTTGACATCAAGTATTTTATGGTGTAAACGTGTGGAACAGTGAATGCTTGACAAATGTTAGGAAGAGCAATCTCTCAGGAAACATTTCTAGTAAGTACACACTGGACTGTCAGTCATGCCTATTAGTTGATTGAGCTGTGCTGCGTTATATATATACAAAAAGAGTTTGCAATGAAGGAGTAGAATCGAACCTCTCTACAAGAGCCACCTTGGAGGGCAGAGGTTACTGTCCATTGTGAAGAGCTGGCCGTTATTAGGAGGTTACAATGAGGGCAAATCTGCCAACTGGGGCTAAAATATGTGGCCGTTGTGACGAGGTGCTCGTGAGCAGAGGTTTGACTGTATTTTAGCTTTGCTGTCGTTTTGTTTTTGCAGGAATCCTCGGCAGAATTTGACACGCTGGTGAAAGGCCTCCAAGCGAATATTACCCAGCTAAAGGAGAGTACTCCAAACGAGACTGTTAGTGAACTGCAAGTCTTGGTAAGATTATGAAATATAATTCACAATTAATTAGTCACGTAAATCTGCCACGTGTGTATTCTTATGACGTATTGACGTATTAATAGACCTTAACGTTCAAGATGCTGAGTTCGCCACAGACTGCTTGCAATCTGCTCTTCTCCCAAGTTCGACAGGCAGTAAGGGGAGAGATGCTTGAAAAACCAGAGATTTCTCATCTAAACCACCTTGCGTTCATGATCAAAGGGGGCAAACGCTCGTCCTGACTCTAAAAGAAAAGACAGACTGCAAGAAATCTAGTTTACCTAGTCACATATTTGTATTCGTCAGAGTTGGCATTGAAGGTAACTGGCAACAGTTTCCAGGACTTGTTTATCAAAACACATGCACTTTAGAGCAACGTTTTGGGGTCCACAGCCACCTTAAATAAATTCTGACATCCTTGATCGGCATCTTGCTGATGAATCTAAGAGGGAAAACTAAAAAAATAAGACTCCTTGATCCAGGTATACAGCTTAAGAAGTAAAAAGTGTGAAACTTGCTAAATTTCTTAGGAAATTCCATCTAAAACTGCTTACAGCGATGTCTGTAATCACTTCATCAGCAGAGAGGAATATTAGTTGTATTAATTGGTCATGTGAATTTATATTATTTCTTTGTCGTCAGTTGTCGAACACATCACAACAAAGTGAGAATTTAAAAGCGCGTGTTTCCCGTGAGCTAAGCCGCATTGAAGATCTGAATAAGAACACTCAGTCTTCAAAGGATAATGTGACAGGTCAGTAGTATATGATTCTTACTAAACTTGTAATTCACCTTACATTAACTAAAGAAGTTCTTGAACGATAAATATTGAGACGCTATTGACACACTATTTGGGCTTCTCGAAAGACAGAAAAAAGTTTAAAAGAAAGCATTGGATACTTTTCGTTTAGAGATATTTGTGCCAAAATGAAAAAGGGAATGTTACCAATATTTAACCTTAAATAATGTCTCAAAAATGGAAATCTTACTTCGCTAATTGGCGAGTGATCGATAATCTGTACTCGCCCAACGCATTGAAAAGCGGGAGAGCGCTAATTTCCAACACTGCTGTAATGTTCGGGTAATGATCACAGTGTTTCTAAAATGAAACACATCCCCACATCATTGCAAAGTAGTTATTTGGATTCTCGTTGGCTGGGAAAAGGAACTGCGATACTGAAAAACAAATAAAATGAAATGATGGAGCAACGACTAACGAGAAAGCCTTGAATTTGATAGACGTATTGTATTGACTGTCAAGATCGTTCATTTACTTCTTAGAATTTTGAGTTAATTTTGAGTGTTAAAACCTTGGTTTGCAATGGTTTGGGTTATTTTTAGAAACGCGTTTCCAAGGAATGATCTCTGATCAGAATTTATGATCAAGGTCGCTCGGGTCATGGCGTATTAAAGGGCCCCACGTCAGAGTTTGCGCATCTTGAAACGTTAAGCCTCATTTTTTCAAGTTTGCCTTCGTCAGTCATCTTAGTTCCTTTTCGGTTTATTATTATCTCTTTGATGCGTTTCTTTCCTAGTTACTACTATTTTCAGGTTTCCTGTAATGAAAAGCTAATTTTGTACGTGACCAAAATATCGTGAGTTTCTCTGAAGGAACCAATGATTCCACTCTGGTCAGGGTTTTACTAGTTGGGTTTATCTTGTGTCATTGATCCTAGTCTGGGTCATCTCAAATAAATGCACCCTAGGGAATATGAATGTGTCAAAGTTATTTCTCAATTATATATTTTCAGCATTAAATGCTACAGTTGCTGACATATTAAGTCAACTGACGACACTACAGAGTGACGCCGACAGTGTGTTGGCTGGAGTCAATGGAATCCTGAACAGGACATATGACAGTGAGTTGCAGACAGTTAACGAGGAGCTACAGAGTGTGCAGGCTGCCTCCTCCTTGGCCATGACGGCGCAGTACAATGTCACCTTGCACAAGAACACCTCAGCAGAGCTCAACAACACTGCACTGGGAGCAGAAGGAAACCTGATGCTTTCAGATGAAGCATTCGACGAGATGAAGCTGCGGATTAACACTGTCACAAACGTGACCAATGAAGCTCTTTTTCTGATAAATGGAACCAAGGTATGCCGGAATGTTTTGGGATACTCATCTGAAAATGTGAATGAAAGCACTAAACGAGGTCAGTTTGGACGTAACTCTAAAAAATATCGCTATAAAACGGGCTTGACATCATTTGCATTATTTCTTCGAGTATACCCCTAACAGATAGTCACCCACTTCTTCGCATAGAAGCACCCCCCCCCCACCCCAAAGAAAAAAAAAACCTGTATGCTCGTTAGGCTTGTCTCGTTAGTGCCCGTATCTTCCTCTTATGTTGAGAATTAGATACCGGAAATCTAAGGGGAACCCTGAAATAGGTTGAAAGGTATACTGGCAATGGACTAGCATCCCCTCCAAAAAATAAGCGTGAAATGCAGTGTCAAAAAAAAAGCAGACCGCCAGTTTGGTGGAACAACCAAGTAAACTGGGACTAGAAACTTGTTCTTTTAGTTTTATGCCCGTGATTTGGTGGAAAAAGCACTTCCTTCTCAGCGGACCAGTCGCTTATTGGGAGTTGTGAGTGCCTGTCGATTGGAGTAATATCCACTTTCTCTTCCACAGAACCTAATAAGTGAAGCCAGAAATTCAACTGCTTGGGCTCTGCAGCTTCTTCAAACAGCTACCGAAACCTTAAACACAAGCACACAACACGTTTCCACTGGTGAAAGCAACTACCAGGTACATGTGGGGCATACTGATGTATGCAAATATTGTTCATCAAATATTGTGTTGCCTCTTTTAAAAACCGAGCGTTTTAAGAATAGTTTTAGTAATAGGTTAGCTTTTAGATACAATTTAGCGATTTAAAATTATTAGTTTTTATATAGTTCTTTTATAATTGAAATCATGTTATAACTAATTCTAATTTTTATTCTTATTCCTGTATTTGGCTTTTTAATATTTTTATTATTGTAACTATTGATATGTATTTTATCAATTGCAATAAAGACACTTTATTATTTATTTATTTATTTATTTATTTAATGACATATGAATACGTGGCCAAATAGAGTCTCGAGTCGAAGAAAATACAGAAGATGACATACTATGCGACGTCCTTTCTGTAATGTACAAAAATATCCCTTAAAATCCAAGAAAATGATGATTTATTAAAGTGGAAAACATTCCCAAATTCCTCCCAGTTTGTCCATGCGTGAATTTTTTTTTCTAAAACGTGCCTAGTATACCATATATGACGATTTGCATGAAAATTGAGAAAATAATAGCTGGTGACGTTGAAGAAAAGTGATTGCAGACGTTGCTTAATTAGTAGATAATCAAATGTTTTTGATACACAGAACGCTAGTGACCTTTTTAACGACTTGCAAACGCATTCCAGCACTTTGGAGGAGTCAGAGACAGTTACGGAACTAAAGTTATCTGCTGCCAATCAAAGTGTGATGGAAAATGCCACGAAACATGCTGCTAATCTCACTGCTGAAGCCAAACAAAGGCAAAGGTAAGCTTGGCCAAGCGTAAATGATTTCTTAGCAAGTTAGAATGTTCAGTTTGAATATGTTCAGTTTGAATAGGTATTTTCAAGCCTTCATAATTTCTTATATAAACAGTGGTTACTGGGAAATTAGGCTATGTTCAGGTTCTTTCGTTTGAAAAATCAACTTTTACACATAGGTGTGGCTCTTCTATTAAATCATTCACAGTGTAGTATTGCGTAATGTTATAATACTGTTCTAGCAAGTTTTTGTTCTTTTTTTTGTCTCGCATGTGATGTACTGTATTATATTTGAAAAAGCTCTATATATTTTGAACATTTACTGGCTTCCTCCTTTGTGACATTTTGTCTCTGTTTTTTGTCAAGTGTGTTTAACACTACCCTGTCACACGGAGCACGCGCTGTAGACGCTATCAAAACATTCGAAGAAGTAGTTGTACTGGGAAATAAGTCACTGGAAACCTCCGAGAAAGTCAACAAGTCATTACAAGAAATTATGAACCGGGTAAGATAATTTCTCTTTGCTTCCTGCAGTCAGGTTATTTTGTCTTGTGGCTTTGTTGTAGTAGCAAGTAGCTTTACTGAGGCCTATTCCATTTTGGAGAATAAACATGACTGATAAGGCAAGATACCAGCATGAAAGTCGTCTTGAGCTCAAATTCAACATTGTGATCATGAATCTTTAGCCAACTGGTTAGCCTGTAACAAGTTGGCATTATTCCCAGATTGCCCATGAACTATCCAGTTTATCTGTAAACCAGCAATGAGCTTTGATCACGAAAACAACTTACAGTCTGTTCTTTTTTATATTTCAGCTGCAGAATCTCACGCTAGTTAGCTCTGATCTCGAGACAAGGGTGCTTACCTCTGAAGATGAGAGCGAAATTCTTCTCAACAATACGTTAAAAAGGAATCCAGACTTAACAGGTAGCTTTTCCTTGTTACCTTACTGATACCACCCATTGGTGATTGGTAAATCCTAAAAGTAGCAACCCTTCGAAATTTACGACTATTGTACAGTAAAGCGCTCTAACGGACTTTTACTTGTTATGAAGAACAATGAAAGCAAAGTATGTAATAAGCAGGAGTAAAATGATACTGTATTTGGTTTGGATTACCCAAATTGCAAAGTAAATGTATTACTCTGTTTTTCTAACAAGTCTTTCTCTTCTCTACATGTTAAGAAACTTTTTCCTGAATTAAACGGGATTGGCCCACATTTAGTACGCATTTGATCTAGCAGAGAATAGTGACTCCCCCCCCCCCCCCCCCCCCAATATCATACTCCTAACAAAAAGGGACCCCCCCCCCCCCCCTCCGAAATTTGCAACCTTCCGAAATAAGCTATCGGAGGCAGCTGCCGAAAGTAACGAGAGTCTTTGTAACTTAACGGTATTGGATCGACTAAAGCAGAGAACGAAGACGCCATGTTAGCTAAACGCATATAATCAAGATATCGCAGAAAGAACAACAGCATCAATATATATTTGAAGTAGAGTAGTTTCGTTTTCTTCCAGAAGACGTTTTAAATAAAAATAGGGGCATTTTTACCTCCGTGTCAAAAGAAGTTTTCATACGAAATCATTCATAATTATAAAAAAAGCTTTTCACGAGGAATCGCTTTGAAACCGAGGCAAATAGCAGCTCGGAAGTATATAAATGGTTCATTTCTTTGTAAGTAAATTTACTGCCTGATAATAACCTTTGACTGAAGAAGACAGTTGTGTTACATGATCACATGTATTAAGACATTTAGTGGATATAAAGTGTTCTAGGAACTAGGCAACTTATAATAAAAACCTTGCATTTGTGCGATATGTTTAGGACTCCGTGATAATGTTTCCTCGTCAAATGAGACATTCATGAATGCTGTTACGACTGGGACGTCAGTTGATGTACTTTACAGTTCCTTACTATCCAGCCAAGCCTCCCTGGCTCAAGCTTCAGAAGTTGGAAGCAGTCCTCACTCCATCGTGTCTGATGTACAGTCTTCTAACGATTATGTCGACGAGGCAATATACCGTTCCGATCCAGTGAACAAAGGAGAGCCAGCTCTGTTGGATCAAGTGAACAGACTCGAGAAGAAAATGCGGTCTATTACTGAATCAGCCGAGAACGCTACTCTGCTGACCAATCAGGCCTTTGGGAATGGTAAGTGGTTTTGAATCTTACTTATGTTCGTTCAATATTGGATTTTTTTTTAAGTAAGCTGCACTTCGCTCTTTAAAAGTAGTGTCTTGGTCCACTTAGGCCTCTTCACGAGTATAATCACAGCCCCTAATTGGTTATCTTCAAGTGGCCTCTTAATTCAGTGGTATAGCGTTTTACTGGTTTGCAATCTTCTTGTGTTGAAACCCATTCGCTCTCATTGGAGACTGAATGGTTTATCTGTAGGTCTTTTTTATTGCTTAAGTTGAAATATAGGGCTCTGCGAGGATCATATTTCTTTCGTTCTTTTCACCGCAGTTTACGTATATATCTTATTTCATATGAGCATCGTAACACATCATTTATTTCGTTGTTAGTTATTTCGTGTCACACATTCCCTAAAAATTAAGTCATTCGTATCATTGCAACTGTTACGATTTGTAAATCCAAGCACAGATAACTTGGCAAAAACTTAGTAATCAATTGACAATGAGATTTCTTTTTACAGTGCAAAATGCTAGTAGATTATTGGGGGGCGTGGACGATAAGGTTCAGGAAGCGGACAGACTCAGGAATATAACAGCAAACTTACAAGCACAACTGAGACAAAATATGTCAGCACTGGAGGAAAAGCTGAGGAGAGCTAGAGAATATGTCGCCAAGGTAAAGCGTCTTATAAGCTATGAACGTTCAGTGAAAGGCTTTTTCAAAATCTCCTTCAGTTTACTTTCTCATAAATTAGATTGCAATCAGGAGTTCAGCGGGTCTTGTTCAGCCAATCAAATGTGAGACAAATACCACCGCGCTTTGGCTGCTTCCAATTTTTCCGCGCTTACAACCAATTCTTTAACTTCTGATTATTTCTCGACTTAGCCAATCAAATGCAATTGAGGTATTGAACCAATCAAAATTCGAAGCTGAACTGTGCAACTGATGCTGAGGTCGGGAAGTGCGCTCGAGTGAAAAATTGGTTTTGGTATACTATTGATGGTTAGAATAAACAGAACGCCTTTTTTATAGCAAGAAAACTCTTCTCCGATTAGTTTATTGGGTGTACACGTTTAAGAGAGATAGCAGATCTAACGAACTTTGTATTAATTGTTATTTGTGTTTTAGATTCGCCTTGCTCTCAATGTTCAAGGAAGCACAAAACTGCAATACAACCCAACACCTCGCTTGATAAACAAGACGAAGTACACAGAGATCAGTGTGGATTTCAGGGCTACACGGGTACAGGGCTCACTGTTTTACTTGTCAGATGGATCCAGTAGTGCGGTAAGCCGATAATATGTAGAAATAATTCATATCATGAAGTTGGTTTGATTGATAATTTTCTCACAGGCAACTTGAGCTCGTGGTACGAGATCTTGGTAGGTGACGGAGGCGCACGTGACTGTTGGGGTTAGCGGTGTTGCGTTGCTCTATATAGTCCACTGAAAATTAGGTAGTGCTGCTTTGTATGGGCATTATTCTAAACTGGACAATTCTAGATAGTCAAAGATGTGATGCTTTGTTATTTGCTTTCTGGCGTCGTGTAGCTGGACAACAAGAGAGGCAAAACTAAGTGTACTGGAATTAGTTCTTAAGTACAACCACATGCCTCAAGCTGGAACAGCCAACCCTTATGCCACACACGTCTTCATTATCTTTCATGTATTTGTCGTGAACGTTACATGTGTTCACACACATTCATGTATGGTTTTGTTGATCACAGGCTTTGACTCTGGAGAGTGGATCATATGTGAAGTTCCAGTACGACCTTGGCACAGGACCCATTGATATCATCAACTGGGCAGTGAAAGTGAGGCCTGGGTACTGGTATACAGCATATGCAACACGGTCAGTGGAATGTTACTTGCTGTGAGCGTTTTACGTTACGTCACAGCAGCCATATTTGGTGTTTCCAAACAATAAGGTTTCTCCTGCGGGAAATGAGTTCTTTGATTATACAAAAATTCCCAAAACACTAACAAAAACCTACAAAATACGTTTTATGCCCTAATGCGAGTAATTAGCCTGCGAAAAGAAACTTCTCTAATTAAATAACAACAATTATTAAATAACAGAAAAAATCTTCTTCTCATTAATTGTATATAATGCGAGAAGATTTAAAAAAAATTCCAAGCAAGTTGTTCCAAACAGGAAGACGCGAGCCTCGCGTTTACAAATTTAAATTTCATGATTCTTTCTTATCGTTGTCATCATTTTTCATCCTCCCAGCTCCATGATTCTCCTGACATTGTTTATATTACA
>OMLO01000489.1_pt1 | contig 25838 bp, 16 predicted proteins | sample 1674811 | NCBI WGS metagenome assembly OMLO01 (sample SAMN06265003, study PRJEB25207) | coral metagenome | isolation source: Coral host | place: Mexico:La Bocana,Puerto Morelos, Mexico | collected 2008-11-13
CGAGCGAGCGATACAGGTATTTTGATCTTTCCCACGCCCACCCCGCTGTGTTCTAGCGAGTGCATCCCGCGCGTCGCGTTTAAACTCGCTGAAACTGGGGATCTCGACAAACTTGAGAAAATAGATGGCCTGTGGACAGACCAGATTTGACCAGTAGTCACCAGTATGATGCTGATGTGAAATCATGGTGTGTAGCATAGTTCCAGGTTCAACGTAAATGGTGAAAAGGCGAACCAGACTACAGCGGCTCTCCATTTGTAAAACAAGAAGTGTATGAAATAAAACTAGCAAACCTTGTTCTAGTCTGTTCGGTTGTTTTTCTGTCCCACCAAGAACGGTCATGGACGCAAGACACACAACGACAAATACCAGTATAGACATTGTTAGAACCCGGTTCTCTTCTGAAATATATGAATGTTTCAATACTTATATATCTTTGATCTATTGTAATTTTAACGCCAATTTTATTATTCACATTGCGCGTATTTACAACACTGTCTAGTCTGGATATCAAACAATCCTTGCTAATTTACAGCCTGTTATTTGCAGGTTGTGTTTTCTTTTATGATATTTGTTGTAGCTTTTAACGCCAATTTAGTATTATTCATGTCGCTTGTTTTGACAATACTGTCTAGGTATAAATTAGAGTGAGACTGCCTTAAATTGAAAAAAATGCTTATTTACTATTTTGAAAGTATATAATAGACTTCGTCAGTTAATTTTACTTGTGCGTTATAATTGATGCAACTAAAAGGCCTTTTTACCTATTGCAGTCTCGTTTTCACTGTGACAATGCACAATGTCCAGACGACAAGGTTAAACAGTTTGGGCGGTAAGTAAATGATACAACTTTGCTAATTTTATTATAAATGCTCGGTATTTGCTGGTCTCCAGTTTCTGTGACTGCCGTTAGTCCGATACTTTTTCTCCTTTAAGAATCCATTCTTGTCCCAACTCATAACAATACAAATTACTTTAGCTCAATAGTTAAATTAAGTGAACAAAAAAAACCAAACTGTTGTTATCCAGACGTGATTGTATGCGACCGTTATATTCCATTAGGAAATATGCAATTTTTTTTCCGTTATGACTAAATAAGCTGATGTCCACACTGTATAACTATAATTTTTACATAGGGTTAAACTACAGCTGCTGTAAAACATCGATTCTGTGATGCGCGAGTTGAGCATTTTGAGGTTAACAGTTGGGGTCTGGTTTAATATTTGAGATGTCAATTGGACTGTTGCATGTTTATCTTCTTCTCCTTTTGTTATCTTTTTACCGCACTTTTATTCCCTGATTAACGCATTTCTTGTTCATAAACGTGTAGACAACAAAGAAGGTTTTACACGTGGCTGGCTTTGTGAGTTTAATAATCTGAGATAGGAAATGTCGGCGAGCCATGTGTTAACGATCTTGCTTTGCTTTGTTATGGATCCACCGCAGTTAAACAGACAAAAAAATCTCCTATTCACAAAAAGCCGGCTGATTTCCTATCACTCAGCAATACTGCATTTGATCACCGCGAATTTAAAAATGATATTATGCAATCTTTGCACTTTCCCAGACAAACCGAAATTTCGCCTTAACCACAAAAGAACACCTTTGCTCAGTCCGGCGGAAAAAACCGGACACTGAAAGACTTAAAGGACGTCAAAAGATACACGACAAAAGAAAGTCAACAAAACGTTACCGACGTACTAATTACAGTGAACATGACAGAATAATCAAGGATATTTCTTTCAACTAGTAGAACAATAATATCAAATTTGTCTGGCGAAAGATATAGAGATGTCGGGACAATATTTTGTTCCCAAAGTCCACGTGGCAATTAAGTTATGTGCTTTACAGACGAGAAAAAAAAACAGTGAGTTTAAAAATACTATGAGCTCGGCTGTTTTTTTCGACGTACTCTTTTACTCGCAGTTTCTCGTGATTTTCTATTTAACACATGTTAATAGTTGATTCAGTATGTGATGACTTCCTTTTTCAGTTATTTCCTATCAATACCAGAGCCAATTCAATCTCTGTATTAGTGATTTGACCGATAAAAGGACTGTGTTATGAGGTCCAATATTGTGCGATGTTCTTGTATAATATCTGTGGTTAACTTAAAAATGCACTTAAGCACTTCTTTTTTTAAATATTTGAGTTTCGGTATATCTAAGGGAAAAATCCCGCGCGGGCGCGCAGTTATGTCACGAGCGATAAAATTCCTCACAAAAGCTATATAACTAAAAACGTTTCAATTAGATTTTTCACCTTATTTGGTAAGCGTTGGCGACGAAAAATCAAATAATATGTGGTTTGGGTTTATTTATAAAATAGTAAAGATAGCATTGGTGTTAAAACTATGAAACTATTGCGTCAAACAATTCGGACGAGAAATAGTTCCTATGAGAAAACCAAGACACACCCTTTGCTGTGCGCAAGTTGTACATTTTTCAAAAAACCGATCTCCTCTTTAGAATCTTGCCTCTTTTCCATATAAGGAGCAATTTTAACATTAATTCTCATAAATATTACTGCTGTCAAGTATTAATCCACGGCTCACAAGAAATTTCACTTAAGATTCCTATATTACTTACATTGGATTGAAGAGTCCATCTTGAACAGAGAACACTTTTTGCTCATCAGTTGGGGACAAATTACTCTTTGATTTGGACAATGATTACTTGTTAATTTATACTCGATATTTTGGACACAAATTACTCGTTAATTTGGACACTGATTAGTTGTCAATTTGAATATTAATTACTCACTCGATGTGCTGGACACAACAGTTACAAATACCCAAATAAAAGCCTACTTTAGACAGTTAGAAAACTTAGCAATTATGTCATGCTGAAAACGCTTGTGTGGGGCTAGCGTTTCGGCTACATGAGACAACGTGCACAGAACAGAATGAAAAACGATTTGCCGTAGACACATGGCTTTCTTTTAATGGGGCTTTTCAGTGATCCAACAGACAGACAAGAAAACATATCCAATGTCACGTTTCTTTTTTAAGTATCATTCAGATAATCACATTGCATCACTCATCAGTTTCCTTATGTAACAACTTTTCAGCAGTGCTACCTTTCCGCCTAAACATACAAATACTAAATTCACTGGTATTGCGTTTTAGTGAAGAAAAACTGCTCGAATTGATAGAAAAGCTTTGGAGTTTTGTTGTTGTACCAACGAACAGACCGCCGGTCAGATTCACATAGGCCGCATTAGTAATATGTTTTCTTCTCCTTCCAAAAGGAACAAAACCTATATTGACAATAGTAAATGAGATTAAAAGCATATGGGGAAGTACGTAAATGTACAAAAACAACAATACGCAATGAAGGGGCTCACTGATGTAAAAACTGGATGTTTTCCCAGATTCGATAAGCCTTCCTTCCAACCTTTTACAAGGACTAGCAACAGTCTGTTTTTCGTTTAATTCAACGATATTAATAGGGCTTGAAAAGGAAAAAACTGTCCAAAACTTGAAATCCGATAAAGACGTTGTCAAGCCAACTTAATAAATTACTTTCCGGAGGAGTACAATAAGCTTGCACAGGGATTTTCGTGTTTTCTTGTTTTGTAGCAGAGAAGGTCTGCTCTCAAAGTCCATTCAGTTGTAACAGTCTTACAGGATTCTCAACAGTTTCATGTCTGTGATGAATATCTCTAATTCTCTCATCTAACGGTGTACAAGTGTTGTTACTGTCAGTTACTAAACCGCCCGATAACCGCAAGTTTTGTTTTTCGAGGCAGTTTTTTTTTCCGCGTTTTCTTTGGCAACCACAGTCATGTACCGTTGACAAACATCCTGGCATAAGACATCTTCGCCGTCAGCTCTGATGAAAAGATTTAATGAACTTTACATCTAATGCACACTGTTAAGTGGATAATCCACGAGAGATCACAATAGAGAAGCACTGAACAATTTTGGCCTGTCGTCTTTTAGTATTGCTTTATCTTTCTGGTTAAAGAAGTGTAAACTAACTTTGGCTTGACTTTTTAAAGCCACTTTATTATGTTACGAAGACTTATTACGTACAATCGTAAACAAAATAAGTCAGTTTTACGTCATACAAGAAATCGCTGACGTATAATTGCTCTTTTTACCGTAAAGATAGTGAGCAACAAACAACGGGATTTCGTCATTTTTTCCTTTTATAGCCAGAAATCGCTGACGTATAATTGCTCAGTCTTTTTTCCGTAAACAAAGCGAGCAATAAACAACTGGATTTCGTCATTTTTTTCTTTTTATAGCCGCCCAGTTGCTACGTACTTGTTTCTTGTTCTCTCATTCTGAACGAAAAATAAGTGAAATCACGCAATCATGGTTGGGATCGGGAAGGTGTAAATCTTGGTGCAATTTAGTACGACCAAAATGGGCGATTATATATTTAATTTGTTATTTTTAAAATACATTAATATAATTCAAATTGATTTAATTAACAAATAATTAGGCAGTTTCGTGCGTGCAATAATGTTCATATAATGTTCTATATCCTGATCGAATTTGTAAATAAGTGAATTATAAAACACTGCGAGGACCACTACTTAGTTTGTCTTCCTCATGTTGTTTTTTATCCAGTTATTTCCGAGTTAGTCAGGGTTTCTTGTTAAAAATACAACTGAAAGAAAAATATGTTGTAAATTTAGCGACCAAGCACGTATATACACCACACAGATGTTTAAAACAAGGAAAAGGGCGGCAACGATATCTTAAAATGATGTGGGCGTTTGTTGAAAGGTCCGTTCCATTACCCCCAGGGGGTCATGGCTAAAATTGAAGTTTGTTCAAAGGTGCTTTGACGCTCTGAATTTCCCAGGTGATCAGAAAAAGGTAAGAGTTGCCAAGTGGAAAGAATTTCTCATCCGTGTTACCACCAAACTCCTTCAAGCCTTGAAAGAGTGTCCCGCGAGAGAGAACTGAAAGGGGAAGAGAATTTCCTATCCTTTCTGTAGAAAAATACTTGAACAATAGTTTACCAGCAGTTTTGTACTAAGAGGTTTTATGTTATGAAATCCGTGCTGGCTAGTGAGTTTGGAATACATATTTATATAGTATTAAATACCAATCGCTTGAAAAAGTGCCATACCACATAAATGGCTTAGGCTTTTGCCGCAAAATGTTCACTTAGAATTGGAGGGTAACCGTAAAATTCCAGCGTGTTTGAGTGAATTCAACTGATCACGTTGCTGAATATTTGATATCATAACGCTGATTAGAATTTTACAAGTCTGCACTTGTACATCTCAGGCAACAACACATCACGATCATTTATGACGAGCAGTGTGGAAGAATCGCGTACCCCTAAATAAACTGTTTGTTAAGCGAACATTTCTCACTTTATCGCTCGCACTCTCCTCTCACTTCAGTTTGCCAGTTTCTTTTATTCTGAAATGATCTCCCGTGGGGCAGTATTTACTCTTGAGCTGATTCCTCAACGAACGGTTGAAAAATAGGCTGGTGGTGGTTGAGCTAAGGATTAGAGAAATATCTGCCACTTGCAGGTCGTGTATGGATTAGCGTGATATTAGTTTGAAAAACACAGAATTGAAAATACTTGTCATAGTTATTAGAGATATTGGTTCAGAAGGCACGAAATGACTTGAATTCTGATAACACGAGTCACTACGAGTAAGAATGATAACGAACTGAATTACTAATGGCAATACACGACTAACTACTACACTCTTTGTAAAAGAATTCGATTTAACAGTTCTTTAGCATGCGTGAAAAAGAGACTACGTTTTCAAAGGGTATCGAGAAGAACTTCACATAGAGATGTCAAGTCGGTTTTATGAAAAGTAAGCCATTTATTTCTTACGTTTGTTGCCAGCTTTCTCATTGCTATCTGTAGTTTGTATTGATTTGTCGCTGTTTTTTTTAATGCGTAGATTTTTTAATACGTGGACGCGGCTATCGATTGCTATTCAAAACAGGCGAAGGACTTAATCGGATAACTAAAAGGAAAACAAAACAGCATTCAAAGAGAAGATGAATTGGTTACTACTCATTAAAAACACGATTATTAATTTGCCAACAATAAAGATTTAACCCAAGATTTTCCGGCCGTTTTTACTAGGTTTCTAAATCCAGATGAAAGTACGTGGTTCATGTATCTAAATCAATGCCTTGCTTCAGTGAAAACTCGTAACTGTGAAAGAGAACTGAGGCAAAAGTTAACGCTGTGAGCTATCTATTTTCTGTAGATAGCAAGCCTTGTTCAATAACCGTGACGATATCAGCTGTAAGAATATGTTTATTTTCGCACGTGTGTTTCAGCACTCGCACAAATTGGATTCAGCTTTGAGACTTGTTTGATTCCTTGCCCGCATTGTTAAAAGTCGAAAGACCATTTAGAGCGTGTGAACTTAAACAAACCGCAGCTATGTTGAATATTTCCTCTGAAGCGAGCGCCCGATTTGTGTATAAATCGTTTTGAGTGAGGCTTATCCGGCCTCGTCCCCTTCAGCAAATGACTTGAACAATAGGTGTTGCGCAAGTGCCTTGTTTTCTCAGCCACATCGTCTCCACTGAAAAACAGGACTCGGCTCCAATTAGGCGAAGACTGAAAAAGCATACTTAGGATTTGAAGTTTGTTTTGATCTTCAAGCAGAGTTGTTTGTTTTCCTTTACTGTAAGGACAAAAAAAAAACCAATATCTTAAAGAATTTGAAGGAAAGATATTTTGAGGCACTCCTTATTCTCTGCCGTTGTCTTTTTATGGAACACACCTAACATTATTGTAAGCGATTTTTTTCCGGAAACTCCAGAAACTCCGAAACAAAGTTATGTATCGAAGCATAATCTAAATATAGTTATTCTTGACTTATCACATGGCAAATTTCCGGAAGACTAACTCAAAGGTAATATAGTTTAAAAAAACACGGCGCCTATTAATTCCTCGCTTATCTTTGGGATCTATAGTTACTCAAGATGTGCTCGCTTAAAAATTACATTATTGATGTATTACATTCATGCATGTTATAAATAAAGTTTTCGATTTATTGGTACTGTTGCAACTTTTGTCGTAACATACTTACAAGGAAACAAACTTATCAACTACCGGCTTATGTTACCTAATGACGTCATAAGATTGAGTCATGATTGTATTTCTTGGTCACGAAATATCAACTTGCTGCCTGACAAGCGTTGAGACCAGACGAAATATCTCTCAGTCGAGATATCAACAACAAAAAAAACGATCTAAACTTGAATCGCTATTAAATACGGCACTTGACACAATTCCGGCCTGAGTTATTTTAAAAAGCCGAAGTAGCCATCATCAAAACGGCAATTTAGCTAAAGATACAGGAACCGCATTCGCTGACATGACAGATCAAAAATATAGAGACAGAGTATTTATCTCATGATGTAATGTGCTTTTTTTATATAATATCAATTTGTATTCCAATGTCTATGCCGTTATGTGGTTAATTAAGCTTGGCAGAATAAAAATTTCCTTATGCGATACAAAATACTGAGATTGCTTTACATTATTCAGAAACAATTGAATAGAGTACCTTTTCGTTTTTTATCCCATAGATGTAGTGGTTTGCTAACATCCCCAAAACCTTTCTAAAAGCCATTCCTTTTCATATGACATAAGTAAATATACAAGCTCGACCGAAATACCTCAAACAGAACGATTCATTTAAAAGTGTGTCGGATTTGTCTGACTAACGCCATTAGTGTTTGTACAACCACCATAACCTCCGGCCTCCGTAAAGTTATTGAAAACATTGTAAACAATTTAGAGAAGAAGAAGAAGAGAATTATTATCATGATTACTCATCTAGTTTATTTTCATCTATCTTTATTTTTACTCTTATTTGCGAGTCATGATATCAGACCAACACACTCTATATGACTCGGGGAAAACCCCTCCCACGCTTAGTAATTTACCTTTAACGACCCCATTGATTTAAAATTACGTTACGACCCAGATATCTGATAGATATGCTATAGATTTTTTGTTCAGCCTTTAATCCTCGCAGTTGTTCACGCGACAATTCTAGAAATTATAAGAGACATTTGTTTGTGGTGGCTGAAGTCTAGTACATAATATGTTACGCTCAGCTGAACTCAAAAGATTCTAGCGTTGCTTAGTAAAACATTAGCGTTTGTCTGACCGGGAAGACATACTGGCATGGCTTAAATAACCTCTCGCTTCCGAGAAGGAAAGAAAATAAATCTGAACCTTTCTAAATCCCTAAAAGGTCAGTCTTCAATTTGGAAGGATATTTATGTGACAATTTTGACTGATTTCAGCCCATAACCGGTTAGTCAGCGCATTCACAAACAATAGTTTGAACAATTGTTGAATGTCCACGGTGATGCTTCCTGATAGAAAAAAATATGCATTGAATAGCCGTACATGAATTTGTTCCTTTTGCGTCAGAGCTCTCGCAATCAGTGTGCTCAGCAAACCGGAACCAGAAAAGAATATAGGAGCATTTGCGTTAACATTCAGTATTTCACTAGCATTTTGCCAACCCTTAGAGACTGATTAGCGTGGTTAGAAAAAATAGCCACAGTAGTCCCACGCTACTCTCACTTTCCGCGTACAACAACCAGAAAAACTCCACTGGAACGCACCAATTCCGGTAACACCACTGTTTGTGTTATTACGTGATTCTGTGCCAACTTCGGGGTGGGGTCGGCTTCTTGTTCGCTATTTGTATAAAGAGAAACATCCTTCGGAGAGAAAACGAAGAATGTTCGGCATGCCGACCACTCGACGACGTCTGTCACTAAAATCAGCAGGTTCGCGTGTCCGGCGGTAACCAGCGGTATAAAAGCTGGATAACTCATTGAGACGACTTAATCGTTACACGCATCAATAAGGTCAACAGCACCTGAATTCCACAATTTACAAAGAAGTCACAAGCAGGTAGCCCTGACATCTCGTACAAAATTATCATCAACATGGCGTGGGAAAAACTTTGGTCTTGGATTATTTATGTTACTTGCCTGTCATCGTGAGTAAGCCATTTTATTACGAATTGCTGAAACGGAGTTCTCCTCTAATTGTCAAGTTGGACAATTACTATAATTTCCAAGATCTGAAGTGTATTCTCTGTTTTCATTCCCAGATGTCTTGCGATGCCCACGAGAAAACCGTCTTCGTATTCTGCAGTAAGTTCTTCGACATTTTTTGTACTTTGATTTCTGAATTATAACACTCTCGTTCGCTTGTATACTGAAAAGATTTTTAAACACTAAGTTAACAATTAAACATCGTTTGAGCAAAATCTCCTCGAGGAAAAAAACTGTCTGAACTTTGGCTTTATTAAACGTTTAGTCTAGCACGTTCATTGAACAGTACTTAAAAAAAAAATGTTGAACTTTTTCTCAAATTTTTAATTCAAGGCAAAATATTTGGCTAAAAAAGTCATATTTGTGGATTTTTCGTAAAGAATTTACGTCATTCGACCAATATCGAGAAGATTCGTATCGCTCAGAGCATTGTTATTGCCTCTTAGCACTTAGAAGCTGGTCCACAAAAAATATTAGTTTGCCCTTGAGAGAGAACCGACAGTAATTTGCCCGCGAGGAATTTTGCCGGTTAAATCGTAGCTGAGAGATAATCAAATCCTCATGTCAGAGATCAATAATCATCTTACATACAATGGCTCTTGTATGTATCTTCCAGCTGTCCTGATATTTGAGACTGTTATTTTTTTTGGCACTTCGCGGTAACTTTGTCAAGCTTGTCAAACGCGACAATCGATCCTGCGCTTGTTGGCGGAAAAACAACTTCAACTCCCACGCTAATGCCGCGCGCGAAGTCCACGGAATGTTTATCTTGCGCGGCTTTCGACTGCAAAGGCGGCAAGCGCTACTGACAGACTAGCAAACAGGCTGATGTATCCTGCACAAGTTCACCGAAACCTCACCACAAAGCGTTCGATCGCCTTAGTAGGTCCGCACAAACATTAAGTGTTGCTTCCCTTTCTTTTTTAGGACACTCAAGCGTTAGAGAACAGTGGAATTAACCCGCTGGATGTGATGAATAACAACCTTGTTACAATCCACAAGTACAAAAGGTTGTACTCGAAGAACAGCGCCAGGTTTGTGCGAATCCACAATGGTAAAGTGGACGGCTTTGGTGACAAACACGAATTAAGTGGTGAGTGCTGTCAACTGGGATTTGTCCTTCCGCCGACCTTTTTGATTTTAATTAATGATCGTAATGTAACAAAGGCGTTTTAATTTTACTTAATAGCCGCTGAATAGGTGAACAAGGATTACTTTTGCACAAATTTTATGAAAAGCGACCGCGTAGCACGTCCTATGAAAACTACCGGCGATTTTGATGTCGAAGCTGTCTTGGAAGATTTAAATTTTCAATCTATTTAATACCTCGATCACATTGAAATCTCCGACATGGCTTACACGGAGTCCCTTGAAAGAACCTTTCATTAGCACTCCGGTCACTTCACAGAGAGGGAAACTAAAACTTGCACAAAAACTTTGTCCCCTCGTAGAACGCTTGGTCACGTTTTCGTTCAGAGTGCGCGCGATCGTTATATCGTGTCACAGACGGTGTAATAATTTTCGCAAGAGCGTGACAGTCTTATTCGCTATGCTCTGTTGTAATGATATTATGTTTTGTTTTGTAGTTAAGATCAAGCTGGAATCAGTTGGATCTGGGGGTCAAATTATATTGAAGTCATACGATGGAAGTCTCTGCTTATGTCTCGACAAGCATGGGTCAGTCGTTGCAAAAGTAAGTTTTATTCCTCTATTTATCACTACAATGTAGAATTATACCGACCCCTTCACACAAGCAATGGTTTGCACATGTTGTACTGCGACAAGGTTATAATGATCGGGGTTGTACTGTATTGAAAACACTCGTAGACCCAGTGAGGCGCGGACCATGCCTGGGGGTATCCAGAAAAGTTGGCACCGGTTTATATGGTGGTTTGGCTCAGGTTTAAAAAGGTTCGTGCGAGCAATACAATTGGAAACAGTGTAGAACTATTCCAGTGCATGGCGAGCTGTCTGAACCAGCCCAGGGGCGCGGATTTCTCACGGAAATTGCGCGCCCCAAAGTTTACCGTGTACAGTGCGAGGAACGTTTTCTTATCCGGATGAGATTTGCAAACTGCGCCGTTTCTATCGGATGTACGCAAAAGAAGAATATTCTGCAAGTTCGTGTTTTCTTTAGGAAGACTGTTCACTGTTACACACTGAATTATGTGTTGAGTGCTTAAAGAACTACGGGGGAAAAGCGTCTTGACCGCAGACAAATGGGTTGTTGAGTAACCTCCCATGAAGCGGATAGATCTGACGAGCCGATATGATAGACACACACACATTCCATTATATGGTCTGATATGTACTATGCAAACAAGTAGCATGTCACAGGAGGGAGTCAAACCTAGACCACTTGTGACCTCAAACGTTGAAACATCCTGTGTGACTTTCTAGTTAAGACATTCGGTGGGCTGGGATATCGAGGGATACCAACCGAGGTGATGGTAAAGGAAGAGGGATCAAAAGAAGACTGGTTCACGTATGGATAAAGTACGTGATGAGGGGGAAGTATAGGAATAAATCCAGTCATATCCTCCATGCTACCTGTAGAAAAGTGTCAGTAAACGGATCAGTGAAACAGACCCAGCGATTAGTAATTGTGAGACAAAATTACTTAATACTTTATCGTCTGCCCGGGTACTTAATTGTAATAACGATTCAATATCCATGTTCTAAGTGAGTAATCGCAATGAGATAGCCAGACGGATCATATCGTCTAGTCGAGTACTAAGACAGCATGGACGGAGCAGAAGTATTGAGGATCAAGAAAAAAAATTTAAACCAATCTCAAACACACAACAATATTGAGCGTTTTCTACCATCCAAGAGCGATTTCAGGTTGGAGGAGGTAGAGGTATTTTTATAAAAACTAGACCAAACTGGCGTACCTCTATATGCCACGCATCGAGCTAGGGTCACTGATACTGTGAGTGTGCTTCTTTTCCCATGATCAATATACCCAATGTATCATCCCCCAAACTGGCAGCATGCATAAACGAGATAATAACACAGGACTAAAGAACTGATATGAATAACTCTTGTTTTGATCCACAGCCGTCCCATCAAGCCAAAACAAATCAAGGTTGCGTGTTTTTTCAAGATCTTTCGTCCAAGGGATACACGAGATTTCGTTCAAAGCTTAACGCCCAGTGGTACCTGGCGATAACAAGAGATGGAAGAACAAAGTCGGCAAGAAAAACACACCCATGGCAGAGATCTGTACAGTTTATAGAAATGAACTGACACGATTACTGTCTAGGTTTTATTTATATGAAATTCGTAAAATTATTTAAATTATTTATTCAAGAATTTATATTTATTGTTTACAAAAAGACATTGTATTCTCAAGACTATATATAGTCAATATCACATTGGTGCGATCTCAATGATCGTTATACAAGTTCTTGCGGTGCCGGGTGTTATGGCGATCTTTTATGGCCGCAACTTGACTTTCAGAGAACCTGCAAGGCCAGGAGCTAAAAACAGAACTAGAGAAAATAAGGTATAACATAAAATCACATTTTAGCTATCTGATTAAAAATTTTCCAAAACGTTTTGTATGTTGTACAGCGTATTCGATATTCGAAAAAAAAAAGTTACTTTGATCGAAAGAGAAACTACAAGATATTGTCCCAGACGATTTTACTATACGAGACACTTTTTTTCTCAAAGATGTAAAAGATAAGGAACAAGTTATCAACTGTCCAAACTAGCTGTAGCCTTTTCATATACATTTTTTATTTATAAAGCTTGAAATATGTTCGTCTGTAAAACTCGTTTTTCAAATAGTTAGTTGTATTTATTTGATGACTACTTGTCTTTGTAATATCTATATTATTTAGGTCCTTATCTTTTAAATTAACTTTCATGGCCAAAGGCCTCTAAATTATAGTTATTTATTATTTATTTATGAAAAGAATGAAAAATATCTTATTTATTGATTTCCGAAGTATTTTTATAATAAAATTATTTATTTTTACGAAGACGTTTTTGACTTCCAACAATTTTCTGGGGATTTTTGTGATAAAACGATTTTCTTATAAAACCAAACGAATCCAGCTTATCTCGCCAATCACACTAAGGGAAAATTTTGCAATGAGCCAATAATAATGCAAGCAATACCGAACGCGGGAAGAAGTCGTGCAACTGGTGCCAAAGGTGGGAAAACGAACAGTGGGTGTCAGAGTGGCGCGCTACAAGTACTCGGGCGGGAAAACAAGTGTTCCTCAACAACTTAAGAGCGGGAAAACATGCAATCAGTCTCAAGGGCGGGAAAATGTGTAAATTTTGCTAACCGTGAAAAACAAGGAACTAGTATCAAGGGAAGGAAATCATAACTGGGTTTCGACTTTGCTTCTGAGCGGTATTCATGGTTGCTTATTGAGAACGTTGCGTGACTTTGTTTTCGCAGCCAATCTGGGCTTAGAGAACATCGAACCAATCCAACTTAACTGTTTTCTTTGGACGGTCAAACAGCCATTTTTATATGGACCCCTTCTTTCTGGCCATGAGCTCTGGGAATTTAGCAGTAGATGTAAAAAGAAGCCAAGCGAATTAATGTTAGAACTTCAAAAGAGAGTAGCTTAAGTAGTTGTGGAAGAAGTTAAAATCATTTTCTCTTGACAGTGCCTGAAAAAGTCGAAAGTCGAATAAATTCATCCAAAGCATTTCTTTATTGATTCGACATTCAATAAAACTAGGAGTCCTCATACATAGAATAAGTTCACTGAAGTCAGCGATCGGCATTGGACAATGATCATTACTCACGAGACATCAAAATACTCAAACTAAGGTTTATGATTTCAAAATTTCAATGTGCCTCTTGATTTTTTTCTAGATTGGTCTCCCAAGAGTTAAAAACCTACTTAGGAATCCGAAATTTATCTCTCTTACAGCACTTGGTAATTAATAAGATCTACAATTCTGCTACACAGCACTTTACCTCCCGGGTTTGTCGACCTGCTACTACTGAGAAGCGACTTCAATGTTTTTGCGGCTTACCTGCAACATTACTTAGCTTCGTTTCTAGAGAGGAATACCCGGCCGACTCCCGAGTGTCGGCAAGGAAGCAAACTAGACGGGGCAGAACAGACTGAAACAAAAGGAAACAGAGTTTTATTTGCCTGTAAGTTGACTGGTGGAAACATAGAGACTTATTGTCTTTTTCTATCCAAAGGAAAGATCCTGACTCCAATTAATTAGCTCTTTGGCCGAAGAACGCATACTTATCTTTATTTCGAGTTCAAATATGCGCGTATTTCGCTGTTGCCCGCGACGGCTAGATCGTTTCACTGAGTAATCCTCAGATAATAACGGATTCCTGTAAAATAAACAAGAACGCTAGCGCTCGCAAGCTTTTAGCATAAGCGAGACTGAAACACAAACAGCCGGTATGGACTGCTTATGAATAATTACCGAACGTGTTAAAAAAAATTCCCTCGCATTCCCTTTTCTGTTGAAGCATTACTGTCTTTTTAACGCTACCCATTCGCTAAAACTCCCTTATGGTCTTCTTTTCTGTTCCTTGGCCACCCATGTTTCCCTCCGACAAAGATTTTATTCATTTTAAACTCCTCGCTTAGCTTGCAAGTCTAGCATGTTTCTTCTTAGGAAACGACGCCAAAACTATTTTGCTTATTACCTGGCTGGGCTCCTGCCCTCCTAACCTCGGTTGTTAAGTAAGTTTTATTTGCCTTAGCTTTATTAAGGCGTTTTAAATAGTGTCATCAAGGGATACAGAGCTATAGTATTTCTTCCGGCTGTCCTCGTAGAAGGCACATAATCTGCTCAGCCGACCGTTCTTTAGTATTGGTGCAGGCAACTTGTCGTTTTACCCCGTTTGCATAGAGGGATTGACTTTGATATGGGTGGCGTTCATATCTGGAGTTTTTTTTAACTTTAATTATCAGAACCTTGCACAAGTTTGTATTTGGCTGCCAAATGTGGAACACATCTGCGAGACGCTCACTTAAAACTGGATATTGAAGGCCTGTCGCTTCTTATTCACTTTTGAGCGGGAAACGGAAATTCGCGCTAAATTCCTTCTGGTGGGTCATCCTAACATTACCGAGAGCATGGCCTTTAGGTTGTGGGTATTACCAGGACCATGACGGAATCACGACAAGCCGCCGTAAAGTCCGACAGCTTGTACCTTCATGGTCTTTCTTTACAGGTCGGAATCAGTGACGAGTTAATTAAATTTTCTTTTTAATTTATCCACGAAAGTGTAACATGTGTAACAGTATAAAAATTAAGTCTGCTGTGGAATCCCACGAAGCAGAGGAACTTTTCGTGAGTGGCAGATATGCTTGTGTAAATAATATCAAATGGGACTGTTTACATTTGATCACAGCCTATTTGATGGCATCCGTAATCTTCCAAGGAAGTCGGGAAATCTTAATCGATCTAATTAATTTTCCCATCGGCACGAAACGATACTTCAGGCACGCGACCCACGCAGGAATGTCACGCGAGATAGTCGCGCGTGCAAGAGACCATACCACCCTGCACCCACGCGTATAACAACAGGACGCTTAGCTACAATAGCCTTTTGACCTGTATACAGTTGTTCTGCCCACGTGTTTATTTTTAACCTTAATTCAACTGATGGCTTAACAAATAAATTTAAATTCCTGAACAAACAGACCAATTAAGCACTACCACAGTATTATCTCTCATTCTTATTTTATTCTTTTGCGGCATAAAGAAAAATAAATATATTATTAAACACAGCCTATTAGTCACGCGAATAATCGAATTCAATTGCACGTGCGGTTGTCTCGCAGAATAAGGTTTTTGTGGTAGTTTTGTCCTCTTGCCTGGTAGAAAAATAAAAAAGAGAACGGAAATATGCGTGAACTATGTATTTGGGTCGGGGACGCTTACGAGAAATCTCTCGAAAGACATCCAGCTAAATAGAGATCTGTCTAATTTCACCTTTCAACAGATACAAATTACCTGCACGGAGGTCCTGTAGGTGTAAAGGCTTGGTGTGTGCAAGATTGCGCAACGTTCGAACTCCTATTTAGTGGCCCCGGACGTGAATTTTGGCAAAGTTTCTGTTATCAAATTACGAAGTTTGCCAGCTGCAAACAGGATAGAACTGTGTGATTGATTGAGTTTTATAAAATAACCTGTTTACAGGTTTACATAAAAACATACTAAGTTACGTTCTGGAGTCAGCCAGACGCTTTATTTATAAGTGTCCGGAAGGCTTTCATTTAGCACGCAGCAAATACAATAAGATCCAATCTTATTCTCTAAAGTACTTAAAAATACTTAAGAGAGAGATTTAACAGTTCCTCTTAAATTCCCACCCAACAACCCGTGCTCACTGGCAGCCAAATTTAGCTTTACGCCTTCATCAGTTTTGCATGTGAACATATGAAAGATCATCAATCATAAATTCATCAGTCCTGTTGGAAAAATTGTGCTAAGCTGGTCCTAGTTGATTTTAATCAAATTAACTTGATGGCACTGTTAACACTTGTTTAGAAAACGAATTCTTGCAGACTTGAAATCTCTACCTGAAGAAAACAAAATGTTGAAAAAGTTCACGATGAAAATTTTGCCCCCAAAAGTAAAGTTTCTCTGACATTTACTCCTTCCAAAGCGTGGCATAAATAAATTGACTTCGTGTGTCTAAATAAGTACCGGAAGGGCACCTTAAACCTCTTATGGTATCAAAGCGCTTGTTTGTTTGTTTTTTATATTCATAATGCAAACATTTATATTGGTGCAAAACCATCTCTTTATACTTTTATCCTCACAAAAAGAAATACTTTTATCCTCAAGAAAAAAAAAGTGTTATCCTCGTGCCGCAGTCAGTCAATTGACTTTCATCGACGATGCCATGAACCAGGGACAGACTAGACCACTCAGGTTAACTAATTTCCAGGCGCTTAGCGGCCTGTCGTACTTGTGAATCCTGACTCCTCAAACGTTCATCCTCCAAGGAAAATGAAAATTGTTCCAGTATAAATTGAGAGTTCAAGATACCGGGCTTTAAATTATAAAGAAGAAAAAACAAACAAGCAAGCAAACAAACCAAAGAGAAACGTCTTTTAACTAGAGTCATCACTGAGATAGCACGAGAAATCGAACGTTCGAGAAATCGGTATTTCACTGTAGCTGAAAACTCGACACTTGAGAGTCTTGAGTGCGAGTCCCCAAGCTCTATGTGGGCTGCCGGCCGTGGGCGGTATCCACTTATAGTTTCATTATCATTGAGGTTTCAAACTGATCCTGAACTAAAAATTCTGGCTTGTTGTAAATGTGCAGCATCAGTATTAATACAATAGGAACCGGCTCATAAACAATCATCGGATGGCCAGAATGAACATTTATATCAGCGCCACAATTGCAAATTCGGTCGTTTTGATTCTCTCTGTAGCTCTACTCGGCGAGCATCTTATTGCTTTTGAGCTTAACTCGGCAGTTTCCGGTTTATAATTAATTTAAATTCTTAATTAATTTGACAATCCGTTTAGTCAATCAAAGATGTGACTCACTTAAAAAGAAGATAAAGGCATTTGCAACTAAAAGAAATATTATCATCATGCAGTTTTTATGGAAGTGAACGGGATAGTTCTGCATGCTCTCTTTTGGTATTTCTTGGAGTACCCCTTACTTCCAGAAAGCTACTACAGGCTAAATTCAAGACGGTAATTTGAGGTCGAAGTAACAGGAAGTGAGTGGGCGAGAGATAGGCCTCTTAACCATCATTTATGAGTATGTGAGTGATAATGATGTTGAACAGAAAATTGCACAGTCACTTAGCTTGTTGAAAGTGATTGCTTGGGCGGGGGTTTTGGCTCGACTTCCACTGCTGTGTCGTGTCCGGTCTGAGAACGAGTGGTGATTAAGGCCAGGGCGGTCCCAGGAGGCGTTGCATGATTGGGCGGAGCTCTCTGTCAGCGGAGTCACGTAGCACCACAAGCTCTAGTGAGGAGTGGTCCAGACACCTTGTCAGACAGGGCACTTTTCCCTTCCCGCCCTTCCGGATTTGAAGGACAACTCGCGATTCCCGACATATATCCAATGGACCCCTTCCAGCGACAAGCTATGGTTGTAATAACAAATGCATCCATGTCTCTTCGAAACAAGACAAATGCCATTTGGTTTATACACCTTTCACGGTTTCTGGCGCCGTCTTTCTCCGAGGGCAGACACAGGAAAATTTATAGTAAATGTATGGGAAAGGGTAACAGTTCGACGCCCAAAAAGGTGAAAGTGATTGACTTTCCGAGTCCTTTTATGATATACATGGAAAAAAATGCCCAGCAGGAGTTTTAGGTCGAATTTAAAGAACACTTGCTGTGAGCCGCAAGAATCGCACTTTTTACTTTTCTCGTGAATTGCGATTCGGTTTTAGGCCTGACCCGGTTGTGCTCGTAAAGTGATGAAAAGTTGCTAAAAAAAGGTGCCAAAAATCGACAAAGCTCCTACCTAAATTTCATATTATTTCATTTTATTAAATTATAATTTCTATCATCGGTCAAGAAAAAAGAGCTTGAAACTTAGCTTTAAAAGAAGGACTGCGAAACGTTGTCAAGTGAGAGGCTATGTGTAAATTTTCAAAACGTTGATAAAAGAAATTCCCATAAATTGGTGTTTTCTATGAAATCGTTCAGTGACTCTTTCTTTTCTCAAAAGTTGCTCTAAACGCTCAGAGTTACTGAAATGTTGCCGTGTACAATTGGGACAGGCCTGTTCGGTTTTACAAGCAAATGCGTGGAAAAGTAAAACCTTAATCAGATAGCTTTTCTAGCAAGAATATTTCCCTCCAATGTGATCAGTAAATTCTTTTACCTGGTATCTTTAGTTTTTAATTCACAAATACTTCAGAACTCGAATGTTCAGCGCGGGAGTTGTTAGACATTGGATTCCCCATTTTCTCCTTACTTTTACTGTAAGTTTCGCCGTGTTTGCCCCGCTCCCCCCAAAAAGGTGGGCGTCGGAAAGCTACTCCTTCGCAGTCTAACACGGGCATTGAAATCAGGTTTTACAATAAACTTAAATTTAAAATGGCGAGGAAACTACGTGACTATAATGACACCCTCGAACTTGTCGACTACCTATCCCAAAGAGATCCGTTTTCAGGCGATCGGGCACTCCGTTGCATAGCGACAGGCGTGGTTGCAGATAAGGAGGTGAATGCTGATAAAAGCAAAGAAATCGGAGATAGCATTTTGCCATCTATGACGGGCAAAAATGCGTTTGAGTACACCTTTCGTAAAAAAGACCAAGTCATCACAATGGCGTCCATGACAGCTGTCAAGTTCAGTGATGGAATTGTCCAAGTTGACCCACAGCTACTTCAAGTTTTCAAAGGCTTAGTTTTGTGGCAACTTGTGGACAGTATGAGAACCCTCAGTCCTTTTTTAGATTCGCGATGTGCAGCTATCCACCAGCCTTGTTTGACTCTGCACTACTTCCTCGAAAGGCTAATAAGCCTGTCTTGGCGGAGGCTATCTGGGCGCGGACAAAGAACAACCAGACGGCGCTAGAACCCACAGGAGATGTCAACTATGTCCTCGATGGCGGAGCTCTCCTTCATCGGCTTCCTTGGTCAAGCAATTCGACATAAAGTCACATTTTATCGCTCTACGTACAGTACGTCAAACGCAGATACAACCGAAAGGACTGCGCCCATCAAAGGAGATCAAAGGTGTCTGCGGTCCGACAGTGAGCTTCGATTGTGACATGGTTCTCAAGCTGAAGAAAGATGTTTTGCTTAGCAATCCAGAGAACAAGCAGCGTTTCATCAACTTTCTTGGAGAGCAACTCCAACTGACAGGATGACCTGTTATCACTCGACGCAGACCTAGAGATCGCCCAAGCTGCAGTGGAGTCCTCTAAATCAAGCAAAATAGTGTTAGTCGGAGACGACACCGACCTTCTTGTTTTACTGTGCCATTATGTTGACATGAGTGCACATGATCTGTTCTTCATCCCGCAGCCAAACCCAAGATCAAACACGAGGAAAGTTTGGAACATCAAGGAAACGGTATCTGCGCTCGGCCCTGAGATGTGCACAAACATCCTCTTTCTACATGCTATTTTCAGTGGGATGCGACACAACCTCTGCATTACATGGTATAGGAAAGGGGAAGGCACTCAAGAAGATCAAAATGGATGCAGTGTTCCGCGAACAGGCGTTGGTGTTCAGCAAGAAAGAAGCGTCAAAGACTGACATCCTTGCGGCCGGAGAGAAGGCGCTTACGTATTTGTACAAAGGCAGGTCTAACGAATCTTAAGATTTGCTGCGCTACACAAGATTTTGCCAAAAGATTGCGTCGTCAAACCCGAAGACCTCCCTCCAACTTCTTCCGCCGCTGGTTATCACAGCCTCAGGGTATTCCACCAAGTTCAGCAGTGGAAAGGGGTTGCGCTACCACCGCAAGACTGGGGATGGAGACTTGCCGCATGCGCATGCGTCTTTGCTAGAGATCGTTAGATGTAGCTGCAAGTCTGATTGCAGCTCTCAAAAATGTACTTGCAGGAAACATGGCCTTGAATGCTCAGCGGTGTGTGGCAGCTGCAGAGGACAAAGTTGTACAAACTCCGCTCAACCAGATCTCGACGAATGAAACTTATAGCTGCGAACAAATCCTTTTTCTCATCTCCGCGAATAAACTAAGTTTAGTTTAGAATTTCTTAACGCGATCATATATAAATTATATGCAATTCACCATTCTTTACGACTGGAGGCGCTTATTAAAACGCCTTTAATGTTGTATTCATTTGATTCTTAGGCATGAACAGGTGTATTTATTTGACAAGAAATACAGTAATTTTACAGCATCTTTCCACTAAATTTGATTGAATTACCCTATTTTTCTGAGCTTCATTCAACACTATTTCACAGGTGATATGAATTAATGTTTGTTGCCTAAAGCTACAAAAATGTTGACTTATGACGTCATCAGATGTGACGTCATCGGTATTGCACAATACTTATACAATCTGTGTTTTTGTCGTTTTCTGAAGAATTTTTGCCGGAAAAATAATAATTTTAGACTTTTTAATAGGAACATTTATCGTTGAAAGCATTTTAACAAATGCTAAATTCCTTTTTATGCGGTTTTGTAAAAAACAAATTTTCAGTCATTTTGCCCGTCCCCACCCTCCCCTCCCCTAAATTGCATCTAAACTGTTTGTAATTATTGTAAATCATACTCAGGCTATAGGCGATGACTAAACATGTGAACTTCTGGTATCATTTTATATCAGTACTAGCATTTTCCTGCAAAAAGTAATTAACACTTGAAAAATGATCAAATTTTCATGCTTTGTGACGACTGACCGTACGGTTGGATTGAACTTTTGGATTGACCGTACGGTCAGTTTTTGTTTTTCAGTTCTTTGAATCCCAAATTTTGCTGATCAGATCCACCAGGATCCGGTTCCTTTGCTTTGTCCGTTGGCCCTTTCTCAAGTTTAAAGTCTTCATTTGTGACGACACAGTGACCTCATTACGACATTTATACTTCATAAAAACATCTCAAATAATTAGTCTTGTAACCATCTTTTATTGTTCCAAATATCATTTGAATTGATTAAATATTTAGGAAGTCATAGGCCGCGGGCAGTTCATGCCCCGCCCCCGTGTAGAAGCAACCTCAAAAGGCCCGTGTAATGAACATGTTCCACCACGATAATTTTTGATAACTTTTAGTATGTTACTTTGCCCACCATTATCTTTCATTTGGCAGTGACAGAAATTCTGTTGCAATTTGTTTGACTTGAAACCACAAGATGACTGGATTATAAGTCCTGCATCGACGGTTTAGACTATTTGCGACGCGGGCTGGCCTTGATAAAATCTGTCTAAGTTACGACGCTGTTTGTCTTCGAGTGTTCCCGCCCACAACACGGTGGAAATCTCTGAAAGCAAGATGAAAGCAAGCAACCCTTCTAAACGCATTCATGAGGGTCTAGTAAAGATGAAAAGTCTTAGTGGCAACTCTACAACTTGCTAGGACGGGTTTTAATGAGGGTTGAAAATCTGACATATATGAGCCAACATGAAAGCGAGGCTTGCACATTAAATTTATCAATTACCCTCGGTTATCCACCAAACTTAGAAGAAATTCGTAAGTCGATTAGTGAAAACTGCTAATTACGAAGTGGTCACGTGATTTACTAGCATAAAAACGAGACTGGAATAGAATATTACTTATTGCTATATTTAACTTACTCAAAATTGGCGGAAATACGCAATTTGATCATTAAGTGACAGTTTCTGATTATGAGGTGGTCACCTGACCTAGGATGAAAGCGAGACTGGACCAGAAAGACGCATGTAACCTAGCTGATCAATCTTTCTGATGATATTCTCAATTGTCACATGGTCAGATCACGGAAACGAGGCTCCAAGCAACCAACCAACCAGCAAGCAACCAGCTCCTGCATTCACTCATTCAAAACAAAAACTTAAAAACAGCAGTAGTCAAATGAAAATGGCCATATTTTTTATCTTTCGTTGGCCAAGTATTTGTTTATATGAAAGGTAAATTGATCAACATGACACGAGCGTGAGACAAAGAAAAATCTGAAATCGAACCCATGACCTCCCCGGAACACATGGCGGGCGCTCAATTCAGCATCTGATAGCTAGCACTAAAACATAGTGTCTGGAGAATAGATCGAAAGTTCCGTAGCTCCGTCAGCTATAGCGTCTAGCGCATGGAGGATAATCTTTGTGTCCGCTTCTTCGTTGTCGCTCTGCAAATGAACCATGTCAGTTGTGTGTTGCTTTGCACTGTCGCCCACGCCACAATGACCTGCTTCCATGTAGCTTCCCCCCTCTCCATCACGCTCTTCTTCCTGAAAAGATGATAGTCCTGCTTCGGTCTTGGTATGGGATATGAGTTTCTTCAAGGTAACTTAAGTGATATGAGTTGAATCCGTGATATGGTAGTAAATGGAGTATTGAGTGCCTTGTCGCTTGCTCCGAGTAGCAGACTTACACTGTACCTGTCAAAAATCAAACGGATCTGCTGCGTGCTATTGCATTCGACGAAAAGACGGGCGATGAAATGTTCCGCTAAGTCTTTCCAAGTCTTGATCCAGTCTGGCTTGTCTAACGATTGGACCTCTGCCATGCCATCACCTATTGCGACTTTGACAACGCTACTGCCTATGGAACTCGTACTTGACTCTGCACTTTGTTTCTCAAGGATGTGCAATAACATGCTCTTGCAAGAGCAATGCATCATTAATTGTCCATCCAATTGTCCAAGACCGATAGCCTCTTTGTGCAAACCATCACTGGGCGCACAAACAGAGACCTGTCCTCTTTCAGCTCTTAACATAAATCATCATCCCATTCCTTTTCCACGGCTGTGGTTTACGCTTTTTCATCACTGCCCCGAGATTTATCTTACCAGAGTTGACTCTATCTTCTACAAACGAGCTGAATAATTTTTGCCTCATTTCTCTCTGTTGAACCAGATCTTCCTTCGTCTTTTCGCAAACAACTTTCTTCGTGACCAGAGGTCGGTATTTGATCCAGCGTTATCACCAGGTGAAAATGAGTCAGTGTACTTATCCATCACTTTATGTGCTCATTGTGGCGTGATATCATTTAGAGCTACCACTTTTGAAATGGTTGAAAATGAAATCTTGTCATGGCAATTTTAAAATGCCATTTTTCAAAAAAGCATGAACGAGTCTTAGTGCTTTCATCCCATGCTTTCTCGTTTTCATGTTTAATGGCCACGTCAATCAGCAGTTGGCCAAGTTTTGTGGTTTGACCAGCCTCGTTTACATGTTGGCTTATCAGGGTTGCCACCACAACTTGTTTACTAGACCCAAGAGAAAATCATTTTCTCTTACTAGACCCCAATGAACACTTTTAGACTTGTGGCTTGCTTTCAGCACAAAATTTCCACGGGACTTAATTTTACGACGTTTGCTCCCAGACTGCTACAATACTATTCCACAGTGATGCTCGCGTGACCGGTTGTTAACCAGAATGCACCGCGAATATAATTGTAGGGAAGCAAGCTGTATCTAGTTGGAGTGCAGAAAAGAAATCAGATTGAAAGAAGCTACCTAAGGCGATGCTGTATTTATAATGAGAAAAACTCCTTTTAATGATCGTGGGCGCCTAATTTTACCTTGCAAATGAACAGGGCTGGCACGCTATTTTTAGTGGGGGACGTCTTATCCCGGAAGAAGATTCTTCAACCTTTAGAGCTGAGGAAGGCTGGCGGAAGGCTTAACCGAGGTAGCTCCACTTTTGACATTGCAAAATGAGTCGTGGTGAAGCTGAGGAAGAGTCTCTCGAGTCTCATGTAAAAGGCCTTGTGTTTGAAAAAGAAATTGGAAAAGGTTCTTACGGAAAGGTCTACAAGGCCGTCTGGAATGGTTGCGAGGTTGCAGCCAAAAGGTTTCACGGCACCTTCTTTGAAAATGGCTTCAGTCAAGTGGTAGATCAGTACATGGAGGAGTTCCAGCGAGAATGCGATGTTCTAAAAATGCTGAACCATGCCAACGTTGTCAAGTTGCATACCGTTCTGTTTCCCAAGGGACTCTCGCCCATTATCATTACAGAACTTTTGCACTGTGATTTAGAAAAGTACATTAAACAGTCCACCTCCTCACCGAAAATTCCAAATATGACCCTGATTTGTATAGCTTTGGATGTGATCCAAGGACTACAGTACATGCATAGCTTGTCCCCACCTGTTGTCCATCGTGACCTAGCAACCAAGAATATTTTACTGACAACAAATGGCACTGCCAAGATTGCCGATTTAGGCGTGGCCAAAGTGTTTGCCGCAGGATGTGAAATGTATGCCACTCAGTTGCCAGGTACACCGGCGTATGCAGCCCCAGAAACCTATCCTGTTATGAAGAATTTTCAAGTGGTAGACAATGCAAAGTATGGTCCCAAAGTTGACATCTTTTCATTTGGTGCTGTTGTACTAGCTATGATTGTTGGTCATGAGCCGGTGATTTGGCCATTAACTCCAATCAACAAAGGTATTTGCTAGTCATTTGTTTGTGTAATTTTTCTGACAGACATTCAACTCACTCCTTTCCTAACAGTCAGTAAAAAAACAGTAAATAGGCTTTTTATGCCAATAATAAGGTCATATACAGGCAAAGCAATAATATTATTATCCTCCACACTAAGGAATTTGGCCACCTTTTTCTCAATACTTATGGTTGGTTTTAGTCTAGCAAAAGGGGACAGGGTGGTCACTTCCAAAATTGACTGCATAAAATATGTTTTTGATGTCATGTGATTTCAAAGTTTCTGATGAGAGCATGTGCTGTTTAGGCTAGGAAAACATTTCCAGTGTATAACATCAAATATCTCATCATTATCTAAATTATGGTTGATCAGAATATAGCCTGCAAGAAGGCTAACCTTGGAGCGCCAGCACGTGACACAGCCCTGAGCTAGAAATTGAGCAGCAAAATCAAGATATGAGAAAGTGAACCTGCTCTGATCTCTGCAAATTTTACATTTCCACCACAGAAGCTGCAGAAAAATACGCCAACCAATTGAATTATGAATTTTGGCAGCCCAGATTTCTCATGAAAATTGCCAATCTTTTTCTTAACAGGCAGGCATAATTTCAGTTGTTAAATAACTTTTGCTACCTAAACGTACACCTCAGCAAGGATACACACTTGACTCCAAGTGGTCTTGCTTTGGTAATCTAGTCTTTGAGGATTCTAGTATAAAATAAGCAAAAGGGGATTTGAGAGTGGGGAGCACTAAATGTGAGTGCAGGCACAGGAGGACAAGCCAAGACCAAACAATGCAAAGCTTAGAGAA
>OMLO01000490.1_pt1 | contig 25823 bp, 23 predicted proteins | sample 1674811 | NCBI WGS metagenome assembly OMLO01 (sample SAMN06265003, study PRJEB25207) | coral metagenome | isolation source: Coral host | place: Mexico:La Bocana,Puerto Morelos, Mexico | collected 2008-11-13
AAGTTACTTGGCAACATTTGGCAAGTCATTATGCGATATCATGCATACTAAAGGTATTAAAACTTTGTGTTTCTTTTACTGATCAGGCTGAAACTTGGATTGAAATGGCCCAAGCAGCATCGCAAATGGGCCAAAGATCATGGAGTAACTTAGCTTGAAAAAACATTGACTCTCTGGAAAACATGTAAAAACATGGAACTGCCAGTCAACTAACCGAGGTGAAACTCAAGCAGGCGGCAGGTCAGTTTGCGAAGAAATTTCCTTTGGCGGCAAAGCAAGTCACAACCCAAAGAGAATTGCAGGCTGGATATTTGCTTTAGAATTCAAATGTGCATCAAATTGCTTCTAAATTGGTTCATTTCAAATTCCCTGAAGGCATTGGATCTTTGGACAGCTCGTTTGGGCGGCTGCTTTGGCACAGCAAATACTTCACAACGGATTGACAGGATGCATTGCACACAAGATACTGCCCCGCTACCATGCATAACGTCCTAGACTTAGCTTATCTTCCACCATTGATTGAGCTTATTTTGAAATGAAAACATCATTTGATTCTAAGGCCCGCCGCTCGACTGATGCTCACAGAATCTCAAAGGTTCATGACAGGCCCAACTGTTTGTTGGAAAATGATGACAACAGGTTTTTTCAATGATTGAATTTAAATGATGTCGCAATTTTTGACAGGCGTCGAGGCGATGATCTTTATGGGATATCCTATGGGCCATATGCGATTTGCATCATTTTCTGATGTCGTACCTCGGCAATTGTTGTGATTCTAGTGATCTTCCAGCACATACTGTTCCACTTTGCCCACAATGCCAAGGAGCTTCGTCGATTTGCAGGAAACATGATGGCAGTGCGCTGCTTGCTGCATTGTCCTCAAGAGCATGGACCCCAACAAGTTGCGACACTATCTGCAATAATTTGGCGAATGAGATTTGACAAACAATTCATCAATTCGGAGCAGAGACAATTGCGATGGAAAAGGAAAAGGTAACACAAATTCCTAATCAGTTGACCATTGTGCTTGCACTGAATCAAAATTGATTTCCAACATGATCATTGCTGCAATGTGTGTCTGTGTGTTTGCCGAATGGATATCCTCAAGGTACTGTCATGTGTTTATTACTATCTGTTAATTGATAATTACTCTTGAGTGCAACATTCACTGCATGAAATCCAAAGTCATTGAATAATCCGACTCAGCTTCTTGAAATACTTAATAGTACCTTCCATTTCTTTCATTTGGAACATGATTTTGTCAAAACATCCACTGCCATACTTTAGATTGAACCTGCCCATTCGATCCCATGGGTGTCCTTCGTCGGTACGATGATGTCAAAGATGCTTTGACAATGTCGGTCAAAAATGCCTGGCGATATGATGAGTCTGATTCTTCTTCGGGGTCAGAGAGCTCGGAATCATCTTGTGGATATGAAAATTTGCCCTTGCCTAAGAGTAGCTTATGTTGTTTCCAATGAAGTCTATTGAAAAATCATCATCATGTCTAAAGTCGTGATTCTTATCTATCTGAGGTCATTTTCCTCTGAATCAGAATCAAATGATGGGCCATCGGAAGTGGCGCTGACTCTGGCTCATTTGCAGTCGCTCCACAATTGCACTGAGAGTCAAGACACATCATCTTATGCTGACAATGGAACTGATCCAAAACGTTTGAAAGAGCTACTCAAAGAGCCACGTTGCGATTGTCAATGCAGAGTACCTTTAAAGGTATTGGTTGCTACTTGCAGAGAATTTTGGGGCCTACCGAAAGAGATGCAAGATTCTCTATTATGGAGTCTCCAGTGTTCGAATGGAAGAAAGACGAAATGGTCGATAGAAGGACGGATTGTTTTTCCTTAGTGTCCACTGCTCAATTTTCCTCTGCATTCATTGCGTACTGTCCTGCCAGGATATCAAGTATGCCGAACTGCTTGGATGAGATTTCTGGGCGTGGGAAAAGAAAGGATGACCCGCACGAAGAAACGATATCGTGGATTAGATGAAAGAACCATCAACCAAGGATACTTGGCTGCATGGTTTGATAACTTACTATATAATTTTCTATACCGTGTACGCTGGTCAGTCGTGAGTTAGTGCCGTGCCATTTATTAAGGTGCAACTTCACGTGAAGCAGTGCAGTCCGCATCCGTACACAGTTTCTTTGCCCATCTCTATTGGACAGCAGGCGAAGCTATGCCTACCAAGAGTTTTGGCTGAACCATGATTCACTTTCAAAACCAGCGTTCTCTTTTGTTGCTTTCAACCCCTGGAGTACTGGAGGCTTGAATCTGGAGCAACAAGAAGTGCATGCGACCAGGATGCACCAATGAGGGATGATCTTTTGCAAAAGCTGGTGGAAGAGAAGCTTTTGGGGGCAACCCAGCAAATTTCAGATCTGTCCCCCGAACGACTACCACTTCGCGAGCTGCCACCGGGAACCACGGCGTCTCTTTACCTTATGTTTTTGGCCTACATCAAAGTTTCAGGAGAAAAAGCCGCCTCCAAAACGACTTTTTACAACATAGCGAAGAAATGGTGGCCATGTTTGAGGTTTCGTTCGCGCAGCGAGCACGCTATGTGCGTTGTATGTCAAAGCTTGAAGAGTGCAATTCATGCATCAACAGATTCTTGCTCTTAACTGGGGGTCGTCAAAGCTGTAAAAAATGTTTAGAATATACAATGTGAGTCGAAATACTTATAAACCAACTTATAAACCCAATCCTAAACCCAGTTATAAACAGTTATATCTAGATATAACTAGTTATAACTTTTCATAACTTTTCATAACTGGTTTCATATCTTTTCATATCTTTTCATAACTTTTCATAACTTTTCATATCTTTTCATATCTTTTCATAACTTTTCATAACTGCTTGTAATTGGAATCAATGGGGCATACAGGGAATTTATTGGATTCTACATGGACATGAATTTGTGAACATGTGAGTCATAACACCATTTGCGGCAGCGCCGCAGTACTTTATGCGTGCTGGCTTTGCGGCAGGGCCGCATGCCTTCCAGTTGTCGACGGCGTTTGTTTTTCACCGCAGCGTGAGCCATGCATCATCTTGGCGGAGCCACCACGTCGGGTGGCAAAATTGATCAATTTCATTGACCAACATGACGTCGCACCTTCCGGTCGGTCGCCACCAGTCTGCCAAATTTCCAAAAGCAGAACGAATGCAATGCATGGGTTCTACCAAGAATTGCAACTCAGAGGAGGCGGCGAAGCATCCATGAATTATGATGCCTTGCTTCTTGCCAAAATGCAAATGCAAGAGAAGATCGCCTTTCTGCACTCGTTGGTGCTTTGTGGAAGCGCTTACCGATACAAACACTTCCTGTGAGGCCAGCATGGAACAAATATGCGGATCTGTGCAAGCATACACCGGGTCATGCAATTTTGGAAACAAATCACTCTGTGATTCTGATGCCAATTGCATGTGCAAGAGTCGAGGTAAAATGAATTTGCAAACTCCTCCCGAAAATCCGTGGGAGAATTGTTGAAAACGTGATGCCACGTGGTGCGTGTACTCACGGTGCTTTGCCTCGCAAGCTTCTGTTGTGACCATACATTGCCTGAATGTCACAAAGGCGTGCCAACATTTTCTGAAAAATTCACCAGCAAAAGATTAAAAGAAAACTATTCTACACAAGATTGAAAACAAAGTATGCCGAGGAACAGTTTTTCCGCTTGCAAAGGAATGTGAAAACGATGGTGATGCTTCGGCTTGGCACACGAGGGCCCATACAGATCCATTGTAAGTGTTTGATGTGCTTCCTGAAGGCGTTGCAGAGGCAATAAAGGAAAGCCATCATGCGCCAGAAGTCGATGATATTGACGGCAGATTTCAACCAGATGCCGGAAGCAATGCAATTCCCGCTCCATAGCTTCGGATACCGTGGTCTCCAAGAAAAACTGTAGCAGGGGAAGCAACATGGCAAGTTCAAAGGCAGGTCCTCGGAAAGTTTCTGTGAATTTTTTTTCCACAAACAGGTGTCGACGGAATGCTGCACTACATCCAGGACGCGCCGTTTTCCAATCCTGATCTGCTGCAAATGCCTGCAAGGTATCCAATCCAACATCGCATCTTTGTTTCAATCGTTCCAGCAATGATATGACTTCCCACGATGCAATCCCATTGTTCAAATACACATGCATGAAATCGTTCAATGCCTTCGATGGAGGCAGCACGCTCCTTGCTAAGGTATCACCCAATAATGTTTGGGGCGACGGTTCCAGTCCCAAGACTTTGCAACGACGCTCCCAATCTTTCTTGCTCAGTGTTGATTTTTCATTCAACAGGGCATCGTAAGCTTCGAAAAGATCATCGTCTGACGTCATCTGGAATTTTGACACAGCATCGGAGGCGACAGTGAAAAAAATTGACGTATCCAAGTGCTCCAAATCTTTGCAAATGTTGGAACAAAATAAGCACGGCTTCCATCCCGCGGAACCTTTCGAGGAAAAAATTGCCCTTTGGGCATCCATGTCAGCCACAACACCTGCGATCTCTAGACGCACCAAAGGCAAATCTTCATGAATTTGGCATGGTTGTGTGATAGCCATGAAATCTCGAATCAAGGCTCTGAAAATTGCACTAGTTCCTCCAAGCGTGCGAGCCACATCAGCATACACGACTGCTGCCACTGGGAACCATGTTGCTGGTTTTTTCACCAGAAAGGGTCCCAATTCTTTCACAGTGCAATAAAAAAAGGTGATCTTTTTTCCTTGTAAAGGATGCAATATGTTCCCTGCTTGAATTTCATCTGCGTACAGTAGTACCGAAAGCTTTGAACCTGCGGTACGTAACAAATCTTTCCAGCATTCGCTTGTAGCACAGATGTGCGAATAGAGACGTTGGATGTTTGCGTGCCACAATTCAACTGGCTTGCCTTTGATAGCTTGCAATTCTTGTTTCACATAAATTGCACAATCATGTTCCAGAAGCGTCCCAACTTGTCGCTGAACTGTTCGCAAACTTGGAGCATTTTCTTCAAAAATGTTCAGAACGGCATGCAGCTGAGTGTCACTGATACCTGTTTGCATCAACTGTTCATATCTCTCAGACTCAAAATTCTTGCGTTTGCGACCAACAGTTGATGCCGGCATGTGTTCCCCATAGGACGGAAATGCAAGTGGGTGTAAACAGTGTGACAATGCGTATATAATTCCAAGTAGATGCTCATGAAGTGTGACATATATAGGATTCTTGAGATTTCGCTACTATTTTGTATTTTCAAAGAATATTATCCGGCAACACTGTTGTCCAATATATACTTTCGTTCTTTTTTCCTGTGACACACGGCTATGTGGTGGCTTGAATGAAAAAAAGGCGTGCAACACACGTCAGTGAAGAGGGTCCATTGTATGCAAAGTAAGGTAGCGGCAGCGCCGCTACTACACACAGGAAAACAATAGAGCGGCAGTGCCGCTGAGATGTGACATACGTTACCAAATGAGATCTCTTTCACGCCAAGCAAGTTAGCGGCAGCGCCGCTGCTACACAACGCAAGACAGTGCAAGGGCCGCTGAGATGTTTCCATCGGAAACAGAACATATCAATTTTTTTTCCGCTGACGTGCTCAAGGTGCAATGCTCCACCTTTCGACTTGGAATCCGGTCTGGCGATCATGCCAGTGGACGTGCAACACCTAGTTCCAAAATTGATGGATCAACTAACTTCCATCTTTCTTTCCACTCACTTCTTTGGAAAGACCAAAAAAAAAGACCGCTACTACTTGTTGGTAGCCGATTCTGCGACCTCTTTCTTTTCTGCTTCTTTGGACAATTCCACTAACTGGGCTTCAGCTAATTTCAAAGCTTCAATGTACTTGTCGAGACTTTCCTGACATGCCTCTTTGGGTTCATTGATCTGCTTCAGGTCATCCTCCGTGTGCTTCCCAGCTGTAGGTTTCATCGCCAGAGCCTTTATGAATGTGCGTTGCTGTTGTTTTCAAAAGACACAAGGGAATAAGAAAATTCTACAATGAACAATAGCCGAGAAACTGTCCAAGTATCCAAACGCGCGTTGGCTTTCTGCTCCGCATCAAGCAAAGACGTACGCAATGCTTCAGCTCTGCCTTGGATCTCTTCCTTGGAGTCAGCAAAGTCACATTGGCTCCGCAAGCGACGAGAGTTTGTGAGTTGCTTCTCAAAGTTCTTCGCCACACCGAGAAGCTGCTGCTTGGCTTTCTTCACGGCCACTGTGTAGTTCACGGACACTTCACCACTAAGCTTCGGCCTTTTGGACGTGTCAGCAGTAGCAGTAGCTGTCAACTCCACCAGACTCTTCTGGTTGGAACCGGAGCTTTCCACTTCACGACACATTCGGTGCATATGGACTCCCTTGGCACGCCAAATCTCGTTGGGATGAGGCTTGCTTTCGTGTCTGGCAAGTTCTGTCTGCACCATTGGATCCTCCAACTTGAAACCACGAAGGCCCAAAGCTTCCATCATCTGGTAAGAATTTAGCCATTCACGGGTTTCCAAGGATCCTTCCGTGGTCTCTGTGCTTTCACGCTTCAACAAACTGGGCAACCAAGCTAAAGATTGGTCTTTTGCAAACTGTTCCAGCATCTCTTCTTTACTTGCTTGCAACTTCACCAAAGCTTCTGAGTACAAACTTGCTTTCTCTGGTGTGTCAGCTGCTCGCTTTCGGTAACTCAACTTGTTGTGTAGTTGCTTGAAAGCATCTGCGGGGACCGAAGTCAAAGCCAAGCTTTGACTTTTGGCTTTGGCCTTAGACTTGGGCGCCATCTCAAGCAGAGGCACCGAAAACAAGGCAGGGCCAAACGTACGAAGCCAGAGCCAAAAACACTAACGATTATAAGCGGCGATGCCGCTAAAGCAATCACAAGCTATGTAGCGGCAGTGCCGCTCGTGGATAGCTGACCAACCACCAATGATGCAAACTAACATTCCATGAAAAACACGTGTCTTTTCAGGTCGATTCATTTATTGGTGTTCGAGCTCTTTTTTTTTCATTTGGCGTTCAGACCGACCATCTCATTGTGTCAAAAATTCCCAGTCGATGTTGGACATCGCAAGTTTCCTATTTACAAATCAAGCACACTGAGTAGATCAGAAGCTAGCTCCATCATTTCAGTAAAAAGGGTATTCATTTCTGTATCTTCATCGATCTCCTGCTGCAACACCATGGCATCCTGTAGCAAAGCAACGAAAGTTTGCAGCTCAATCTTGACGTAGTCGACGTGTGCCAAAGCACGCAAAGCAGTAATGGGTCGTTTGACCTCACCACCAACCACAGCCATGCGTAACTCCTCGTGCTTTGCTTCATCAAATCGTGTCTGATCATGCTCCCACAGTAAACCTGCAGCTGTCACCGTGGACCAAAAAATCACTAAGACTCTGGTGCTAGCCTTGATGCCCAAACATTCAAGTACGGATCGACATCCTTCTCTGGCAGCTTCAAAGGAATCCTCTCAATATCCAAATCTTGAGGACCAACGATACGCCCTTGGCGCATCATCTCATACCAAAACTTCGCCAAAGCAAGCTGAAGAGCTGCCATCGTGGAAATCTTTCCAAGTTCAACCGGGATATCTTGAGATCTGAAAAGATAGAAGAATGAAACTAGCATAGATTTCTTCATTCAATTCCACAAGATGTTTTGCGATCTCGACTCCTTGGATTTTTTGATTCTTGAAAAGGAAAATTCAATACTTGAATGTATTTTTTCCAACGAAGCAAATGTTGCAAGGTGATATAGGTTGACATTAGAAAAGACCAAAGAAGTCTGGATGAAAAATCTTGGATGTCCTTTTTGTAGTTCCAGCATCTATGAAGCATAAAAATCTCTTCAGAATCTGTTTGTCCTTTTTTTATTTTCAAAGAATTGTGGAAGAATAGAACCTGATGGAAAGGGAGGATGAATTTTCTTCAGCAAATTTTCTTTCATTGAATGTATTGATTGAAAAAATGGATCCATAAAGATCCTTTTTAATCTCTTTGAATATTTTCTTTTTCAATACTGTTGATGGAAAAAATCCTGCACCACCAACGATGCCCGAAAATCATTTTTCAGCCCCATAAAAAAAGAATTTCGGGCACCACAAGTGGTGCAGGATTTTTCCATCAACCGTATGATTCAGAAATTGGAATATCAAAAAATGGTTGTCTGAATCCATCTGAATCTGAATTTTTCAGATGGATTTAGAAATTATTTTCTCTACATAAATGGCGTCTGAATCCATCTGAATCTGAACTTTTCAGATGGATTCAGAAATTGTTTTCTCTTCATAAATGGCGTCTGAATCCATCTGAATCTGAATTTTTCAGATGGATTCAGAAATTGTTTTCTCTACATAAATGGCGTCTGAATCCATCTGAATCTGAATTTTTCAGATTGGTATTCTTCAATGAAATCTATATCAGAGAAGATCGAAGAATAAAATCTTTGATTCCTGGATAAAAATATTTGAATCCATCAATGCATTGATTGATTTTTTTCTTCTTGACAAAAATTTTTTGGTTCCAAAATCATTTGAATGTCAAAAAAAAATCAGATTTGAACATTTGATTCGAAAAAAATATCAGATTGTCAAAAATCAATCCCATATAATGGAACAGTGGTACATATATAAATAAACATATCATACATTTTTTCCAATCAGTGGTTTTTTTCTTTTCCTGAATTATACCACCAGAAAAATCCATAGCATCCAATGTCCCGTCAGAGGCATGATCTTAAAGAAAAAAATTCAATCCAGATGTGATATGATTCCAATTTCCTTGACATTACTTGTACAAAGCACAGCCACAAAAATAAACATCCATATACATGAGATATGCACTTTTCTGAAAAAAATGGCTAATGGAAATAATTCTTGGTAGATGTCTCGTGGAAAACGAAACCCATGTACTTGTACGACCATGGGATCAATGCAATGTATGAATCACCATAACAAAAGCGGCAGCGCCGCTGAAATATGTTTTGGTACACTCCTATTTGCTCCATTTGTATTGGAGACGCTACGGTAACCAAGCCAAAAATATTACAATAATCAGCCCAATAAAAAAAAGCGGCAGCGCCGCTGACTCACACAGTATCTCGCCTTTCTATTTTACCGCCTCCACTGCTTGGCTTGTTTGTCAGCCGAACCTCCTCTTGGCCTCTTTCGACCCTGGGTTTTCTCCCATGCACGTATGCTTGTATACCACGTACCATCATGACTCCAAAATCCTTTAGCTGCTTGAGACCTCAGACCGGAGGACGAAGAAGCTCCGTCTGGAGCAGCCGTATCAGATCCAGGATCGGCATCAGTGGATCCAGGATAGCTATCAGATCCAAGATAGCCATCAGGCCTTGACGAAGAGCTTGCAGCGGCATCAGTGGATCCAGGCCCTGACGAAGAGCTTGCAGCCGCATCAGTTGATCCAGGCATTGACGACGAACTTGTAGCAGCATCAGCAGTGGATCCAGGCATTGACGAAGAACTTGTAGCCACATTAGTGGATCCAGGCATTGACGAAGAACTTGTAGCCACATTAGTGGATCCAGGCATTGACGAAGAACTAGTAGCCGCATCAGTGGATCCAGGCATTGACGAAGAACTAGTAGCTGCATCAGTGGATCCAGGCATTGAGGCAGAACTAGTAGCCGCATCAGTGGATCCAAGCCTTGACGAAGAACTAGTGGAAGCCACCCTGGCGAAGTAAACGCAATTGCTGCAACACAGACATTTATGCTCGAAACCTGTCCACGTTATGAAAAAAATGCTATCATTCCAAATATGTGAAACAATTGACCACATCAAATATATCGAACCTTGGAGTGTCATCTGGAACGTATCGCTCTGGACTTGGTGGAGCTGGCGGAATTGGCGGAGGACTAGCAGGCGCAATCGTAGGTGGGCTTGGCGGTTCCGTTGCTGCATCCACATCAACGGAACCCTCACTCCTGATGCAGACGGACATGATTTCGGCCACCTTTTTTTCAATGGAAAGGTGTTTTTTCGTGTTTGAACGATTCAAAATGATAGAAAAACAAATTGGTTCAGAAGGGATTTTTTTAAGAACCACAGAGGTGATCTCAGCTATCCATGAAAAGCTGCTGTCCTCAGTGCCGCATCCGTTGACACGGTGGTCTGCTCGGCTGCTAAGGCTCTCCGTAGCCTCGAAGAAAAACAATCTCAAACAAATTCCAAAAAAATTCACGCCCAAATCATTCAAGGAACAAATTGATGGTTCGACAGCGCCATTCTTCGAACGATTCACCACCATCAGCCATTGGGTCTATGCTTGGGAAAAATCCGTCACAACAATTTACGAAAATAATTGTTTAGGAAACAGAATGCACATCTTTGTTCACCACAGGTCATAGAATGTTTGAATTTGGCCCCAAATTCAATTGCCACCTCAAAAAACATGAGTACAAACATGTTTCTTTTGGGAAAGAACCTCTGAAACTATCCCAGCATGCTGCTTTTGAGACACAAACACTTTTGGAGCCTTGGATGCGAAGGTGAAAAGACAAGAACCTCCACCAAGTTTAGCTGAGGACATGATCATGAGCGGCAGCGCCGCTAAAAACAACCCTGAACACAACAGCGGCAGTGCCGCTAAGGACATGTTTTTCCCCCCCCTCAAAGAAACAAATAGCGGCAGTGCCGCTGAGAACATACGCATACAACCTATATAGCGGCAGTGCCGCTGAGAATATACGCATACAACCTATATAGCGGCAGTGCCGCTGATATGAACCTAACAAAAGCCACACTTTACATTGACAGTGAAATGTAACATATATTCCGAATCGTGTGTGCAAGTGCGAGAAAACGAAAGACTATTGCAACATCGAACGTATGTTTGCATAGAACGTTTATGGAAAAACATAGTATGACAGGATAATCAGGTGTGACGTATACTGGGGTTGGTGCACCACGCCGGCCACTGCTCAGCAATTTTCTTTTTCGTTCCTTTGTTGCGTGCGGGACGGAGGGTTTCGCTTCAATAACTCAATGCTTTGTAACCTTTGTAAGCCCAACAGCTTGGACTGCATCCAACGGAATGCCGGCAGCGAGAGCAGCCCATTGGCTTCAGCAGACGTCGCTGATGCAACGAAATCTCTCCCTTTGGAAAATCAAAATTTGCTGACTTTTTGTCAGCAGTGGCTGACTTTTTGGCAGCAGGACGCTTCTTTGTACTTTTGACCTTGGCAGCAGGTTTCGCTTTGGCGGAGACCTTGGCCTTGGGTTTGGCTGCAGGCCTTTTGAAAACTTGCTCAGAACGAGAAGGTAATCCCTTCACACCTTCTGTTCCTGCAGGGGTGTCAGGTGGCACACGTGGAGAATCGCAAATGGCAAGTAAAGGTTGCGAAGCCTTCTTGGAATGTGCCTGAAACCCAGGCAACGCACCATTCACCATATCCACAGGCAATGATTGCAAAACAGAGCTTTGAGGCGCAGAGTGACCGCCATTCTGCGGCACGGCTTCGAGCGGTTCTTCAGGCATAGGACCTTCCGTCTTCAAACAAGAACCGGGCTGCAACATGGACATAGGTGGAATCTGGAACCTTGCCGCACGTGGAGGCAAGCAAGCCAAAGCACTAGGAGGTGATGGTGCCGGAACCATGGATGGTGCAGGAGCCATGTTTGCTTCACCAGCACCTGAAGAAGGTGCAAAAAGACCTTCCAAAGCATGTACAGCTTGCAAGGTGCCCCCTTCTGTGATCCGATTCTTACGTAATGGAATCTTCTCATAGAATTGCCATAGTTTGAAGGTAGGTACTTTGCACGGGACCAAATCATCCAAGTCAGAAAAAACTTCACGTTCTGACGGAAGCTGCTGCAACCATGGTCCACAGACACCTTTGGAAACACATGCTTCCAAAGCCATGCGAATCTCCTGCTTCACCGATTGAAAATCGGCATTTGTGAGTAGAGCTTGGGCATCAGCCTTCCAAGTAGTCCAATGACACAAAGCGCAAAGCATGCCAAAGGTAGGCTCCGAGGCATTGTGCAAACCAAGCTTAGCTGAGTGAGTGACCAAAGACACTATTTTGTCCCTCCGTGGAAGCTCAGCATTCAGCAAGTCTTCCCACACAGTATCTGTCAAAAAGTCGTAGATGTGCACAAACGTCTGCAATCTTTTTCGCATGGCAACATCTAGCTCCGGAGCGGCCATTGCAAAAAACGCCAAGAAAACACGAGGCGAACCGAACGCCTATATATCTCTCAGCCCAAAATCGCTACAACAAATGTTTCTTTTTCTGTGATTCTAGACCAACGACTTTGATCTTCATTGGCAGAAGCCACTGATTTCCGACTTGCATGCAATGTGCTTGATATGCCTTTTTGTTTTTGCAACATTTGGCGGACGCTGATTCAGTTTCTGCAAAATCCAAATGAATTGGTGAAGAGTACCCTCATTTTTTGGAGGGTCTTTTTGCAGCCGGACGTTTGCCAATGCTTTTCTTGGCGGCAGCTTTCGCAACTTTCTTCAATTCTTCTTTCTTACAAAAAGATTTTTCAAGTGCATTCAAAGTTTGCTTCAAATTTGATTCCTTGCCTCGCAACAAGCCTAGTCCTTCGGATGCAAATCTTTCAACAGGTTCCTTGGAAGTCGAAGTACCAGGCTGTTCCGAATCAGCCAATGCCAGTGGAACCTGTTTGGATGTGTCGTAAAAAGATTCAAAGGTATGCCGACACGTTTCACTGTTCTTTTTAAACACAAATGACCCACTTCCAAAAAAAAGATTCCTCAGAAACAATTATCATTCACACACAAGAAGCTTCCCCACAAGCACGCGGAGCATGACTCGAAGAGGATGCAGCTGAGGAAGCAGGTTCAAAGATAAAAATGTTTGAAGCAGAACTTGGAGCAGCCAAGTGCGAAGATGCCATGCTCGAGGCTCCTTGCAAAGCCATATCCACATGTGGTCGGAGGACAGAGTTGGTTGAGCGCAAAGGCACTGAGGCCGCTTTTTGTCTCAATTGTAATACATCAATTGGCGGCTCAGCAGGCCAAGATTGACCTTGAAATATGAGTTCCATCACAAAAAAATCCACTTGTGTCGGATTCTCTGGCAAACATTCCACGGTGGGACAGTGATAAAGGCCATGCAGCCTGTTGAAAAGTGATTTCACATCTTGCTTCAAATCCAGAAATGCACGTCGGCCCTGCTCTGCATCACCGAAAACAGATTCATGTTCAAAGAAGACCAAAGCAAAAAAAATTGCCATGGTTTTCTCACTAGGCCTTTTGCATCCCAGTTGCAAACTCCTTGTCACTAGCGTGTGCAAACGCTTGGATGCACTTGCCGTGCTCAATTGATGCCATTCTACACTGCTAAAATAATAAAACACGTTCTCGAAGTTTTGCGTCATGCTTGAACCATAGCACGTGGTGAAAAAAAGAACTTCAAAAAGCGGCCCACTGGGCGTGCTGAAAGAAAGGATTTCAAGTAGCGGCCGCGCCGCTAAGCGTGGAGAAGGAAAGAATTTGAAGAAGCGGCAGCGCCGCTGGAACCAACATTAAAAAATTATGTCCCCATCATGTTTGATTTTGATCACACATCAAACCCTGAGCATCGTAGAATGATTACAATCAAGATTTTGGTCTTCTCAGCTATTGATTTTGAAGGTAAAATTGAGAATCAAGATTTCAATCAATTTTTTTTCATGCAAAATCTTGATATGATATTGATTGAAATTTTGATTTGAAATATTGATTGGAAATTGATTGAAAATATTGATTGGCTCTTGATAGGCTCTTGATAGGCTCTTGATTTGCTCTTGATTGTGTAGTCATTTTAATTCATCCTCTAACAGCTCTCAGGAATGATACTTAATCATGAAACCTGCAATTAATGGCTCACAAGCTCGATTTGCAATGACAATTTTGCACATGGAAACCTACAACTATGGCCCAATTTCATTTATCTGGCTTTTTCAACATCAAATAGCTTCAACCATTGGATCCCTATTTTGCTTCAACATTTACATCTCAAAATTCTGCATAAACTTCAACATCTTCAGCATTCATTTTTTGATTGCAGGTTTTTGAATGTCAGTTTTACTTGGTACATGTCAAAGTAATGTAAAGGTTTCATCTCTCAGTTTTGTGTACCTGCAAAAATCAAGGTGCTTTAGACATTTGCAATCTCAACCTGTTGGATTTGGAGTGCCAAAATTTATTTGTAAAGTCAGTTTTTAACTGTCTCTATTTTGACATATCAAGTTCATCTTTGAAATTCATCTGTTGTTTTTCTCTTTGCATGACTACTAAAGTGACATTTCAAAGTTGTTCCAAAACTTCATATTTCAATTTTTTATGATTGATTTGCTATCTACAGGTTCGAAAATGAGATATTCATCCAAAATCCTTGCATTGAAGGTTTTGAGATGAATATCTTAAATCCTTCAGTGGTAAAATGTGCGATCTTCATCTCAATTCTTTGGGTTGGAACAAACTTGATGAAGATCTCAACTCCTTAAGTGGGAAATTTGATTTATTTCAAAACCAAATCCTTAAGAAGGAAAATTTGAGAGCTTAATCTCAAATCCTTGAGTAGGAAAATTTCAGATGAACATCCTAAATCCTTGGGTTGGAAAAAAATAGATGAATATCTCAAATCCTTACATCTGAAAATTTGAGATGTAGAATCAGATCCTCAAGTAGGAAAATTTGAGGTGAACATCCTAAATCCTTAAGTTGAAAATTTTGAGATCTTTAGTGGTAAAATGTGCGATCTTGATCTCAAACCCTTGGATTGGGAATAAATAGATGAAGATCTCAAACTCTTAAGTAGGAAAATTTCAGATTTCAAAACCAAATCCTTAAGTAGGACGATTTGACATGAAAATCCGAAATCCTTGAGTTAAAAACTTTGAGATGAAGATCTCATATCCTGGAGCGAAAAAAAAGAGGAACGCCCCAAAAAACCAGAGATTTGGGAATCAAAGTGTTTGCCATTTCACTGTTGGTTTTTCTGCCATTTTTTCGGGCCCAAAAAAACTCACCTCAGAAAAATCCAAAGAGAAAATATGCGAGTAGAAAAAATTACCTCACCAAAATCTAAGGGAAAAAAATGCAGCAAAATAATTTACCTCAGAAAAATCTAAAGAGAAAATATGTGAGTAAAAAAAATTACCTCACCAAAATCTAAGGGAAAAAAAAGTGAGCAAAATAACCCACCTGAGAAAAATTCAAAGAGAAAAATATGTGAGTAGAAAAAATTACCTCACCAAAATCTAGAGAAAAAAAAGGGCAAAATAACTAACCTCACAAAAACCCAAAGAGAAAATATGTGAGTAAAAAAAATTACCTCACCAAAATCTAAGGGAAAAAAATGCAGCAAAATAATTTACCTCAGAAAAATCCAAAGAGAAAAATATGTGAGTAAAAAAAAATACCTCACCAAAATCTAAGGGAAAAAAAAGTGAGCAAAATAACCCACCTGAGAAAAAAATCAAAGAGAAAAAAATGTGAGTAAAAAAAAATACCTCACCAAAATCTAAGGGAGGAAAAATCTGATCAAATCTGATCAAACCTGATCAAATCTGATCAAATCTGATCAAAACAGGGTTTTTGATCAGATTTGATCAGATTTGATCAGATTTTTTTCTTTGGATTTTTTTGATTTCAGTGTGGATTGTTTTTGTGCAGTCTTGGTTTGAAATGTTTCGGCGCAAATTCTGAGCAAACATTTCGACAAAAAGTTCTGAAACAAACTGTCAAGTGTTGATTTTTACATGTGTGTTTTCTTTCTTTGTTGTTTTGTCTTTTCTTTTTTGTTGTTTTTCTTTGTTTTTTTTTCGTTTTTTTGCTTTTCTCTGTGTTTCTTTCTCTGTGTTTTTTGTTTTTTTTGTTTTTGTTTTTTTCCTTTCTTTTACTTTCTTGGTTTTTTTCTGCGTGTTTTTTTCTTCCTTGTTTTTTCTATATGTTTTCTCTTTCTGTGTTTTATCTTTTTTCTTTTTTATCTTTTATCTATGTTCTTTCTCTTTGCGTGTTTTATGTACTTTGTTTTCTTTTTTGTCTTTCTATTTGTTTCTTTTTTTAATTTTCTTTGGTTTTTGATCTTCCTTTCTTTTGTGTGTTTTTTCTTTTTATTTTTTTCCTTTCTTTTCTTGCTTTTTCATTTTTTGTTTGTTTTGCTATTTTTTTTGATTTTTTTTCTGTTATTTCTGTTTTTTTTCCTGTCCTTTCTTTTCTTTCTTTTCCATTTTTTTCAATGTGTTTCCTTTTTTTCCTTTCTGTTCTTTATCTTTCATGTTTTGGTTTGCTTTGTTGTTTTCTTTGTTTTTTCTTTTCCTGATAAAAAAAGGTTCCTGAAACACTGCCGATACTTGGGGAGCAACCTTTGTAGAAATGTCTGTCTTTAATGCTATGGAACTCCTTTGGGGGGGCCTTTGTGAAAAAGGGGTGGTCCCCATGTACAGATGACAACAAGTGTTTTGCATGAAAAACATGTGTGTTCGGTGGGGAAAGGAAGGTGCAAACACTGAAGGGAAGAACTGTTTTCCTCCACTTGGAAAATTGAAATATACATATACATATATCATATATTTATATAAATAATCTTTTGTTTGTCTCAATATGTTTGACTCAATGGTTGGTAACACAGACCCTGGGAATTCATTGGCATTTTAATATAAAAAAATCTAAATTTGCAGAGATGCTCTGGTTTTGTGTTAATGTGTGAAAAGAAAGCACAGCAGAACCTTTGTGAAAAAGGTCGTGTTCCTGAAGCACAACTGATACTTTGGTATGATATTTGTAAAAAAGGAACCTTTGTAAACAATGGTGTGTGTTTTTTCATGCTTAGAACCCCCTTGAAAAGAATGTACAGTTGTGAAAAAGGTGGGTTCCACCGCATGTTGCACATGACAACACTTGTTGAAAAAATGCCGTGTTGGGTGGGGATAGGAAGATAGAAGGACCAACAAGAAAACTGCTATCATGCAATTAAAATGTTGAAATTTACATGTACGTTTATATATATATATATATATTTTTTAATCCAATTATGTTTATATTTCAAAAGATGTTTTTTTATTGAATGGTTGGTAACACCCATGCACACACACACACACACCCTAGCAATTCATGTGAGTTCATGTGCATTACAAGTTAAAAATATGATGGACATTCCAAAACTGACATTGCAGAAATACACATGTGGATTATGTGGGACACATCTCTAAGATGTGCCACAGCATTTCTTTTGGTGTCAGCTCCACCAAGCTGACAACGAAACTATGCCCTAAATACAGGCTACTAGTCTATTTTCTTTTGACTAGAAGCATGCAGCTGGATAGCTTGGATCCTGAGGAAGATTGAGAAAATTAGCCAGGGATGGCTTTGGAAAAGGCCATGGGCTCCATGGTCTTGGAAAAGATCATATGCAAGTACCAGGAAGACAAGCAGGTTTTGGAAAAGACCATATTTATTCTGGCAAGGGCAAAATCTAGCTTTAGCTTTGCAGGTTTTGGAAAAGACCAAGAGGCAAAATTCAGCTTTGCAGGTTTTGGAAAAGACCACCATGCAATGTGCAAAAAAAGTGACTATGCTTCTACAAAAATCTTGATATGCTCTTGATAGGCTCTTGATAGGCTCTTGATAGGCACTTGATTGTATATATTGATTGGATATTGATTTTATACTTTGAAAACTTGATTTCAAAAGTATACTTTTAATCTTGATTGAGGTGGTCCAAAAAATCATTCTCAGATAATGATTTTTAAAGGACCAAAATCAATATCTTGATTGTAATCATTCTACGATGCTCAGGGGGTTATGTTTTGCGTAGAATGGACTACTAAATGATCTTCAAACACCGAGTGAATATTTACAGTGAAGTCATCAATGTGCAATGGAAAGATTTGCCTAATACCATGGTTATTCTCAACAAACACTGTGTACAAGTTTTCGTCCTCGGGCACAATGATTGCCTCATGTGAGATTTCCTGTGAAATTTCAGTGAGAGGTGGAAGAACCTTGTCGGTCAAAAGCTTAAAAGCCTTGGATGACCCGTTACATTTGACATCCAAATGACGAATGAAGGCTTGTTTTTGATTCCATATCTTTTGGTCTTCTGCAACAATACGATCAGTCTCAAATTTGGCTAGTTGGAATATATGGAAAACCCCGTCAAGATTGGGAACCCACACCGGAATTGGACCAATGTCAGGATGGTTTTGACACCATTCTGGGAAGGCTCCAAACGATCTATCCTTCAGGATAGCATTCCATTGCTCTTGCCAGCTTTGCCAATTGGAGGCGTCCGGTCGAAGTCCTTTAGCGATGTTTCGGCGCAAGCTTTGAAGTCTACGAACCTGTCGTACCATTCGATGTGTCCGGTGGGAGTGGACTTCAAACGAAGGTTGATAGTCACCAGCTCTAGAGTTACAGTTGAAAGATCTCACGGGTACCTTCACAGGTTTACGTGGTTTGCATCGACCTTTCATACACGATGGCAAAGACTTAATGGGACCTCCAGATGGATCCATTGCTTGTGTTTGCCGGAAAGCCAAGTCAATGGATTGTTCCACACGTGTGCCCCATGATTGCAGGTCGGTGGGTTTGCCAAAGAATTGAACTACTTCTTGATACGCCACTGGAATTTTTGAATCTTCAATGGGGAGACTTAACCACGATGTTGGCATGGGTAAAACATACCGAAAGGCTTCATCACCAGGTATCTGAAAATTCAAGATTACATTTTTGTGAGCGTCAAAGAAAAAGGTATCTGGAACTTTGATGTTAGTTATCCACCTAGCAAACTTCGGACAGCAAATGGCGTTATCTGGAGAAGTTGCCTCCTTACAAGTGAAAGGAAATTGAGTGCCTTTGAGTCGTGGAAAAAGAATCTTAAGGTCAACAAATCCCTCACTATCCAACAAGTCCCAAGTGGTAAGAGATTTTGGATCGCAATTCCAATCTCCAACAATCAATGTAGGGAGGTGAAGTTGTTTGGAGGCTTCAAATGCCGCGTTGAGAAGTCCACTATTAAAAGCAGCAGCATCTTGATGAGAAGACGTTACACCATAAACAGTTATGATCTGAAATTGCATCTGAGCAAGGGAAATAACTGAATGGATGATACGACTACTGGCTGACCACTCATCTGGGATGGTACCATGTGCTTGACGACATGATAAGCGGGAAAGCACAGCAACACCAGTTGCCCTACCACGCAAGGATGGACGACCATCAAGTCTTTGAGTCTGATCTGCTGCAGGCGGTGACCAAAGTGCTTTAAATTGATGTCGATTCATCTGATTCGATACAATCTTCTGTGTAGTTATTGTGGCGGATGTTTCAGAAAGACAAAAAATGTCTATCCCATACATTTCAGCGAGTTCCTGAAGAATATCGGTTTTTTGAAAAATGGCAGTTGGATTTGCTAAGCAAACACAGAGGTGATGGTTGGGCCCAGGGTTTTGGGCTTCCCCCACACGAACGGCACAAAACATAGGAAGTGGAAGAAAACAAAAGTTCGAGAGGATGCGACAAGCTCCTATCTGAAAACGAAATTCCAAAGGATGAGGTAAAAGGAACGGTCCCCAACCCTTGCAACTGTGTGTCAAACAAAATGGACGTGTCGTTTCTGAAAGGACACGTTCCTGATGCACGAAAGTGGCAAAATTCCACAGCTGATGACCCTGTTGAGCCCCAGAGGATCCAAAATGCTGTAGAGTGTCCCAACTTACTAAGAGGAATGCAAAAAGACTAAAAACAGTCAACCAAAGCGTTCCTCTAAAACACATGGTTAGTCAATCTTCTTCCATGTCTTCCTTGGAGAGCGAGGGATTCCGACGCTTCACCGAGGTTTTCACGAAAAGCTCCTTGAGTTCCTTGAAACGATCATCAACCATAGAAGATTGCTGTGCAATGGTCGATTTCAGAGTAGCGTCAATGTCTGAACGAATCTGCTGCATGGCGTTTTGAATGTCTGATGCATTTTGCTGGACTTGTTGTTCCACACGATTGAATCTCTGGTCGTTGGTTGCTTCCATCTTCTCCTGAGCCACGGAAAGTTTGGAAATCTCGGCCTTCAAGGAATTGATCTGATCATCTTGAGCTTGAAATCGAGATTCTGTGGGCCCATCCACCTTACGGGTGGTTGCTGCAGCAGAGTCTGAAGTTGAAAGTCGAGGGCCTGTCCATTGAGCCCACGGGTCAACATTTCCGAAATCATCTTTCTGTGTCTTGGTCGTGGATTTGGGAAGCGGCCCAGTGATCAACTTCTCTGTCTTCATGTTCTTTTGCAAAAGCTGTGTGATGAGGAGTGGTGCAGAATTGAACATCAAAATCCCCGGAGGTGGAGCTTGACCTGTCTGAACCACCCAGCATTGCGGACCCAAAGTGCGAAAAGGTGTCAATGGCCAGTTGTTACTACTGGCCCAATCTGCCAACATCTGATGTGAGCACCCAAATGGAAGTCCCTCAATCTTATATTTCAAGTTGCCTTGAGGTAAGTTTGGTGGATCCAATGTTGGGAAAATCTTCTTCCATGCATCCACAAAGTCCACTGTTTTAAATCTAAGTCCAAAACCTTTGCTCAAACGGCCTTTGACCAGGCCAAGGCATTGTGCACTCTGTGTGCTCAAAGCAGTGACCCTCGGAAGATCTCCGTTGATCCACATGATACGATAGTCGGTGTTTGGCTCACCGTTTTGCAACTTTGGTGTAAGGTAAAGCTTGTTAAAGCCTGACTGCTTGAGGAGTGAATCCAATTTGTTTTCCAATGCCGTGGCGTGCACTTGGATCGTCTGAGCTTGGGCTGGGGATGCAGGAGCTTTGTCATTACGCAGAGAGCGACCCCACATTGCAAGCACAGAGTCACTTTGATTCTCTTGAGAGAGACAACGACGAAGGAAAGACTGAGTGTTGTGGAGTGCATCATTCCAACTTTCGGTGTCCCAGTCTTCTTTGCAAATTGTGATTGCCAACGAAGCACAGGTTTCTGAGTCGATCTTCTTGTCAGGACCTTTGAGAAAACCAATCGACTTTGAACCCAACTGAATCAATTTTGCGGTAAGGAGTACCATTTGTTCATTGGATGACTTGCACGGGAAGGTGACTTCAGTGAAAGGGAGGTTGGTGTCCGGAACCTTACCCAAAATCAAAAGTCCAAGTTCATCTGAAGATATCAACTGACCCTCCCTGATCCAAGATTGAGCTTGCAATGAAGAGGCAAGGACAACACCAGTTGACTGCGGTCTGAGTTCTTGGAGCTGTGATGCTGAAGTGCCATCCTCATTCAGGAAGAAACCCTTACAAATTGTGAAGTCCTTTGGGTCCAACTGAACCTGCACACGTTTCGACTTTTTGGCATTTGACCACGGGGTACCTGCTTGCGTGACACGAGAGGAGGGTTTGGCCACCTCTGGGATAGAGATATCTGCCTCTGTGCAAAGCTGATGGATCAACTTCAATTTCTCTCCACCCATAGGTTTGGATGTGATGTTCTGGATCTTGGCCAACGAAAATTTCGCAAGCAAAGTGTCACAAGTTTTGGTGGTCCATGGAAGGTCATAGCCGTGTTCTAAAAGGACACTGGCAAGAGCTGTCTGCTGCAACATCCTTTGTTGATTCTTTGAACCTGGTCCTCCGCCTTGGAGATACGGCACCAAATGGAGAACGATGACCCCACAGTGAGAGGAAACCGAAAGGCTGGAAATGAGCAGGTCAGGATTGCATCTTACCCCTTTGTTCACCAGGTGAAATCCAGAGCCTAGAGCATAGGGAAAAAGTCCAATCCCCAGGAGTGAAGTAAGAAATCCAATTGAGGTAGATGAATGCACTGAGTCTTGCCAAAGGATGCGACCGTTCCATTTGATTCTGATGACACTTCCTGATTCAATGGTGCGTTGGTTGAGAAGAATCCTGGAAAGTCCAATGGCCAGGCCCAAACGAAAGGCACCTTCAGGAGCAACCCCATGATTGCTGACAGGCTCAAAAATGCATTGAAGCCCATTTTCAACTGTACCAATTGAGAACTTCCTCTGAAGTGTCAAAAGAGCGTGACTGTCGAGGGCATTTGTGAAAGCATCTGATACGACCATTGGTGCCGGAGTTTCACCTTTGATGGTGAAGCAGCAGCGATCCATATTTGGATTCCAGTGATACTCAAGGGATGTTTGTGAAAAAGCCGCAATGGTGAATGTAAGATCATTTACTGCAATTCCGCAGGAAAGTTGCCTCGGCAAAATCAACAAATCCCAAGAATTCATACACGTTGTAGGAATGATTCCAAGTTGGTCGAAAAGCGAAAATCCAAGATTTTGGCATGAAGGGATCTGACACAAGGGAGTGTTCAGCGGACATGTCAAAAGGGAAAGTTCCCCATCACAGAGGATCTGTAAGATCAATGGCAAAGAACGAATGTGGTCGTCTGTGGCGGGAACGAGTTGCATGCATGGTTCACTGTGTTCATTGTCTGCACTGGCTAGCGAAGCATGGAGTTTTCCCCTCCAATTTTGTTCAATGATCTGCATAGGAAGGTCTGCTGAATGCAAAACGTTTGATGATGATTCTCAAATCGAATGACTCCTTTCAAAACCGGTTGGAAAGGAACCGTAGGGGAAACCTCTTGTGGTGATTCTGCAGCTACTGAAACTTGGGAGGCTACCAAAGGTTCAACAGCTTCAACTTGTTCATACGAGAGGAAACCCCTTTTTGGTGACCAAACCTGATTAGGTAAATCCATGGTTTTCTTGCATACTTCCAAAAGTCTGACATTCAAAAGGAAGTTGTCTTCAGGGCAATGGTTCTTATGCCAAAGAAGGCGTCCTCCATCCAATTGAATCATGGCTTGATTTCCAGTAGAAAGCTTATTGTCATGGAAAGTTTGGAAAACCACGAATGCTGAGAAATCTCCAAGCCCAATGAGTTGAAGTGCATGGCATAATAACAGCAAAGCATGTGGGATTCCAATTGAATTTCCAATGTGTTGCCATGCAATTGGGTAATGTTCATCAATGTAAACCATGTCCAAAACGCCCAGAATCAAACAAATTTCAGCTGGATGCCAAAACCGAAGTTTTTTGGGGAATGCCTCATCTCGGACGAAAAAACCAAGGTAACCACTTTTGAAGAACATGGATTCATCTAGACAATGTTGTCTACCATACATGGCCATGAATGTTGGCAGTTCAGTACCTGGTTCATAAATTCTACACTTCAATGTTTCTTCTTTTGACATCCTCTTGAAGGTGAATTTCAGGAATCTCGGATCGGATGCAATACGAATGGCTTCAGCTGTGGGCTGAAGTTGCGTGTCGTGCTGCAGGTCTGGCATGAAAACTTCAAACCGGTGGAGGTCTGTCTGTTTTGGCCATGGTTGAAAAACTTGCATGGAAAGTTCAGCATACAACCTGAGGTCGTGTGAGGTCGCTATAATTTGACCAGAATCATTCACCGACCTCACCTTGCTGTATTTTCATGGGAACTTTTTTCAAAAAAGGATTCACCTCATCGTAACTGAGCCCGGGGAGGTTGTTGTTCCTATCCTGAAGGCCTGCAGGTTTCGTGATGGTAGATGTGTGTCTGGAAGTATTGCATTCTTCCAGTATAGTATAGGATCCATGGGACTGGTATATTTACCTACATTTGGTTGATTTTTCTGGTAAATGTAGCTAAATATAGCACATGGATCCTATGGGGTATAGTATAGGGGTCTATTATGTTGAGGCAAACCTGTATTGATACAATAAATCTACTCATTACTAGCTCCTAGTTGGTAGGTTTTTTTTACCGCCCAATTGCAATTTTTCACATGCGCAGGAAAAAATGGGAAGCAATCTTCCCCAATATTTTCCAGAATGTTTGAAAGCATACCCTCCCTGCAACTAACATAGCACCTGAAAATGGATGGTTGGAAGATGTATTTCCTAATAAAATAGTCCCTTTTAAAGTTAAATCTTAAAGGGGACATGTCAGTTTTCAGGGGTGTAGATTGTAATGATGAGATGTCGTTGAGTAGCTAAAAAGCCATTCATGTCCGAATCATGAGTCCAATTCGCCCCGTTTCCAGGTGATGTGAATAAACACATCTCCCCCCCAAAAAATGGAACTTGAACCTCGCAAACCTCGCAAAAAACCCTGCAAACCCTGCAAAACCCCGTAAAACACGTGTTTTTTGGTTGTCATTCTTTACAGTTTGCTGTTGGTTCACTTCCTTCATGCGGGCACCGTGCGGGAAAGACATCTGTCAGACAAAAATCCTTCGCTTTCTTGGAGCCGTCACAAAGGTCCCAGGGTTGGAAAGTTGAAGGAACTATGTAGTGATTGGTGAAGCATAGTCCTTCATTCAACAAACGTTTGAGTCGGATTTATCACCCAATTTTGGTTATATACCAGGTATATTAATTGTCTTCAAGAAGGTTATATATATATATATAATTATATAGGTATATATCATCCCTACCACCTATTACCAGAACCAGAAGGTTGTGTATTAAAACAACAGTTGAAGCTGATTTCTGTTTGGATGAAACAACTTGATTCAACTTTCCTTTCACTGAAGGCTGATTCATAAAAAACAACACATAAAATTCATTGCTACAGAATCTACGGTCCTTACAGTCCTAGATATGTCCGACATGGAGATGTTTCTGCCAGCTCCAAGTATATAGCTCCCTTTCAAACAACAGTTAGAAAAAAGGCTTTTGTTTTTTCAGCTTGGGGAAACTTGTTTTTGTTGTATCTATTGCCAGGAAGGAAAAGCAATAGCAAAAGTGAACAAAAATACCGGTGAAGTTCTGAATGGAGACCATTCAGAAGTTCTGAATGGAAATTCCCTCTGATCTTGGATAATCCAGTACCTTTACCAGCAAGCTTTTGTAGTGGTCACAATTGCATCCTGGGAACTGCCTACAATATTGTATGGCAACTCTTCCCAAAATTCGCCAACTTTCCACGGGATTTTGGGATGATATTTTTCCCAAAGGTTTGCCAACCAACAAAATGTACCCCGAAAACTAGTCTGCTGCTTTTGCTAGATTTGATTAGACCCACCCACACAATTTTTCGGCCTGACTTTCCCTCACTACGGTAATGACGACTTACCTGACTCCTACGCAGAGAGTCAGGAAGCAAATTTTACCATGCAAACCTCGAAGGCAAAACGTCGGATGTTCAGTGTGCAACTTGTTGCGACTGTTTTTTGGACCTTTCCCAATCAAGTCAAGGACTCCGAGACAACTTATGTACAAAAAAAAGATGTTTTTATGCTGTTTTAAAGGGTTTATCACGGTAAAAGCAAGTGATAAAGTAGTCAAAGATATAGACAAATTCCAAGTATGTCCACAAACATAAAAGACTGTATTTTCCAAACAAATCGATTTCGAGCAGATGATTTTATATAAACGCATATGACACCACTGAACCCGACTGTTTGTCCCTAAAATAACTAACGCCCGTCGTTTTCTTCGCCGGGGGCCACTCTATTCAAGGCTCCCAGGTTTTCTATGCTACGAATCGGCGAACAGGTTTCCCGGTAGATGGCACACCAACAGCATTGGTCAACATCAAACCCAGGTTTCTGAGAATGAAATTCCAAATGATATGGGGGTTTCCTTAAATGGTGGGGGGTACCACCATTTAAGGAAACACCCATATGGCAAAGGCGATTTTCTCTTCAACTTGAAACCAGGTATTTTTGTAAGCTTATTGCTCGAGCAACTGGAGAAGTAACCTACAAACGATCCATTTGGAATCAATCCTCAAGACGTTTTAGAACATCACCAGGCTCACCAGGTAGTACGTTTGATGGATGATGTAGCTAGTATCTCTACACAAAAAAACAAGGTTAGGGAACCCATCATGATGACTCGACAAGCCCTGATTT
>OMLO01000491.1_pt1 | contig 25769 bp, 12 predicted proteins | sample 1674811 | NCBI WGS metagenome assembly OMLO01 (sample SAMN06265003, study PRJEB25207) | coral metagenome | isolation source: Coral host | place: Mexico:La Bocana,Puerto Morelos, Mexico | collected 2008-11-13
ACTATGTTTCACATTTGCCGAACCATTCGACGACATTTTTCTCTTCGTCAAGTGAAGTTGTGCATTGGTCAGCGGAACTATAAACGAAAGTTTACGACCCAAGGATTGACCGACCGATCGACCAAGCGAGTGAATTCACGCTCGCTCACTAAACTCCTATTTCGCATTCTGCAAAATAGTCATAAAAAGTAATTCAAATGAGATGCAGAACTGTATGTTAACCAGATTTGGGAGCAAGGCAGACGAACCATTCAGCAAGCCCCCCCTGGGACCTGATATAACCAATGAAATATGATTCTCCCGTTGTATTTCCGTGTCTAGAAATATATCCTTTCATTAGGGCATTGAGTTCTTCATCTGAAATATCTGAATATCTACTTAAGTTCTCCAGGTTGTACTCTCTTACCCTTCTATACAAGGTCCACCGTGAAATTCGTAGCAACTTTGCAATATCTGTCCAGGTGTAATAACCACAACTTCGAAGATCTTCGAGAAGTTCCTTGTCGATTACCAACGGTGGTCTTCCCGGGCTTGCTGAATGGTTCGTCTGCCTTGCCTTATAAATTTGATTTTTTGAATATAAATTTGGCTTCTTGAATTGTTTTTATTGAATGTAAATATAAATTTGGTTTATTGAATGGAAATTTGGTTTATTGAATATAAAATTGTCCTTATTGAATATTGCCACAAACCGGCAACCATAGTTACAGTTCGTCATGAATGTTAACATTCAGAGCTTTAGTTTCTTGACATTGCACTTAAAATTATGAACGTTCCCCAAATATGCTAATTAGAATATGTGTTAAACAAGACCTTATTTTTCATTTACAGGGATTATACCAATTCTGATCATGGAATGCAGCTGCGAGAGATGAGAAATTAAACTTTCAATGAGTAACATAACTTTCATATAAAAGTTATTGCATGGTTAGTTCGAAAAGCTTAAACTTTTAAAATCCTGAGCATCGACAAATGAATGTAATCATTTAATTGGAAGCTACTGAGTTGTGGTTTCAGGAGATACAGTTGGATTTTCAGTTGTTTTTCGAAATGAAATTTGTGTTATTTCTCTGTTGAAGATAGACACCCTTAGTTGTAAAAAGTTAAAGTGCAGCCCTTATAACAGTGTAGTCCTTATGGTTATGTTTTACTGTGGTTGTTGCGCAGCTCCGTTGAGCTTCAATTCTCCATCCGACATTTTTTTTTTAATTATATCAGTTCCATTTGCATACATGTTTCTTTAAAATAATGATTCACAACCTCTGAGCATCTATTTGTTTGTTAATCAGTGGCATGTCTCGACAATGTAACAATTTATTTCAACTTGAGTTTTCCAAAACAACTTTTATGGTCTTATAGATAGCTTACCATGCAATGCATTTTTATAAAATTTAGTTGTTTATTTTCCACAAATCGAATCAACAGTGGTTAATTGCTAAGATTCCCTTAAACTTTAATTAAGATAAAATTGTGACTTACTACACTTAGCAGTGCTAACTTATTTTGTCACAAATGTTTTTTTTTATAATGGAACATTTCCTTCTGAACAACCAGTCTCAATTTTGGGAAGTGTTCTTTTACAAAGAAGCTGAATTTCTTTTGTAAATTATTAGTTGAAATGAGGTTTAATTAATCTTTAGGTGTACCTGTATATTTTATTTCACAGATATTCATAACGATCGAGAATGTAATAATAACAATAACTTTTTATTTAAACTGGTTGTATAATAAGGTATTATTTCCATTTCCTAACCTGTGCATGCAAAATAGAACTCTAACTGAGGTAACAAATGCGATGTTGGACAAAATGTTTATTCACTCTCACAGTGGCAACTTAGGCTTGGTTTCCACATGATTGTATATCAGTTAATTACAAGTTTAAATTTGTTTACATTGCTGCAATTTCCTGGATGCAGGTGGTAAAGGATTGTAAACTCTGAAATCATCTGCATCGTGTGGAAACAGATCTCAATTGCATGATTTAGAATTCATGTAATTTTAATAATAAAGTTAGCATTTCAGTCTTTGTTTAGATTGCATTTCTTTGTACATTTTATCTTCGTGACAGGTTTTTAAGTATTTTAAATAAACTATTTAATGTTCTAATGTCACTTGAATTTGTGTTTCTCTATGGGTTTAATTACCACTAATATAATCCCATCAATTCAGCCGTCAACCTGACATAATAGTAGTAATGTCAAGACTGCATTGAAGCCTAGTGATCCATCGTGACTTTCTAGTTTTCATAACATGAATCAGCTACAATCAGCTACAAGCAGTTCTACTTTACCTGCTTAGCATTTAGCTTTCCAGTACCTTTTATACACCAAGGTAGAAAGAGGCACTGTGTGAGGAAGACAAGACAACTGGGGCTTGAACCCATATCACTTTCCCTCGAGGAGACCTCTGAAACAACCAGTAGTACATGCATGGTACTAATATATGACCACAGCTAACCTTAAATGGCTTCTATTTGTGTAAACATTTTAGAACAGCTACAAATTTACCATGAATGTTGATGCTGAAAAGATTGTTAATTGTAAACCAAATGTCCAATGCCAAGCCACATTTTGAGACCAAAATGGTCAAAGTCTATACCCTTTTTCAGAGTCACCAAAAGTACTCAAAAACCATTCCCTTTGGGGCCACACACAATGTATCAATGTAATCGATATAAGGACCAGGAATCCAGTATACAAGGTGACTAGCCTGTGGTCACCACAGCTCGCTGGTGGTATCACATGTACAGTATATTTAATGACTGACCAAGCTCTTCTTAGGAAAAAATAGAGTACCTGAATTAGAAGGTGGTCATAGGGTGGTCTTGTCTGGATGTGCCTGCCAGAATTTTATTCTTTTGTCATCTTGGAAAAGATGGCTAAAAAGTATTAACTATTTGATCTCCCTTCAGTGATTCACATGCAGCAATTGTTATGATAGAATTCCAGGGAATTCCCTTCTGAAAAAGTAGGGGATGCACATCATTATGCACATTTTAGCTTGGGTGTTCAGAATGAAACTATTTTTAGCCACCAAGGTAGCAGATGCCGAGTTTAGTGTCTGTTAAGGGTTTAATTCTTGTTTTCCAGCAAGAATTTCTGACCTTTTCAAATGGAAGTTTCCCAGGGGATAGTGTCCTCCTAACAAGGGTTGCTTCTACTTCTATTGCGGATCTGCACCAGTTTTGTACTGGTATTGCTACAAAGGCCATTCTTCAATACGCTTTAGTCATCCCTTTATCACAAAAGTTTTATCAGTCCATAAGAGTAGACCAGCTGGCAAAAGCTATGTTTTTAATAATTTTTATCAGAGAATGCTATGTTCAATTTGTCGTGTTATTTTTAGTGAAAATGGCATTTTATTTGAAGAAAAATCAGGACAATCCGGACAGTCAGTAAAGCAAATAGCTATAATATATCTCATTAATTTTCTTTTCAGACCCAGCACTGTTCAGAGCTTTAGAAGATGAAGAGTAAGATGGTGCTGATTTTGTCATCTTCAGAACATATTAGTCCTTTCGGCAGACATTCTGTGGCTTGTCACGCATGACTAGGTGATAAGTGCTAACACATTTGGGGCCAAACAGCATGTACATAGGAGTCTAGTCAAGTCTTGCTAGTTATACAAAGTATAAAGCATATGTGGTTGCTGGCCTATTTATCATGATTCATTAATGTTTTTATTTGGATTGGGTTTATTCGCAAAGAACTACATATCCAAAAATACAGACTTTAACAAGTGTATGAAATATTTCCAGGCAGAAATTGACTTGATACTTTAATACAGTAGAACCTACCATAAGTGACCACCCAAAATGTCAATCAAGTCTAGGCAGTCACTTACAGGAGGTGGAGCCCATGTTTTAAATGTTTTATTCGTGTGAAAAGTCAATTTTGAGAAAAATTCTGGTACTCGCCATTCAGAAATTTTCATCTCCTGTACTACCCAGAAATGCAATAATATTACAACACCTTATTATCCATTTGTAACTGGTGGCTTACGAGAGGTTAAAAACTTTTAGTTCTTTTAGTTCAAAAGGTGGTCGCTTACAAGAGGTTCAAAATATAGTGATGTAACAAGGAAACTATTGGTAATTTGAAACATAGTCTCTTACAAGTTGGTTTGCTGTAACTGGAGGTTTGACTGCAGTGTATCGTTTATCAAATCAAATATTTAGTAAAAGTTTATAATAGTCTACTTCCTGATACTTTCAGCCAATTCTTAAGACCAAAGTATGCTATTGATTTCCATATCCTAATTTAGACCTTAAAAGGTTTAATTTAGAATAATTATTGTTGATACATTGTTGATGTTCTTTTTTTAAAAGAGGAAACATGGAGAGTCTTTATATGGAGTGCTGGAATCTTGGGTATCAGTAAAACTTTCAGCCTGTTACTCAGCTATCAGTAACTTTTGCTGATCTCAGATCACGGCTGCCAGTTGAAATAATAATTGTGTCATTTCTCAGCTTACAGTTACAATTTTGACAAATTCTCAGCTATCGGTGAACACCCATTCTGACCCTCAAATAAACAGTGATAAGTTTTTTTAGGGGCTTTTTTTAGGTTTTTTTTCATTGCTGGTTTACGTTCACCCTTTGAAGTCGTACTACGGTCAAAATTTTACCCCTTGATCTTTTAGGTGTATCACATAGAATTCCATGAAAGATTGAAAATGCTGTTTACTGTTTGCGAATATCTGCATTAGCTCCAGCGAAATATGAAAAAATATGCAAATGAGATAATTGATGATGTCATAATATAGTCAAACCCAATATTATATGGGCTCCAAATTTTTCCAGCAAAAAATGGTCTTAGTTTAGTTAAGTCTGGGCAAGTGGCCTAAAACACTTTGCCGCTAAAGGGCTGAAGTATTTTTGCCAAGGGAAAGGGGGAAGTGTTCCCCTGGCCCACTGTTACGGATCTGCCAGTGTTTAAAAAACAAAAGACCAGCCAATCTTTCTTACCTCTTTGAGGCAGGAAATGATCGAGCTCTACAAATATGCTAAGTTCTGTTATGTAAATACAACCCTCTGTAAAATAAGTTTCAGTGAAATAGGTGTGATAACTTGTTAGATATGCCACTGATTTTGTAGACTTTATTACCATATAGGTGTTATAGCTTTTTCAATGTTTTAGCTAGGCTAGAATGTTGCATTCAATAAATTATTAGAACTACATTAATAATAATTAAAAACAAATATAATTTTCCTTTAAAATAAGTGAAAATAAAACTATTCATCTTCAAAGATGCACCTGTTTTCCTAAATTAGATATACATCTTGGTTCTGCTCACTTCCCTTGAAAAAGGGCAACATAGCATCCTGTTGATCAGTGTTGCAGCACTATGTTGACATGGTACCTTATTGCTCCTTGTAGGGTAGTCTTACCACTATGGTGACATGGTAGTCTATTGCCCCTTGTAGGGTAGTCTTAGCACTATGATGACATGGTACCCTATGGCTCCTTGTAGGGTAGTCTTTCCACTATGGTGACATGGTACCCCATTGCTCCTTGTAGGGTAGTCTTAGCACTAAGGTGATATGGTACCCTATTGCTCCTTGTAGGGTAGTCTTAGTACTAAGGTGATATGGTACCCTATTGCTTCTTGTAGGGTAGTCTTAGCACTTAAGTGACATGGTACCCTATTGCTAGGTGTAAGGTAATCCTAGCACTAGGAAGACATGGTATCCCCTTTCTTGGTGTGGGGTAGTATTAGCAGGGCACTAGGGGGACCCTCTTGCTCAGTGTAGGGTAGTCCTAGGACTTGGTCTGGTTAGTCCTAGTACCCTACCGTTGGGGGTACATGATACCCCCTCCTGCTCAGGGTAGGGTTGTTCCAGTGCAAGGATGACTTGCACTGACGTGACTCTGAAAGGCCACGGCACACAGTTGTGGTTGTATCCTCTGTTGCTGTTTCCATAACAGTATGTTTTTCTAATTGAATCTGTCAATCAATGAAAAATTCTCTGAGTCAGCCAAGATATTAAATTAAGGTGATGTGGGTGTGTGGCTTAGCATTGGATTTGAGATCTGGAGGCATCATGTGGCCATTATGTGGCTGGGTGTTCTTATAACAGATGCAAGGTAAAAAGTGAACCATGTTCAAAACCTTGTCGATTGGCTCGGTTCTCATAGGACTGCTTTCAGGCAACATTGGAGAAGACCTGCCATGCCATAAACCATTATTAAATACAACATAAAAGAATCACGATTTTTAAAACCTTCCGGAGAAAAGGAAATAAATTCGAATTGTTGACAGGTTTAAAAAAAGGGGGTAAAATTAATAATTAATAGGTTCTTACGAAAGGAAGTTTGCATCACATGGAAATCTCAATGCTCTTTACATCCCCTTTACTTAAGACCCCTATTAAAAAGCCCTGATCTGAGAACGTTCTCTCAAAAAGAAAAGTTTTTAATTTTGATTTAAGACGGTTCACAGTGGAACACTGTTTAATGGCATTTGGCAAGTCGCCCCAAAGCCTTGGTGCGATAACCGAGAAAGATCTGCCGCCGTAGGAAACCATTTTAATTTGTCTTAGGAATGGACACAAAGTGTTTGTATGGGAAATCAAACGGAAATCAGTTTTGGTCAGAATTAAAGTCAGTTTCAAGAAATCGGGATTCTACAGTACTAATCCTTTTTATCACGCCAAAGTCATTCAAAGACTAAACTCTTGCCAACTTACAATGGTACTGGTGGGAGAGACATAATGTTGTGTAAAGGTACAACGTTTCACTGGAATTATTCACAAAAATATAGCACACTATCTCGTTCCATCGCGTTATATTTCTTTTGTTGCAAAGTTACAGTAGTACAACGGACAATAAGATTAACAAAGTTAAAATTTTTGAGACTTACAAAGTCGGACACATACGTCTGAATAGTATTTGTTTACGTTCTGTGATTTTGTCCTACAGCTCATTGCATTAATTCCGTGGAGTAGGCATGTTGACGAACCTAGAGAGCGCATTTTTCAGATTTTTGGGACATAAACAGTTCTGTCTTATCATTAACGATATTTCTCTCGCAATAAGAAGCAGTTTCTCTTGAGGCAACCGTAGTCAACACAGCCCTTTTTTCTTGTTTGTGTCCAATAAATTCCATGAACACTGCTACAAGTTACCGCACAACATCCCCGCGGGTTGTGGACCTCAGAGGCAACAATACAATTCTACAAATCTTCCACGTGCATTCGTTAACCAAACCCAGTGCCGGGACAGGAACACGAGGCGTTGTACCTGCTTGTACTTGCAGACCGAACCTGTGACACTCGACTGTTATCTATCTTGTTTAACTGCCTGTTGTTTCGTTGAATACTTGAATTTCGCCGCATTCAACCGTCTTTCCCACTGTTTCCTATGCAGTGTGTAAAGCTTCATGGCCACTTGCGCGTCTTGGACCTAAGAACGAGGGAAATGAATCAAACAGGAATATCTTCCAATCCCGGTGTCCTAGCGGATTTGGACCGCCCTCGGGAATTTGGACCCCCCTTTATAAGAAAAGTGTGGAGGCTAATCAACTGATCGTACTGTGGGAGTCAAGTAAATCCGAGGTCACAGTTTTCACTATACGGACCTCCCAGCCGGCAAAAAACATATACCGGTATGTACTTTTTCACTAAAAGGTACTGACAGTCTATAGAAAATCGTCCAAATCCGCGGAGGTCCAAATCCGCGGAGGTCCAAATCCGCTGTGACACCGGCACTAGCACTAGGTCCCAAATTTCTCTCTACACATTCTTTTCTTTTGATATTAGTTCCGAGAATTCGCTGATCCGTCAATACAACATAATCCATAGCTGATGCCATCCATTGTACATATAAATTTCTCTTTACCAGTACACACGGGGCTCCAAACTTGAGCGCACAACATCCAAAATGTCGTAAAACGTCGCAACAGGACGGCCAAACGAACGCAACATGTTGCGCCCAACAATGTTGCGATATGTTGCGTTGACATGTCGCGATCGTTTGGCCGGGGTTTCAAGTCTGTTCGCCAAGACTGAAAGTCTAAAGAAGGATGTGTTAATCCTTTCTTTCAACTGAACGAGCGAGCTAATCCCAGTTCCTGTCTGCAAAGCTGTAGCCTGGTCCGAAAAGACAACATTGTGGACATAATCAATCAAAATTACACAAAACCACAGAGCTAACAATCCGTGCGAACCTACTTACAGTCCGGGCGAACTGGCTTTCGGGCGAAGCAAACGTAATTCCTTTAGATAAATCAATACCCATGAATTAACTTCTTTTGTACACCGTTCAGTTAGCAGAGCACGAAATTTTACACGACATTACTTGACATGAATCCACCTTGCTTTTAAAACGTTAATAGACAGTAGTGTGAATATAACAAGGAGTTTAAACTTGGAGTATCTATTTATATGTGGAAAAAACTGCCATGAAAAAAAAAATTACATTAGCGTACTGCAACACCAGATGGTCAATGACATTCAATTTATGGCCAGACTCTCATCGGTTATAAACAGTGGCTAAAGGTGAAATTATCTCATATATGGAGGTAAATAAATAGTAGATACAGTCGAACCTCCCGCAAGCGTCACGTGGAGGTGGTCGCTTACGAGAGCTTAGACCATAATGGGTCAAAATTTTTCCTCACTAGAATATGATAACTGCCGAGACTTAACCCATGCGCCAATGCTGATGCAATGTTTTATTCATGTAAAAGTCAATTTCGAGAAAAAAAATCCGATTCTTCCCTTTGAGAAATTTCCGTTTCTTGTACTAGCCAGAAATACGATAATGTCACCACACCTTATTATCCAGTCTTCGCTCCATAATTTGTCAACTGGTCGCTTACGGGAGGTTAAAAACAAAGGAAAATTTCAAACTTTTAGTTATAATAGTGGTCGCGGTCGCTTACGAGAGGTGGTCCCTTACAAGAGGTTCCAAATATAGTGATCTGACTTGCAAACTTTTGGTATTTTGGACAACTGGTCGCTGAGGAGAGGTGGTCGCTTACAAGAGGTGGTTCGACTGTACACTGTATATAGAATCATACTTACAGAACAATGTTCTCCTTCTTGGATGGTTATGTTGAGAATTTGCTTGGCAAGTTTTCGTAACGCAGGCCTCTTACTCTACACGCGAACAAGGAACAATAATATATTAAATCAATATTTAGAGGTGAAGTCTAAACATATGTAATTAACTTACCGTTACCTATTTGAACTCTTGGCTCAAACCTGGACCAATCTGTACAGGGCATAGCACTTCCCAAATTATCCCGTAATTAATAAAACGACAGTTACAAGAATGGCTGGTCTTCAGTGTCATACCATCAAAAATAAAAATCGTAACTGTTTAATCAATTAATTCATGAAGCTGGGATATGAAAGATGATTGATTTATCAACAACCTCACCAAGATTTAGATCTGTGCGGTCTGCACTACACGAGAGGAATTTGTTAGTTATGGTTAGGCCTACCGTAACCACTAATCTGCCATGAAAATGGAGCTTTTCGAAAACGCTCTTCAAACCGGAGGAATTTGAAAGTAGCCTACCACAGATAATGATCTTCGCTGAACTCAAAATTTACATTAAAAACTTTCCTCACCTTCACTATTTCTTGGAATGGTTTGTATTTAGCTGTATCACGAGTATCTTTACGAGGATGATCAAGGAGCAACACCTATAAAGAACAAAGAGTTGCTCTCACTGACTATTATTAGTTATTTAATATTTTATTTATTAAACATTGTAAACACTACATGTAGTTCTATTATAGATTTTTGAGTAGACATCCACAACCCATGCTATCTTTATGTGTCTTTCTATGTTGTCTACTGTAATATGTATTTTGTAGCAAATATCCATTTAGTCTGTAGAATTTAAATTTTCCTTTCAATTTTTTTGAAAATTATTTTGTTAATAAAACAACTCACCGCAAGGTCATTCTTTAAAGCATGCCCGACAAGGATTTTCCCTCGGAGAAGTTTTGAAACTTCAAATTGAACAGTTTTGAAATCTGGGGCTGACACAGAAGAGAGTAAAAATTATTTCAATTAATAATACTTAGTCTATACTATCAAACTGATTTGTTATACTTTTTCTTTTGTACATTAATCCCTTCTCTAATGAAATACATGTATTCTGTTTATTTTGTGGTAACATGAAATGATAGTGAATGTGAATTTTCCCATTCATAACCACATTCCTATGTGTTACATTGTGGTTCAGCTACGGTGCATTTACTGTTCAATATTGGACCACTTCTAAAATATAGAATATCATGGAAAATATATCTGAGAAAGGTAAAAAGCTACTTCATAATTTATAACTAATAACACTAATTAAAACCAGCAGTTGTGGTCTTTGGGTCTACAGATACCATTTTTGAAAAATATAGAATACCTACCAGGGCCTAAAGGTCTCGCAAGACAAGACTCTCTTTTCGCAAGAGAGTCAATTTTCAAAACTGCAAGTACAATTGCCTGAACTTCTCTTAAGACAAAGATCTTGTCTGGCGACAGGTCTCATGAGTTGAGATTCTTTTCTCAAGACAAACAAGATGATAGGATGTAACTTAATTTCAAGTGGTACTACAATACTACTCAAAAGTAAGTTATTACCCTCTTTCAAGACAAGTCTACCATATCACCAGACAAGTGCACTGCTTGAACTTCTCTCAAAATTAGAGTCTCGAGAGAAACAAGACAAGGGGAGGTAACTGACCTACCTTTATAAGCAGTACTGTGGCATCTTGTTCAAGGTACTATTCATTCTGGGACTTACCATTTTTCAAATTTTCAGGTTTTATTCCACTGACTGGAGTGCGGTAATCAACCACCTTCTCCTGTGGTGCCACAAAAGAGTCATACACAACATGACCATGAGAGTTCACAATGGATACTCTCGCCAGCATGTGCTGCTTCCCATCAAACCCAACCCCAACCATCTCACAGTCCAGGGCAATCTTCTTTGTTAGCCTAGGAGAAAAAGGAACTTTTTTACCCATTTGAAGAAACTTAATATGGTTATGCAAACAGGAAAAAAGCCTTGTGGTACTGAAAATTGATAAACTAGCTTGAGGTCCCTGTTCCTCTTAAATGAAGTCCAGTTCTAACATAATATAAAGTTATGAATGAAACAACTGCCTTAAATTGCAACATTAAATTTTTTCAACTTTTCAGAGGTTAATTGTGAGAAGTAACAGATACTACAGGCAGTGTACTGGTTGTTCTAAGGAATCCGCCAATAGTTTAAGTAACAAGTGATATGTCTCACAGCATGGTTTCAAATCAAGAAAACTTCATACAAACCCCTCAAGATTGCCAGTAACCAATAAATCACTAGGCTCTACTCCATTGGACATTTTGATTCTTTTTCCTGTAACATCTTCAAGATCTTCAGGATCAACATCATCAAACCACACTTCACCTGTCAGTGAGCTAAAGGGACACAAATACACCACAATAATTATGGGGAGGATGACAACAAGTCCCTTACCATTTCATTCTTGCCTTTGCTCCGAAAAATCCATTTTTTACCGTCAAATGGTTTTTTACATGCAATATTGCTAGACAACACTGTGTGGGAAATTTAAATACCATATTAATAAAAAATTATAATTAACCATCAATGTATGATTTCCAACTACGGGCAGTGATTCACATGACCATGTAGACCAAAGTCCATTGAATAACCAACATCTTTGAATTACTTCTGCTGAAACTACTTGCCATAATTATAGTGCTAATAGGCTTATTTCAATAAAATAAAATTCTAAGTTTGAGGCTTAGATGAATAAAACCCCTCAACCTAAATGCATTTTTTTTCTGTTTCATTCTCCTAAGCCTTGGAGTCAAGTATAATACATCAAAATAATTGGTCTATCAATAATAGGCATTATAGCATGGAAGAAATTAAAATTATGTACGAAAAATCTAAATCAGAGATCCTTGCTTCCTAGCACAGGTGTTGTCCTGTGGTTACATGTATATTTTCCAAGTGAACACTGACTATAAATATACGGACCAGAAATATTTTATAGTGTCTGTACCACAGGCCATAATATTTTATTACACTGCTACCCTGATAGACTTTGTGACCAAGACCAAGTGGTGTTGACCATATACTGAAGTGACATCACTCAAAATTGTACAGATATTATGCCACCATGATTTTGAAGAGGAATTTAATCACATTATTTTATTGCTTAATATATTGTAGGATATGAATCCTTAAAGGTATTTAAAGATTAAACTTATGTATGATGTCTTCTTAGAAACTATAAAATTCTCTGGTTTCAACTTGCCTTGCTGTTTGTTCTGTTTGATTTGGTTTCAGTCTTTTCTTGAATGACTTCTTACTCCTAGGTTTCAGTTCTCCTTTTGCTTCCTTGGCTTGTTTTTCTTTTTTAAGCAGCTAAACATTATAATTTAAAAGAAACAAACCAATTTTTTTTCCTTTTTCCCAACAGTAAGCTCTCATGACATGCAAGCTAACAAACACATCATTATAAACTTATCAGTCACACCTAATAAGCTAAATCCACATGGTAATAAGCTTATACAAATCAATCAAATAGGGATATCGATTCCCCCCTCTGGCATAAGGTAAGGGTGAAGTCTGCACACTAGCCCAGTGGCCCATCAGGCCAGCACTTACCAGTATCTCCAGTTTTGGTAGCAACAGCTACTATATACAACAGTGACTATAAGTATTTCTACTACAAGAGTATTTCCCCTTTCCCTAGGACGGGATGCTAATCTACTGTAATAGTACAGAGGTTTGGAGACATCAAGAGACAACTCCATTCTTCAATGACATCAGTTGACTGGAAAGAAGGGCCTTGACATTCTTTGTGCTGTCTTTGAAAGTAATCTAAAATGTTAAGTTTTGCATAAAGAATACTAATCCCCTTTTAGGTTACTCATTTTTTTTCATGTACACTTAGGTACCAGGGAAGGGGCATTTGGTCACCAAATGAAACCCTAAGGTAGGGATAGTTATTTTCATAAATACCATTTTCAGTCTCCTTGTATGGAAAGTTGAGCAACTTAGACTTAAAAAGTTCAAATATCTTATCCAGGTTTGTATTGATGGTGAAAGATAGTTCAAAACAAACCAAATACAACCAATTAACAGAATGGAAGAAGCTTGGCTTTAAAATTTAAAAAATACGGCCAGCCACTTTTTTGTGCCTTGTAATGCTGCTACCGCAGTCCCGAGGTTGCCATAATAACTGTATATAAAACCACAAATATACCTCTTTCTTAAGTACACTACGGGACTGTGGACTGCGGTAGCACTTAAGTTCAACACTTAACTATGATTCGTTTCATCTACTACGGGACTGCAGACCATGGATCACAAAAGCTGTAGATTTGAGGAGGGTGTGTGTGGCCGGGCATTCTGAAGTTACTCCTAGAATACTACTCTTGCTGGAAGCCGCGGGTTTCGCCCATAACGAGTTTCGTCCATGAAGAGCTTCACCCAGAATGAGAATGGTTTCGCCTGGACATAAACTCGAGGACCTCTCTTTGTTCCTCCCAAAGAACGCGTGGGTCACTGTTAAGAATTCGAAGCAATGTTTCCAGAGCTCCTTTGGTGTATTTGTCATCTTTAGTTTCACTGACGATTCGAGAAAGCGTTGAAAATGCTCCATTTTCCACTTAATGTCTGCAGCCAGTTGAACTAGAAGGGAACGAAGCGATAATTTGGAAACAATCTTCGATGCTTCTTTCGGTCAAACCCATTTCAGCTGATTTAGAAATACCATCCAGAAACAATGATATCTTCTTTATCATCTCAGGGTGTACACAGAGTTCTTCGTCGGAAGAAAAACAGGCAAGAATCGTTAAAGCTAATGACTTGTAGATTTGAGCATCTCATTCGAATAAACTAATTCAGTGACCAAATAAAAGTAGTGCGGCGAAACGTTCAGTGTCACTTTTCGCCGCTTTGAGAACTGAAATACACTTCTGGGCGAACCCATTCACGTTCTGGGCAAAACGATGTGGGCAAAACTCGTTATGGGCGAAACTCGTTATGGGCAAAACTCACTATATCCCTCTTGCTGCTTTACTTTCAAGATTCAAACCTTCAGGCCCGGGTTTTTCAAAAGGTGGATGACGCTATCCTCTGGATAAATCACTATTCAGCGGATAGCGTGGTGTGTTTTATTAACACTTATCTACTGGAAAGCAATTTATCCGGTGGATAGTGTTATCCAGCCTTTGAACAACCGAGGCCCGGGGTTTGAGAGCTTACCGCTTGTAGCAGCTTCCAGTTTGACGACATTTCGGTTGCGGTTTTTGGTAATTGAGGCTGAATGGTCTTGGGGTTCTCCTTTTTCTGGTTTCTTTTACTGGCTTTAATTATCTTCTTTCCTTTCGCATCTTTTAAATGCAAGTTACACGTGTGATTTCGTTTACGTTTCAGGCCTTCGTCCGCCATCTTGGAAATTTCCTACCTGAGTCAGCAATATTTTGCACAGCAAAATTGTTATGAGTTCACATGACGTCGAATAAGTGTACCCAATGTGTTCTAGATTCCACATCACGTTACGCGACACGATAGCTGCGCACTGTGCTCGGAGTGGGCTAGATAACTGCTCGTGTATTTACTCAAAAGTAACCAGAAAGTGTTCATACGCATTGGATATTTCTTTTTTAACTATCGCACCTCCCTAAGCTCATTGATCGTGAGTGTCAGACTTCCCCGCGAACGTGCACCGCGGCAGAGAGTTTGCTCACGTGACATCACAACCAAAAATAGCATCGATCATATCTTTCCGAAATGGAGTAAGGTACATTACAAGTCATGGCTGTGTCGCCTGGTTGTAAAGTAAGTTATCCTTATCTCGGACAGTTCTTAGTTTACAAGAAGACGTCTTTCTGTCTGTTTTATTCTATGTATTGATATTGTCGCCTAGGTTCGGGTGCTGTATGATTTTGAAGGTGATTGCCCTTCTGGGGAACTTGTTGTGTACACCGATGAAATCTTGACCGTCACTAGAACGGTAAGTGCTGAAATATGCAAAGCCTGCTCATACTGTTTTCTTTGTACCGGTTTTCTAATTTTTGCTTGTTTGTTTGTATTTTTTATTATTTCCTGCCAGGACGTTGGTGAAGGCTGGTGGGAAGGAATTAGCCCTGGCGGTGAAAGAGGGCTGTTTCCTGAAGCTTATGTTAAGGTGAAATTCCGGTGAACTTTGTTTTTTTCGCCAGTCTGGTTATAAAGAAAACTTCGGTTATAATGTTTCAGTGAAGTCTTACGCAAAGCAAGCACTTTCCATATCATACCATAGACGAAAAACCTTTCATGAAAGTTATCACCATTTTATGAATGAATGGAAATGTTCAGGTCGTTAATGTCTTATTTTGTAATACTTGAATTAGCTAGGACATTTAAAGGTGAATTTGGAAATTTAAAGTGAATTTGGTGGCTATTGCACTGTTAGTTTTACAAAATTAATTTTGTCACTGTTATGCATACTTTTTAATCTGCATGTATTCGTTACAGATTTACAATATTGTTAATCGATAACAGTTTGCGTTTTTCTCACCTGGGGTAAAATGCCGACATTTATTTTAATACTACTTTCTTGGAGCATTAACAAACGTTTTATAAAACTATACAATCAGTAACAAAATCTATATACAAACAGACAACAATTAAAAACTAAGTACATATATAATATATATATTAACCATGTCTGCAAAAAGAATGGGTAGCTGTCCCCAAATAGTGTTCACAACAGTATTATGTCTACAAATGTTTTACTACTTGTACAGCGCAGACCTGCATGTCAAGTACATCTAGAATATTATTAAATTCTCGTAATATTTTTTACAGCTCTTAGACTATACACCTCCACAGTCAAGCAATTTCCGACCACTGCCCTCACAGCCTTTGCCTAACCAGGGCTCGTTTGACACAGCAGATGGCTGGGATGACGACTGGGATGACGATGAAACTGTTAGTAGCCACAGTGAAGGGGATCGCGAATCAACTATTTCATCCTTACCCAGGCGAGACACCAACTCTGGAATGGTGAGAACAGGCACCGTACGTAAGAGCATGAACAGGTGAATAACAAATGTCATCCCATTAGAGCTGCAATTCCACCTTCGAAATGGACTAAATAAATGTGAAATTAACTACTGGATCAACAAACAAGTCTGTTGCTCTTCTGTAACCAAATAAAAACAAAACACATACACTGTGTACATGTAAACAAAACATGTTGTTTGTAATTAAGTAAATTGTACATAAAAAGATAGCTTGAGGTCATTTCTTAAACCTGGTTCACATTTTACATGTCATTGCTTACACCAATTCAAGTGCAAATATGAGAAAAAACATTTGTAAATTGCATTCAGCATAAACTTTCCATTTTTTGGTGCTTATATTTGTACTTCTTTTACTTACAAGTGAAGACTGCTAATGAAAATAATGAACACATGCATTCTAAGCAAGCAAAGCCAGGGCAGGAAAAAAAACCGAAGTCCAATTGCCCTAGACAAGTGCATTTTGCTCTTGGACAGGGAAATAATGGAAGTTCAAGTGAAGTTAGCCTTAGCACTGAAAACATCAATGTACTGACCCACTGGGCAACTGGATTCTGGTACGGATACAGGATTAATTTCTACAGCCATTCATATGTGAATTAGGCATTACTAAGTATTTATTAAAATTAAACCATTACTTCCCATAGATTTTCTCCTTTTGTGAAGTCTGGTGGAGAAGCTTACATAATAGGCACATCACATGGAGATGTAAAAGTTCCTCACACTGAAAGAGTAGCAATCAGGGTAAATTGTGTTTTTCTTTTTAAGGTATTCATTAAACGTAGCTTGCCCTAGAGTACAACACAATGCCCTAGGCTAGGGCTTGAGTCTGGACCACTCAATCCAGAGCTGAGTGGGCTGCACCCCCGGGGGTACTCCCCTATATCAGGTATATAGGTACGTGCTGCCCCAATGGGTATGGTTTTTGAGCTGTTTTGGTCTGAAAACGGGTGTAGGTTTTGAACATTTTGGTCTGAAATTGGGTATGGTTATCAGGGGAACGTTCATGAAAGCTTATAAACTTATTTTCTTCCCAGCAGCCTGGGCGAGTAACTGGTAAGAGAGAAGAGAAATGATAAAATATATCATTCCAGCTAAATTTTACATATTCATCTTTGTTACATTGACCTCCCTTCAGCACTGATGCATATGCTATGCTTAATCACGTACAAGGTCAGGTCTGAAAACAGGTATGGATTTTTGAGGCCAGGTCTAAAAACGGGTGTGGGAAATGGCATTTTTTGGTCTGATACTGGGTCTGGATTTGGAGATGCGGGCGGCACACCCCCTCCAAAAATTCCAAGGAGAACCCTCCCCTCCCCCGGGGCTGCACCTCCACAGTGATAGGTAGAGAGGCATTGTATAGTCAGGACAGAGATCAGATCATCAGATCCCAGGTGTGATATTTAGTAACTGCTTGACCATCTCTCCTTGACAACTAAGAAAATGTTAAGATATCTTGTAAACAACTTGTTACCATGTTGACTCTTGCACTTTTCTTAGTTGATCAATCAAATAATAATTACTCTATGAAAGCTGTGAAAGAAATGTAAAACATAAAATTGAGTTGGCAAAAACAAGGAAAATATTTAACATCATAAGTGTTCGTCGTAATGGAGTGCATAACAGATAATGTGCATGTATGAACTGCTGTGAATAAAATTTTGTTTTCTTTTTTTTCTTTCTGTAGGAATATGGAAATAGAATTACTTGGGATAAGAACCCTGATCCATTTACCACTGTGATAAATGCTCCAGAGAAGAAGAGTAAATTTAAAGGAATGAAGAGTTTTATAGCTTACAATCTAATACCCAGTGTAAGTCAAATTTAAACAGAGATAGGGGTTAACTCTTCTATGAATTTGAGGCAAGAACAAATTGGACAATGTTTTGTTCATTTTCACCATCATTGTTTTTTAGAATACTGGAATAGTTGTCAGCAGAAGATATAAACATTTTGATTGGCTGTTTGATCGCTTTGTTGAGAAGTTCACATGTATATCAGTTCCACCTTTACCAGACAAACAAATCACAGGTGAGCAGACCAGGTAGAGTAACTCTTTTCGTCCCGAAAATACTGACAATAGCATCAACAGCCAAAGCTCAATTAGCATTATCAATCTCTTTCCCATTTACAGTCAAGTTTGTGTAACTAGCACATTGCAGCCTTTTGTTCTGAAGTGCTTGTTTTATGTCGCATCTCCTCAATCAATCCAAACCTATTCACTCATTGTTCTAACATTTAAAAACTACTGTCATATAATATATTTTTTCCTTCAAGGGAGATTTGGTGAGGAGTTCGTAGAGAAAAGGAAAGAAAAATTGCAACTATGGATAAACAGAATATGTCTACATCCTGTATTGTCTCAGAGTTTGGTGTTTAAACATTTTCTCACGTGTGGGGACAATGAGAAGGTGATCAATTTTTAAATTATTAACATTTCATTCTAAGAAAACCCACTAAATCCAGTTAGCCCTATGAGATTTTTGATACATCCCTTTATAGCAATGAATTGTTTTTGTTTTCTTCTTGCCTTGTTGTGATATTAGCTTTACACTTTGTTGTATATGTTTATATCTCAGTCTTTTGCTTTATATTTAGTACACATAACCATAATTTGTATCAAATGTATCCTATATTAGATAGCTGCTTAATTTGTTTCGTCGTATGTACATGTATATGCAGTTGATACCATATTTATAAGCATCAAATAATTGTTTCTTTCCTCTCTTGGTTTAAATAAATGTTGTTGTTGTTGTTGTTGTTGTCATGTCACCAATAGAACATACAAAATTCTTTATTTTTAATTGACCATGCTCATTTCTTAGGAATGGAAACAAGGGAAAAGAAAAGCAGAGTGTGATAAGCTTGTTGGTGCATCTTTCTTCATGACAGTGGATTGTCCTCCCCAAAAATTAGAACTGGTGGCAGTGTAAGTTAAATGATACTGTTATTGTGACATTCATTGTTATTATTTGTAGGTTAGTTTGTCTTACTCTAACCTTTATCATTATTTTATGTTGTCATTTCTATAATTTATTTACAATATAAGCCTGAAATATGTGCACTGATTGGTTTAAAATTATGTATGTATAACTTTGTAGAAACAGAAAACTAAGACGCACTGTTGACGTAATTATGGCATATTAAGAAAACATGATCAAGTAAACAAGTTGCTTTTTTTGGTCATGGTATTTTCTAAAAGAAATACAAAGCATGTTCTCCGTGTTTCTATTAAGTGTTAGTATAAATCTACTGGGCTTATATCATGAATACACTTCTCACCAGCTAATATTGTGTTGTAGATATTAAGTAGTGTTGCAGAGTGTGCTTGTTGATGAACTGGCAGCTCCTTCAACGTGTCTACGAAAAGGATTTAGATATTGTTTTGAATGTCTAGTAGATTTATGCTAAAACAATTAGATTATTCGCTCGTAATTTCTTTGTGAGAGAGAGCCTCAAAAAAGACTATGGAGAGAGAGAGATTCAAAAAAGCTATGGAAACACTCACCTAATGGCTTGTGTTCCCACAGCATTTCTTGTTCTCCCTTGTTCTCTCACTTGCTTGTTAACCTGTGCATTTATTTTGTCTCGTAGTGAAAATAGAATGGAACAGTTTGGACGATTTATAAAGAATGTGGATGAGAGTGTCAAGGCGATTCAAGAGCGAGGTCAAGTGCACTGTGAAAAGTGCCAAGGATGTAAGTTCACACAATGTTCTCAACACAGTGGAGTCATGTAGAGCATGGGTGCTAGTTAGGACACTGCATTTATAATCAGGAGGTCCCAGGTTCAAATCCTCCTCTCTGTTGATGGATGGATTTGTGTTCAAAGGTCACAAATTTAATTCCTCCATGTCTTGTTAATAGCCACTGATCAGCCTCCAACCAGTTGGGATTTGTAACAACTTTTCAGTTTTAGCTTTAGCTTATTTCCAACCATTAAGCTTCCAGATGTTTGGGAATGTTTGAGATGGTATGGAAATCACAAATATCACAGCACCTTGTGTTGTGCAGGGATATCAGTAAAGATCGCACAAGCTGACAGGAAATATTGGACTCAGATGCTTGAATTTAATAAGTTTATGATGCACAGATGATAGTCAATAATGGTCTTGAAACTGACAAGCATTTGTTAATTGTTATTATTGGTATTTTATTTTCTCCTTGACAGCTTACAAGAATGAATATAAGAAAATTAGTAGTACTTTTGGATCTCTCAGTGCAGCTTTTGCTGTTGATGTAGATTCAGAAAGTAAGTGTTTGCTGTTTGTTGTAGAAAAATAATAGGGACCTTGAGCGATGGTAATGGTAACACTAGGAGGGTGCATAGTAAAAAAATTAAATTTTTAATAATTAGATTTTACATGTACCTTCCAATTTTATAGTTAGTTGGATCTGTTTATAACATCTACATGTATATATTCCTTATGGTCTGAAATCATGCTCAAGCTAAATATTTTAAGTACCCTAGTCAGTCTCCACTATTTTCACTGCCATCAAAAGTATTGTTATTACATGATGAAGTAAAATCTATTGCTTATTGTAAGTGGTTTTCCTGAAAGGATGGTTAATAATCTTTATTCATTTCACAGTGATTTCCTTTGTTTTGACATGCTCTGAATAAAGTATTCTGGTAATAGCCAAAAACAAACAAGGTGTGGCTGACTACTTTCCTTTAATGCCAGCATTCAGTTACAAATTGAATCAGTGAAGGGATGTCAGCTACATTCTACGAAATTGTAACAGGTTTGCTCTTCTTAATTTCTGCCCAGGTTCAAGTCAATTAACACAAGCAGTAGAACACACAGGAAAAACATATGATGATATTGCAGAAATGATTGCCGAACAGGTGTGTAAGAAAAGATGATGAAATTAAACCCTTATTATGGCTAACAGAGCTGTGCAATCAAATTCAGTATATGTACGAGTGTATCATATTGATAGTATGAGCTAAATAACCAGGATGTTTTTCTCATGTATACATATTTTGATGCACATTCTTCTAGGAATGTTATAAAACAATTGGTTCATGCTTTTACATGTAACTTAACACTCCTGAGTTATCATGTATTCGGGAAGTTTGGAAGGCACTCAAGAAATAAGAGTTGCTCTCAGCTATCACCTCAAGCAATTTTCATGCTTGTCTTGTGCTCTCCAAATTTCCTGCATATTCCATCCTCTGTCCTTTGCCATAGAGTGGTCACTTAATATTAAATTATCATAAGTAATATCTTGATTAAACAAAACACCAGTTTGCGGAAAAAAAAGTGTCAACTTCATGTTCACAATCTAATTGTTCTCCTAAAGCCAAAGTCAGAGTCAACTTTAAAGCAGTAGCATTGTCCTTTCACCACTAGGCTTGCATCAGTAGTGGCCCTGGACAACCGATGACTACTGCTATTTAATTTAAAAAAATATATTTCAATATAAAAAAGGAAAAAGCCATCTTACCTCTGTTGTTCAAATGGGAGATTTAACAGTAATACTATCTACTGGATACATTATTATCCAGTGAATAGGTGTTGACAAAACAATTTTCACTATTTGCTAGATAGTGACTTATCCAGTGGATGTGTAGTATTTTCCAACAACAACAACTGGGGATCATAAGTTTATATTACAAAATGAAATTGAGGTCAAAGGCTTTTGTAAAGGGACTATTTCTAGTTTCCTTTCATGAAATTGAGTAATGTATAATTATTTTTTTCAGCCAAAGAATGACTTTATACCATTGATTGAAGGACTCAAAGAGTATTCAGGGATGCTAAGTACATATCCAGATGTATTACAAGTTTACAAGGTAATTTAAACTTTCTCTGTTCTTAAAGGTTTTACTGTGAGGGCGGGGCTGGCTTTACACAGGTGTTCTGAGTATATAGGCCTTCTTTCTATTTTAAACAGGGCTCAATTGGCAAAGTAAAAGAGTGTCAGAGACTTAAGGATGAGGAAAAAATGGAGGTAAATTATTAATTTATTATGCTGGTTGAATGCTTCTTTGTATGATCTGCTTGTTATTACTAAATTTGCAAAAAAAAATGAAAGAATTGGGTAATGTACTCAACTGAAGGCCATTACGATCTTGAGGTTAATGTACTAGACAGTTGCAAAACATGTAGCTTGCCTTTTGTCGCAAACTGTTCTTGCAGCTGTGTTAGAGTAGATGTTTTCAACTGACTTAGACAGATACATGTAGCTCTCTACCATGTATTCTTCACACACTTTTATTAACTCACTTGTTTAACAGGATTCTACATTTGAAGAGATCAAAGCACGGGTTGACACAATAACAAATGTATCATTTGGTAAGTAGATTCCGGACCTTGAGTTGTGAAGTAAGGGTCTGTTTCACATAGGTGCCATTTCCATTGTGACATCCAAGAATTGCTTCAAAAACTAAAAGTGGAAAAAAACTTCAGTAGTTTTGTATGTTGGTACAATAAGAGGATGAAAGGAGAACAGTGAAATTGCAAATGATCAAAGTGGAACAAATTTACCTGCCATTCAAATGCTAAATGCTGTAAAAGATAATAAAGCACATTCTGTGTAATAAATGATTCTAATAACGATTAAAGTAGTACTATGATCAAATTTTTGACTCTTAATTTTTTAGGTGCATTACATAGAATTTCATGAAAGAATAAAAGCACTGTTTACTGTTTGTAAATATTTGTATTAGTTCCAGAGATATTTGTGCTTAAAAGAAAAAGTTTAAAATATGCAAATGAGATGACTGATAATGTGATAAACTCAACCCAATAATGTTATATGAAGTATATCAATAGAGCTATCTTGGCCAATTTGCATCACAAACCACTGAACTTTGGTAGGCTAACAGTTCTAAGCGAAGCACACCTAAAAAAAATCTGTTCCAATGGCAACTCACTCTTTACCAGTCCATACCCACTTGATTTCAATATTTTTGTGATTTTCAGCCCAAGAAACATTAAGCGAGGCCACAAACTTGTAGCGAACATATTTATATGCTTGCTGGACCATGCATACAATGCTATATTAGCAAACCTCAAAATGGAATGCCAAAGGTGACTAGAAAAGCTTTTAATATTGGGGAGGTCTGAAACCCAGTGCCTTGGCATGGTAACAAAACTACTGAGCTCGTATTGTGGAGCACATTTAGTAGAATCTTCCTGCAAATAATCAAATTTTTCTGATAGAAATTGGCTAACTAAAGATATCTTTCTTCTTTGTCTGATGTCATCAATTGGCTAATTTGCATATTTTAAAATCTTGAATACACATATCTGGAATGAACAGAGATTCTTGACAACAGTAAACGGCATTTTTTTCATGTTTTAAAATGGCTTAGATAGAAAAAATGTGATTCTTGATTTCTTTTGAATGATTTTTTTTACTTGTTTACAGCTGAAATGAGTCATTTTCATGATCAAAAAGTTGTAGACTTCAAAAACATGATGCAGCATTTTCTTCAAGAACAAATAAGCTATCACCACCGGGTAAGGTTTACATTCTGTGACGTTTCTTTTGGTTTCACTCTAAATCAATTGTCACCAATAATCATAACTGTATCAAGATTACAGTAACCATAATGAACTGTTTAACATTTTAGTGAGTACATAATTTAGCCATTAACACTTACATGTAATGACTTGTCTAAACAACTGTCACTCATTTATTGAACATTGCATGGCATTTTCAAACAAGATGAAATAGCCTACATATTACATAATATGCTTCCTTTGCTATAATAACTGAATGACTCTTCAGGTTTACATATTAATTTTCTCAGAGCTAGCAAACTCATGGGGTACTGGATTTTGCATCCTTCACAGTGTCATTTGTTTTTATATATTTATTTCTGTTTTTCTTTTCCTTCTGTCATTTCCAGGTAATACAAAAGCTAGAAGACTCCTTACGGATGTATGATAACGTCCAGTAACTCGATTTTCCAAAAATTGTGATTTCATTTCACTTGAAAATTCATGCACTTTTATATCCACAGTGGGCTTAACAAAATGATATGGAATTACAGTTAGTAATTCATCTTTTTTTAACATAACAAAGAATGATTACAATGAGAAAGGTCTTGTCTGTTGATGTTCAAAAGATTTTTTGCCAGACAGGCAAGCTCATTTTAGTCAGTATTAAATTAATTCTATTTTCAGTCAGTAATATGTTAACTAAAAGAGATACCAACACAGACTAGTTTGTCAGAGTTTTTTAAAAATTTTCTTTTTTAAAACTTATTCTGTATCAAAGCTGTCACGGTTTCATCTTTCTTTACCCAGTTTTATAAATCGTGGGCGCTTGAAAATAGTTGCGTATTTAGGGGAAAGGAAGTGGCTTAAAATAATTCAATGCAAATTTTATAAAATAGAAACTTTTAATATGAAATTAGCGGCCTTCAAAGTTGTCCCAACCTAACCTCCCTCTCCCTCAAAAGATACCACCCCCAGTATAGTTTTAATGACAGACTTAATAGTAGAACATTGTTTTATTGAAAGAGTTTATTATATTTCTTAAGAGGTTTCTTATAATTATAGAATAGTTGTTGCTCAAAAATGTGAGTGTTTCACATACTGTAGGTTTCCAATTTACTCCGATGTCAGCCCACCCAAAAATAGCCCTCAAATCTAAGGCACATATATTCTTCTGATAACTAACCATTTCAAATATATAAACCTGGGCTTTTGTTTCACTTTACCTCCCAAAGAACATTAACTTTTTTTATTCCCCCAGTTGAAGTTATTGCTTAAAATTACAATATTTTCAAGACTTTTAATGTTGATCTGATGATTGTAGAACTTGCTTTTCGTTGAACATCGATATAAATGTATTTAGTAATATACATTATTCAAACATTGATTTCCTTCTCAAGTTGTTACGATACATCATTGCCTCGATACAATGCCTAACACGTTAGTATAAAGATGATACAAAACTATTCTGTACATGAACCCGCCTAGAAGAACCTAATAAAAATAGTCAGTGACAAGTTAGCAAATAGTTCATTCTTATTTTACTGTCAGTTAGCCAGCCAACTCTAACCACTTCTATGTTATCATGAACTGTTAATCGTTGGCAAACAGTGACTTTTTATCTAGACTGTAATTCACTTTAGGGAACAATGTACGTACATGTTTTAGCGGTCTACCCCAATTTGAATGAATGGTAGTGACCCGTTACGCTTCATCCCCCTTCCCATTGTAAATCCACCTATCTTTGAAATACTAAATAGATAAAGACTTCTGATAAAACATAAGCCCAGTGCTTGTTTAAATTTTCAAAATGTACATAGTCTTCTAGTTAGGTAGGATTTTTCAATAGCAAGTAAGTTATTTTATCAGAAAATTCAGTCACTTAAAGGGAGGGTTTTACGGCTCGGCGCATGTACAAGATACAACGTTGATTATTCAGTTTCATTGTATATAAAAAGGTAAAAATATTCGGGAAAGTTTTCCTTCGTTCATTCGCGAATATGTGACATGTCGTAGGCATTTCTCATTGGCATTCCTTTTGTATGTTCGACTTCAGTAACCACAGACTATAATTTTATGAAAGCGGAAAGAAAGCCTTTTTGTAGCCATGAAGTTACACGAAAGATGGCAGTATTACTGATGCCCACAGTATCACGGAAAATATCAGCGGATTAGCACAGAAATTGTCGAATTCAGTATTGGAACATCGATTTTGTTGTTTAGCGAGAAGGATGTGTTCTGGACCCGACACGAATTATCTACTCGTATCTGATTGG
>OMLO01000493.1_pt1 | contig 25753 bp, 11 predicted proteins | sample 1674811 | NCBI WGS metagenome assembly OMLO01 (sample SAMN06265003, study PRJEB25207) | coral metagenome | isolation source: Coral host | place: Mexico:La Bocana,Puerto Morelos, Mexico | collected 2008-11-13
AATAAACGTCCACTAAATCTCGTGCCACTAAAAACAGCTGAGAGATTCACAGAGCCAAAACAAGGCAAATTCATGAAGTTATATGAATGAAAACAATGTTTTCACTTGACCCGGCCCGCGAGTTTGGTCTTTCGCGCGAAACCTCGTGCGAGCAGTATCCCAGAGTTCACAGCGAGCTCACATCCCAACACTCGCTCTTTCTCTCGCTCGTCACAGAAGGTGTAGAGTTCTCGCACGGAGCTAAGGCCTTGCATCCACTTTAATCGTTACATCAAGGCAACCTACATCAATATTTCTTGGCGAAAAATAAATTAAATAAACTAAAGAACTAAATGGCATCAACCTCTGAGCTTGCTTGCGTGTACAGCGCTCTCATTCTCCACGACGATGGTGTGGCCATCACGGTAAGTGACAAAAATCAAAATTCACGAATATAAGTTGTGAAGGAATAGTATTTTGTTGTGGCTATGATGAAATACACCTCTGACATATGATCATTGAAGGTGATTACACATTAGAATTCTGAGCCGCTAGATAAGATAAAGAGGTAACGAGCAGAATATTACGTTTATAAAATTATTTAGAATCCACACGTCAGGCTAGGCTCGTGAGTTCTGAGAATCAACAAAGCTTCAGAAATGTAATTTGGTTATATCAACTGAGTTGCAAATGTAAATTAGCCACCGTAACGAGTTATAAAGCTGACGTTTCGAGCGTTAGCCCTTCGTCTGAGCGAAAGAAATGTAGTTAACTTGTGGTTTCCACAAAAACCTTATTAAGTGACAGAGTTGTTTACTTTTTGAAATTCAGAGAAAAGTTGAGTCAGGTGATTGTTCTTTCATTTTTACAGTCAGAAAAAATCGAAAAGCTGATAAAGGCTGCCAAAGTTGATGTTGAACCCTTCTGGCCAGGCCTCTTTGCCAAAGCCCTCGAGGGACACAATCTGGACAGTCTAATCCAGAGCGCTGGTGCTCCTGGAGCTGGTGGTGCTGCCCCTGCTGCTGGAAGTGCCCCTGCCGCTGGTGATGAAGGAGGTGAGACCAAAGAGGAGGAGAAGAAGGAAGAAAAGAAACAGGAGTCCGAAGAGGAGTCAGATGATGACATGGGCTTTGGTGAGTTGCTAAATGTAGCACAGTTCTATATATAAACAACATCATTGGGAACAGTTTTAACCTAATTACCAGTTGTGTGGCCCTGTATTAAACTGATTGAAATAATATTGTAATTTTAAGGCTCTGAAAAGAAAAGCAAGGGGAAACTCCAGGGGAAGTAGAAACTGGAAATCTGCACATAATGTCATGAACATCAGGTTATATAAGGTTCAAATCAAACCTGGCACATACAGGTTTCCTGAAAATTTTTCAGTGCAGTGTCAATAAGGAATGCTAACGGGTGTATTCCTGCTGTTTCCACCAAATCATTATAAATTTTTATTAATTTGTCAGGTTATCTGCAGACTTTGTCGGGACTTTGACTTTTCCCTCACTAATCTGAACACTGACAAAACAATGAGAGGTGACCAATTAGAGCAAAGCATTTTAGTTGGCTAGGCTCTAATAATGATAATACCCTGAAATATGTTATTATTTTGAATAACATTTATTCTAATGTGGGTTTTCTTTTTTGTCTTGCAGGATTGTTTGACTGAGTGGATAGTGTTACCAAAGCATAAAAAACACTAAAATAAAAGATTCAGTAGAACAAGTTTGTGGTGTCCTTGCTCAGTATATTTTTAACCAAAAGCTCCAGGAAGCTTAAAACTGTGCTGTAAAATTTGAAGTGAATTTTTGCACGTTAAGAAGTTAATTGTGTGAGAAGTTAATTGTGCTGGGATGGAATGGCATGAATGCCATTTTCGGTGGGATTCAAATGTGAAGTAAAAAGAGTGGTTTGTAGAATTTCAACTTACAGAGAGTTAATTGACAGTCGTTCTTGATTTACAATGAGTGTCAATAAGTTGCCAAAAGAGCTAACCTGCAGTGAATGGTAGAAACTAGTCCACTTGATGTTGAATGCCACTGTGCAAAACAGGGAAATTTTGGGTAGAAATACATGGCTCTTGATGGACAGGTCTTGTCCACTTTCCACTGATCAGTTTCCTCACGAACATGTGTATTGAGGCTAGGCTAACATAAAAGCAAGGCCCTGAAAAGATCCTTGGGCCAGTGAAATTTAAAGTGACTACAGCATTCCCCCTTGTTTTATGCAGAACAACCAGAATGTATACAGGACACCAACACAAAATTAGATTTTCAAACTCCTCTGTACGAACTCAACTAAATGACCCATGATTTTGATGCAAGTTTTAGAGTGTCAGTTATAGAGTTCTTAGCCTGTTTCAAGCTCTTTGTCAGTAAGGACAATCGAAAAAACAGGAGGGTGACAAGCAAGGTTTGGGAGAGAAAAGGAGAGGGGACTCTCCTTTTATCTGCCGGACCTTGCCTGTCACCTGCAATCAATCGTCTCCACTGACCAAGAGCCTGGAACATGCTACAAAGTAAGGTAAAAAAAGGTGAATTCAGCGTATGAACCAAGTGGCCGATTGGGTCAAAGCTTATCCTGGTTTCTGTAGCACGAAGCAACTAGAAGTATTTCTACTCCCCCCTGGATGGGATGCTAGTCCATTGAAGGGTTACCCCCGGCATTAAGTTTACCAGTACCCATTTATACACCTGGGTGGAGACGCACAGAGCACAATGCAATATCCCTGTCTAGGGCTCAAACCTGGACCACTCAATCTAGAGGTGAGCGCAATAACCACGAGGCTACTGTGCCTCCAGAGTCCTGCACACTCTAGTACATTAGAATTACCATCGATTACCCCCAGTAGTTCATTATCAGTACATATTCAAGCTATTGTCAACCTTTGAATGTCCTCTACAACTCTACCCATGTGTGCTTCAAGCGCATCATACTCGCTGATTAAAGTGCTAAGCGAATCTATACTGGTATCAAATTGGGATACCTCCATGCCGTTGACATGAGTATAATGATGAACGTGGGCCTTGCGTTTGTAAAGCTTCATAAAACGATCCTTTAAATCCTGAAATGTGTGTCTGATACAAGTGTTGTTGGAAAGAGCTAAGAGTGAGTATGGTTGTCCCACTGGGGGTATAGAGCACAATCCAGTTTTCCAACCCTCTTGATTCCAGTGTATGAAGTGCAGTGAAGGTTTGAGTCTTTCAATGTTCCTTCTTATGTCGGAGATTTCAACATTTCCCCTTAGCATCAAGGCACATGCAAGGTATAAGCTGTGCTTAGGATCAGCTTTAATGAGTTGGTGGTCTTTTGAAAAAGCATCTGAGAACATTTGATCAAGTCTCCGAGGAGGTAGATTGACATCAGTGAGGCTGTACAGTGGTGTGAGGCTGGACACAAGATAGTGAATCTTGGGAAATGGAACTAAATTCATTGTGATTTCATTTAAATCCACATTCAAGGATCCTTCGAATCTCGCAGAACTTGTCATGTTCAAAATAAGGTTAGCAGCAATATTGTTCATGTTATCAAATGGCTTTTCTGGACCATTGTCGACACCACCTTCACCTGAGGTAACAGCACTGCTGGCCTTAGCATGTGACTGACTGCTTGATGTGAACACCTTTTTACCAGACTTTGATGGTGGTAGGGCACTTGAAACTTTGTTGCATATGTCCACTAAAGCCTAATAAAAGTAGTCAACTTATTTCTTCTCAAACTAATAAATTGACTTTCAGGTATACAGGGATGGGGGGGTGGTCTGGCTGATGCCAATACCCAACAGCATTTTAGCTGAGTTTTGAAAAGAGAATTGACTTTGCAATGCTGACACTTTCAGTGGCTGTTCATTCATTCCACACCAAGAAGTTGTATCAACTGTCTCTCCATATATCATTTGACATTGCTGTAGCAGCCACATTTTGACAGGAAGATGAGATCAAGCCAAATTTCCTTTTTGGACAATTTTTTTTTTCTGGTTCAAAACTGCCACAAGAAATGTATGGAAATGGGTAGGTAGAAATAATAGAGAAAATGTTTTTGGCACCAGACATTATGGGGTAATAACTGTTTTTTTTTTAATGAAATGCATACCTGGTTTTCTATTGGTAGTACACAGTCTGCATGTTCCGTCAACTGATGCATAGCAAGGACACTAAAACAATAAGTGCATACAGTGGAACCCAGTTACTACTAAAGACACTACCGGAATATGGGCAAGTGACACTGTTGTCTGAGTGTCTGTATAAAGTGGAATTTATGTGGCAGAGATATGTTTTGGCAACATATTAATAGGATTAATAGGCAAGTACACATTAATAGCACAAAAATCTACTCATCTTGGACAACCAGACAGCACTTTTGTTTTAACCCAGTGTCTATGTACCTGTTATAAGGTGAGGTAATGACGTCATCGTCAGCTGATGGATAAACAGCTGTAGTGAAGCGATATACATCAGGATATTCTTCTGCAAGAAGGTTTAACACTGATGTGCCTAAACCAGAACCAGTACCTGAGAAAATGAAATTGAAAACTTAACCACACATGTTATACCGGTATGTCTTTCTCTATAAGTTAAAAAAATCACACGGAAGCTGTGGCTATGTCACTGATAAAGAAAAGGTTAAAAAGGCAGACAAGGTTTTTTTTTATTTGCCATGGTTAGTTTCATCATGTAGTAGGTGGACAATAATTGACTGCAAGAGAACACTTTGACTGGGCTGCTAATCATCTGTCATTAAATTGTGTTCATGAGAGCAACTAGAGTTTCTTTGACAACAGTGTAGATTGACAAAAGGATGTTCACTCTTGCTTATTCTAAGTTTGTTGCACCAGACACTGCTGATGGTCTGTCTCAATAGTATTATTCTCACAGTGCCACTTCACCCAGTTTTCACTCAGCTAGTACTCTGGCTTAACATTACTCTTGCTTGTTACATCTTACCTCCACCCATAGAGTGGATAAGAAAGAAACATTGCAGACAGTCACAAAGTTCAGCGGCATGCCTGATCACTTCACTTATCTGTTCTCTATACTGATGTCCATACATCATGAATCCTGTTGCCCTGTGTAAAATAGCCTTGCAATTTAATTTTTTGAGATCAACTGTGGCAGTAGATTAATAGGTGTTAAAAAATACAGCATATGGCTCTTTCTTGCTCAACCCCTTAGACCTGAATTTTTCAGTAAAAAGGGAGGCCCTCCTTGAGTCGCACACTCCTAAGAAAGCAGCTGAAATTCAAACTACTGCCACGAATGACTCTAAACTAGTTTATCTTTAGTTTCAAGCCCTACTTGTGCATAATTCTATTAGCTCTGGGGAGCAGAGATGGCGAGGTGGTGAGAGCCCTGGTCTCCCAATAATGAGGCCCTGGTTCGATTTTGGCTGAGTATCATATGTGGATGGAGTTCTCACCTTGCACTGAGGGTTTGCATCCCAGTTCTCTGGTTTTTCTCCTTCCACAAAAATCAGCATCTCCAAACTCCAAACCAATTCAACCAGGACTGAAGACCCACCCACATAAAAACCAGCTTACGGTAATGTGGCTTTCTCCCTAAATATTATAATTTATTTTTTTTTAATTTTATTTTTGGTAGTACTGCAAAAGAGAAATGGACACCACGTTGCAGGCATGCAGTTTATAGCTAAGAATGATTGACAGCATACTCACCAGTTATTGCCTGATCCTGACACATCAGTTATTAACTGCTGACAGTCAAACACATCTCGCAATGGACCTTTGAGGATTTCATTAACAACACCTTCTTCCATGTCTATGACAACTGCCTGATGTTTAAATAAAAGGCTCCTTAGAGCTAACTTACATGTATGGTATTTGTATCTACATTTAGTGCCCTAATTTGTCTCCCATGGTTGTGCCTCATAATGTTAGTTGTTTTTCATTCTGTCTCTGTCGTACCCCCCAATATTACATGTACTTGCACAGAAACTCATGATCCATCAAACCTAAGAGGGGAGGTTATCAGGTAGTGGTGGTGTTTAATCCAGGATTAACGCATAAATTAAATGTCTAACAGAATGGAGGTCCATTCCTAAATCTGATAAATAAAAGTACATTGTAAAGTAGTATTCATACTAAAAGTTAACAACGATTTAACAGTCATGACACAGTGATTTGTTATACATCTAACAGGGACCTTAATATTAATGCTTATTGATTACATACTCTAGCTTTCAAGGATTTGATCTTTTGCTTTGCATTTCCCAAGGGAATATCAACTGGATTCTTGTATCTAAATGGGTGAGCAAACAAAAGGAATCATTTAAAAAACAATTACCAACAATAATGTTCAGTAGATACTTGAATGATAAATTAAAGGGGCACAGACTTCCATGTAATGCTCAGTTGTGTATAAATATGGCATAATGCATGAGAAGTACTTTTTTTTCATAATGTTTAGTAGGTAGAACTCCATCTCAAGAGATTAGCTTACTGTAAGGTAAAGACTAGCCTGCATAACAAGCATTTGTGTTGTTGAGAAGCAAAGAAAGACCGAAGAACAGGATTTTTTCCTTCCTTCCTTCCTTCCCCTTCCCCATCCCTCCTCTTTCATTTTTTTGGCTCTCAACCCATTTTTTACGCAAGCAAAACCACTCCTCTGTCTTTCTTTGCTCCCAAACCCCACGGAAACGCTTGCTACACACGCTAGGTAGAGACCTTTATCTTAACCAGGGTCAGTCATTCAATAGGGGATTCCCTCCACCAGGGACTGCTTTGTGCTTGGAAAATTAAACTCAGGTGAACCTGGTAAGCCATCATTATTTATGAATAAAGGGTGAAAGTTTCTAAAGAAACTGTGGTGCTGCGTCGGTGGGGGTAACAAGGTAATTTGGTTATATCAACTAAGTTGATATAACCAAATTACATCATTATTTATGGTTGCTTGTGGATGACAACACAGCCCTTTAACTTGCAAGAGAGGTCAAGCTTTTATTCATCTTTAGCCAACTAAAAGTGTGACAACAAGGTATTCACAAGACGTACAATTAGTCAGATGACTGGACTGTTCTTCACTTACCTTGTATCAACGTTTCGGAAGAAGCTGCTGAGAGATTCATCAAATATCCCATGCTAAAACAGAAATACATGTTCATAGAATGTTTTGGTTAATTAGAATAACTCCCGATTGAGTTCTATGAAAGACATTACATGGCTGTACAAAGATACAAAAGTCACCTTTGAGTGCTGATCTTTTAACATGTGAAGGTAACTTGCTATTTTCACATGTGAAATATAATAAATGATTTTATGCTATGTGTGAGTGTCTAATTCAATACTATAGAAAATGATACTGAATATTCTTAGAGAAATGTTAGCCTATAAATTAATAAAGGCTACATTAGATTCCATGACTTGAGGTTTCAGCTAAACCAGTAGCTGTTACCTTATTGGTGCTAGCATGCTCTCTCAATGCCAAATCCCAGAACCTGCAACCAATCTGTTAAGAACGAGGAACACAGCATCATGAAAAAGGGGGAGCATACAAATAAGTACCAGTAATACACCTCTCACTCCTCCCCCAAGGAAAGGAAGAGTAAAACGACTATTAAAGCAACAGATTCATAGTTGTCTGTGTGGGTGAGGGTGGATCTTTTCTGGTTAAAAAAGGGAGACTTTTCCTTTAAAATGAAAAGGGCGAGTCATTGTTTGATGTTTCCAAAGGAGACTAGAGGAGGCAAACATTTTCTGAAGGCTGACAAAGGGTTTATGCATGATGCTTTAATACAAGTGTTGTAGTGCATAATGTTTTTGAAAGAATGGATGTTTGAAGCTAGCATGCAAGCATGCAATAACATATACAAAACTGACTTACTTGATTTCCGCACTGTCCAACTGTACCAACAGGTTTATTTTTCGCATGAAAGGAAGAAAAATTAATGCATAAATATCCAATGAAACAATCAAGCTATACTTTATTTCAAAAAAGCAATAAATTACCTTGAACTACAATCGATTGGGTCATTTCCAAGTTTATAATTTTGTGATAAACTTCGTTTGTTACATTGAGGCCGCCATTTTGAAATTTCGCGCAAAAACTGGCGCCTGCGCAAAAAGCCAAGATACGGGTATTTGACCAAAGCATCACGGGATATACGTTCTCTTTCTCCATCGTGGCCGTCTCGAGCGAGTTTCTAAGTGGAAATAAGAAATAGTTTTAGGTATATCTACTACACCAGAGCTCTTAAAGACAAAATTATTGGATAGTTGCTTTATATTTTAAATAATTTTAGTGACAGAAATGTTCTTGTATTAATCGCAGGCGGTCAGACAGAAAAAATGGTGTCCTCAAAAAAACAGGTATGAGAGTTTAGTGCACACGTGCAGTTATTGCTGAAGTTACAAAAATTACTCTCAAAGCTTCGACGGACTGTGTAATGTATTTATGGCGTTTCTAGACGTCGTGTTATACACAGAAAGCTTTTATGATGAGTAATTGTTGTATAAAAGGTTCCAAAGTTGACAATTATTTGGGTAAATGTAAACATAGGTAATAATATGTAAGCCAGGATTTAAAATGCCTTTGGTCACCTACTTGTATGTGTAAAAGTTTTGGAAACACATTAAATGAAGGTGGGGTGGCCATTCCTTATCTCTTAAAATCATGCATGTCTCCTTTGTATTACGAGCATTTTAAGCAGGTAGATGACAGTTAGATGTATTGTCTTGATATACCAGTAAATTCTCAGAACAAAGGATGTCTGACAGCATGTAGGAGAATTTCTGTTTTCATCTTGACAGTGAAGCACGAGAATACTTCTTGTCAAGGAAAAGGTTGTTGTTATTCATCATGGTAGATGCACTAATAAAGTGTACTACTGTATCATTTCTCTCACGATGTAGTCACTTGGGATGGAGATTGCATACCAAGTAGTGGGGATCTCCATCCCAAGTGACTAGATCGTGAGACAAACGATAACACACTTTATTAAATTACTTCTTGCGTTTTTTATCTCTTCCTGTTCATGATGAAAATTATATGCCTCCTTGACAGTTTCAGCTAAAGGTGCACTTTAATCCTTGTGGCAAATCATATATATATATGGGATAAACCTGCTAATGTTAGTGGCCAAAATATGTATTGTCCCTAGTAACGGATGTGAATTGGTAGTATAAAATTACACTGCCATCAGGCTTGAAAGATTCAAGGTTGATCAAAGTGGTTAACATTTGGCTACAGATTTCTTCTATGACTGGGCTATCCTCCTAGCTACTCAATTGTGGTTAAACAAAGAGATATCTTCTATGTGGCCCCCCAAGTGAAGTAAAGTGAAGTGAAGTGCAATAAAGAAATTGAATTTTTCATTTCTGAAGCTTTAATCAGTCACTGTAAAGTCCTGTACAATTTTCAGAGCTGGTGGATTTTTCTACTAGGGTTGTAAATTTTGTCCAGTGGACTATCTGGTAAATCCATTTCCTTAGTACCCCAGGTAGGCCTAAAATAGGTAATCTTATCTTGATATATTGTTTTCTGTAGAAAAAGGCAATGGAGAGTATTAACTCTCGTCTCGCTCTAGTGATGAAGAGTGGAAAGTTCACATTGGGATACAAGTCCACTCTTAAAACACTTCGACAGGGCAAGGCAAAGCTTGTTATCATTTCAAACAACACACCTCAGCTCAGGTAACAATATTTGAACAATTTATTAATAATAGTAAAGTAAGAGTTCTATGTAACATGGTGTATATAGGTCTAACTTAGCTGAATTTTTTTTTATACTGCCATTTGCTGGTGTTCATCAAGAAAGCTCTGGCTACTTTGGTCACTGCCCTTAGATCAATTTTTATTTCTTTATGGCTTCACATGTCTCAATTTTTCACTATTTTCTTGCTACTATAAAATGTATCTAAATGTCAGGGCGTGAATATGTGCCAGGGGCAAGAGTTTAAACATTTTCTGGCTCAAAAAAAACTTACTTTGCTCTCAACTGGCTGTGATACATAATACCCTGACCAAATTTTCATTAAGTCCACTTTTTAGTGACTTAGTTAAGATCCTCAGTTTTGGAATCTTGCTTGAAATATTATTGTGCTTGAACAACAATTCCTGGGTAAGAACTATTCATAATGGTAATTTTCTTCGTGTCTGTTAACAGGAAAAGTGAGATTGAGTACTATGCCATGCTGGCCAAGACTGGAGTCCATCATTACACTGGCAATAACATCGAACTGGGAACAGCTTGCGGCAAGTACTTCCGTGTGTCAGTTCTCAGTATTACGGATCCTGGGGACTCGGACATCATTCGTTCTATGCCGTCAGAACAGCAGTCTTCTCAGCAACAACAATCATAAATAGTGCTGTAATGAATGCAAAATAAATCTTGTTTCTTGAGGAAAAAGGTTTTTTTTTGTTATTTTTGGTTTTGCAGGTCAAGATAGTCTCCTTTTGGTATATATTAAATTGAGCCTGTAAAGGTATGGGCAAAGTCCCCTTTGCAGTTGTGTTTGAGTTGTCATGCAACTCTTTGTGTTGTCACGCAACTCTTCTCCCACCAGTAGAGAGTACATGCATGAAGTACACGCACACATGAAGTGTAGTGTGACAATGCTTATAACAGCTGCAAAAAAGAAGAATAGCTACTTGAATAACCTGTGTTGCAGTTGTAAACAGATAAAAAGGCGGGGAAGCTGGAAGGTAATCAATTGGTGTCCTATACGCACCAAATGGATTTGGTGCATATAGGAGAGCAAGCAAAATTCGAAAACACTACTTTAAGAACCAAACACTTTAGAACATGAAAAGTCATGTTCTAAAGTGCTTTGTTCTTAAAGATGCGTTTTCGAATTTTACTTGCTCTCCTATACGCACCAAATCCATTTGGTGCGTATAGGACACCAATTGATTACCTAGTTAAAACTAAGTCCCACCCCATGGTTGTTCTGCTATCTAGCTCCCAGGGTTCTCTTCTCAATCCAGGGTCATTCTCTTCAGGCCTGTTTGGAAAGGGCCTAGATCCCACTCTGAATGTTGATGTCACAGAGGGTTCCTTCTTATTGTTATGGCAACACAACAAGAAACAAAATAACAGATGCATTGACTTTTAACTAAGATTAAAAACTTAAAACAAGAATTAGAATACTACTAAATAAGGTTAAAATGGTTCAATAAAAACTGTTTCAGTTTGTATTTAAAATGCAACTCTTTGGGTTGTCACATTCTCCCACCAGTGGAGAGGACATGCATAAAGTACATGCACACATCAAGTGCAAATATGACATGAAGCATAAATTTCTTCATATATCCATCTCTTTGAAGTAAAAAAGACCACAAAAGAGGCTTGCCAGAATCTTTTTTTTATCTTAACAAGAGTGTGGTAAACGGAAATAGAAAAAAAGCAATTGCAGCTCTAAAAAGGTAATTTCCAGAAGGGCTCATTTCAGATCAATTTAAACAACACGGGTTGTATGTTATGTCAATGTTTATGCTAATTACCAAAAGAAAATAAAAAATTTCCAATTCCTAAAGAAGCTAGACATGGGTCAGTATGCCCAAAATAGACAAAGTGTTATTCTGTTGACACAGTTGGGTTAAAATAACTGCTTAGATCTGAACAATATTTCAAGGCAACAACTAATCAGGATAATATGACATGTACATGTTCTGGAAGGATGAAAGAATCATTTTGCATACTATTAAGATAAATAACAGCTGTGAGTTTAGAAACTGAAACGAGGAACAATTTTTGAGCAACATTTTCTAAATCTCCTTGCCCCAAATTTTCATTTTAGAAAATAATGAAATATTTGACAAAAAAATTGTCGCAAATAAACTTTCAGTATTATTTTGCTATGCTGTTATATTTGGAAGTTGACGTTTCCGTTAGCTCCGTCCGCGCCTCAGCGATTTGTTTTGAATTTTCTTATTTGACACGGCTTTAGTTCAATATTATGCGACAAAATAAACAATTTCGTCTTCACAACGTGCAAGAATGCAGTTTACTTGACGAACTATACCGAGTCTTATTCGATCATGACGCCATCTACGGAGCGTCTCGATCTTAAATTTGGCTACGTCACGTGATTGGTTTCCTTTTATGGCGCTAACAGCTCGCTCAAAGCGGCGAACGGAAGTCGTCATTGGCGGACCCGACAGGAAGAGGAGCAGTAATCAGTAACGATCCACGTTCGACTGATATCTACACTGTGAAAATAACACGCTTGGTTAAGCGTCACTGAGTATTTCAGCAGCGGCGTTGGATGAGAAGGTCAGAACTAATTTGAAGCGGAGGTGTGTGGTGCCTTAAATGACAGCGACAGTGGTTAAAACATTGCGTGGGTAGTTTTAATACTGGCAGATGAGAGCTAATAGCGACCAGTTGTAAATGATCTGATCTAGTTAGTATGCTAAACACCTCCACGCTAAAAATGGGCAGCATTCTTAGCGTTTCATTGTCGGATTAGAATTAGTTAAATTGTTTAGCAAAACAGTATCATGGCAGAGCAAGACAGGAAGATGAAGAAGCGAGTCATCAAAGAAGGTATTCTTCAAAAGAAAACGAGCCTGTTGAAGCAATGGCGTCCTCGGTTCGTGGTCCTGAACAGACAGATGTTGTGCACCTTCAAGAAAGAGGACGACCAGAAACGTGGGCGCACTGCAGAAGCTCGGATATTTCTGATGGACATAGAATCCATTGAGAAGTTTGAAACCAAGAAGAGAAAGCACTGTTTTAATTTGATCGTGGAAGGAAAGCCATTCTTCAGCTTCTGTTGTAGTTCCGAGTTGGACAGAGAGCTGTGGATGTTGTCGGTGCAAACAGCTAAAGAGAATGAACTGAAAGAAGAAGAAACTGATCCAGTTAGAAGAAAAAGCACCAAGTTAACCGGAGGACTAAAGAGGATAACTATTCAGAGAGAGAAAGGACAGGGGCTTGGTTGCACAATTAAAAATGTCGGAGGTGTCATCTTTGTGAATCGCATACTCGAAGACGGTCCTGTTTCTACGTCTGGGATACTAAGACCAGGTGAGCCTGAATGTTTTTATTAGAAAGTTTGTTCAGCAGTGTTTTTGTAAAACCTGACAATTTAGAACAGCATCTAGATGAATACCTTTGTTGGAGAATCTAATCGTGTGTTGTTTTTTATCGCATCAGTGTTTATATGAATAACACCTGATTCTGAAGATTCTGAAGGCGGACTTTTGAAACCAAACAAAGGAAAAGATGTCATTCTCTTGCTTCTTTCACTTTGGATCTAATACAAGCGATTAATTTAACCGGTTTATTCGGCTAAATGTGAAGTCACTCATGGTAATGTTTTCAAATAGAAAGCGAAGTTACTCCAATAAAAGAAACGATTTTGTTCATGACAATAATATATTTATGCACAGGTGTTTCGGGCATCGCTGAATTTTCTTTCAGTCATCAAAGTTTAATATTTCAGCTGTGGATTACCAAAGTCGACCTGAATTCGTTTTCGCCTCGTTAAGTACGGCTTGCATTTAGAAATGAACACATTTTATGTATTGTTCTTTTGTCAATCCTAATTGTAAAATCTTCAAGTCATTGAAAGTCAAAATAGCCGCTAATTTCCGTATGCAAATTGGCTACGGAAAGAAATTCTCGCTAAATTTCGCCTCACTTCACATTTCCGTGGGCTTTTGTTTGCAAGATTTAGCTACAACTAAATTGAGCTTGAAAATATGGATAGAATAGGTATTTCCCTTAAAAATTGAATTTCCTGGCCATATATTTCAATTCCGTACGTGTCTTCCTAGCAGCAGCTTATCTCAAATCATCGCTATAGAAATGAAGGAAAAATATAGAGATGCGTCAGCGATCAAATACGCAAAACGAACCACATGGGTTTAATTATATTTTAATTATTTATATTACGTCCGATGTACTGAACAGTTTTAAAATATAATTTGCATTTGTTTGTATAATTGTGGGCAAAAATACAAAATGCTCAACTCTCTCTGATATTACAATTGTTTATTTTTTCAATGGCTTAATTCTTTTCAGGCTATCGTTAATTTGATATTGGAATTTTGAACAAATTTTTACGACTATTGCTTTGTTCTGAAGTAATTAGACTTTTTCTCGGGGAAGCAGTGGAAAAATATGTTCTTACTTTTAGTAAGCAGCTACCCCCATATTTAAAACTCTTGAAGTATTGCCAAAAACATGGATTATCTGCTGCAAATAAAGGTTCTTTTGTTATTCAAATTTTCCAGCCATTATAGGTCGTGTGACAGAAAAATGTGGCAGTAAGTTGTATGTCATAAAAAAAACAGCAGGTACCCATTCTAACGTTATTTGCAATAAGTTGAATAGGTTTTTAAATTAAAATACAATCTAGTAAATTTTTGAATGCGAGGCTTGTATTGGGAAATATTGGTCGAGTTCTTTTGTGGCAAGTCTATGGACCAAACCAGAGGGGTGGTCTATAATTAATTTTGTGACAAGTGAACAGACTACTTATCCCTGACACAGAGTAAACATACTAGTTCAAACTCTGTTGATGAAATTTTTGAAATAAGATAACTAATGTACATGCCAAAGTTAAGCAAAGCATTTTTTCAGGTTTTTCGAATGACTGTAATTGATGGGGTGAGAATTCACTGAAAATGATTTTTGAATAGCCTATCTTTGATACCAGTTGGTATCACACAAGTTAGACCACTCAAGGAACCAATAAAAATTATATACATGTGTTCCCGTTGACTTACTTTCATTGCCAACAAGCGGACAGACAAATGAATTTATAAATTATTTAATATGCAATCTTGACTTGCTTTTACCACTTTGTTATTGTCATAAACGAATTTACATCAGTTTTTATCTAATATCTGTCTTGTTATTGACAGAGAATTTCATCAAAGTACTCTGTGGATCCACAACTACTTTGACAATGTTAAGACAACATTCATGATAATAAAAGGGCAGACACATGAAAAACTGATGTTAATTAATTTTGTTTAACTTAAATTACTACATCAAATTGAAAAAAAAATGATTTTCTATGACTTGTATACCTATTTTAAAACCAGCTTGTGCTGTACTTGTTATGAAGTGCGCTGAACTTGGGATACAGCAGCTCAGTTTTGAGCACTGCACTGGCAAGGGTTATTGTGTTGTGTTATTGTAGTATAATTCTAACTTTCTTTTATTTATTTTTCTCTTTGCCAGGTGACCAAATTCTTGACATCAATGGGATTGAACTTGGAGGACGTTCTGTAGCAGAAATAAGTGAAATTATTAAAGGAAGCCCTGAGTTAGTTGTGTGCACAGTCAAGCCATCTTCTGATTATCGTTACTGCGACACACACACAACAGAACACACGGAGTACGCTGAAATAGACTTGGACTCCTTGAAAACTAAAGATGATGAAGACAGTGGTGTTTTGTCCAACAACAGCAGTTTTGACAATCAAGTAAAATCAGAGGACAAAAAGAACATTCCGAACAGCCAATTGAAAAGGCACTCATTACCCTCCGTCCTACCTGATTCACAATCTACAAAGGAACACAACAAGGAGCAATCAGTCAACTACCTTGAGTTGAACTTTCCAGGGGGTGAACGCCCTCGTGGTAGGAGTGACATATCACGCTCCCCTAGAATACCCCCCAGGGTTAACAGAGAGCGAGGCACACCGGGTGCTTATATAGAGCTTGAGTTCAACAGTAAAGAAAACAAGAACCAAGGCCTGGAAGGAGGCGGTGCAGGTACTGGTGCCAAACTGGGAGATGGAAAAAGTAATTCACTACCACGGCGCTAAGAAAGCCGAGAAAATGTTATGTTCAGGGTTTGAGAGTTCAATTTGTGATTCATTAATTTAAATTGAAATCAACTGGTTTTCTGAGAAAAAGATTCAATCAGCTACTCTTTTACATCCCCCTTTACCTATCCTGTAACATCCATAATAGTTATGTTGGCCCTCACTTAGTACATCTAGGGGGTAATTTTGATGGTACAATTTCTGCATCCAACTTGAACCCTATTTCAATGCGAAAGGCATTGTTGAAATAATTTTGAATTAGATGTTTTGCTGGGTTGGTTCATGCTATGCTTCCTAGGTGTACTTCAGAAATCAGACCAACTAAATTGGCCCTTAGTCTAGAGATGTTTCTTGTGTAGCTTTTTTGGCATGATCTGTGGCCCGCTTTGGTGGCCAATCGAGGGATGTTAAGAATGTACCATTTGTACCTGGCTTGGGCCTGGCTGGGACTGTTCATGGGGAGTGTCTTTCATATAACTTGGATTGTAGTTGGAAGCTCAGATACTGCTCTTGCCAACCCGGTGTAAGTTTATTCTCCTAATGGGTTTTCTTGCAGTTTTCTTATAACTTCTTATGACTAGAACCAGAGAAAAGAGTGGTGATGTACATACAGTTAAAATTTAATAGCTCTAAAGTTTATGTTTAAACTGGACTTTGCAGGGTTTTAAACTTAGTCTGTCACTTCATTGTATTAAAAGCTATCATATTCTATCTGATAATAAAATGTGTGTGCTTTCATCAGTCAAAAATTGTGCAGTTCCAGAAAATATTAAGGTACCCTTCCCAAGAAAGGTTAACAGAAATTCCAAGGGGGTCAGGAAGGGTTCAAATTAAAAAAATCTTGTGTCAGAGGGGTATGGATATTTTCTGAAGCAACACAATTTGTTGTTAATATTATTTCATGATCAGAGAACCATTTCACTCCAGCCAGTTGCATACTGTAATATTGCTATCAGTGCATCAATTGGCTTTCTGCATTTTTTCTCTGACTGTAGGCAATCAGATACTCAATGACAAGTGTGTAGCTATCCAGCCTCTGTTAGGGGCTGTCATGGTATATACTTCGATTATCTACTGTCATTAAGTTGGACATTTTGTCTTGGGCAGATTATTCAGTGATAGTTTGGTACACTTATTTACACAGCCATACAGATAATATATGAAGATAAGATTATTATTCAACATAATTAAGCCAGCTTCATTTATATTAGAAGAGTATATTTAGTATTTCAGCTTTGCTGTACTTGAGTACGATCAAGCAAAGGAAAAGTTTTATAATGCTCATTATTTTATTCTCAAAATTTACAACTACTTCCTATTTATTGACCCTCAACAAGAAAAAGTTTGTTATCATAATGAAGAAAAGGATTTGTCGAGAAATATCCTTTAAGTTAAATCTCCAGGGAAGTAATTTAACTAGGGAATGTTAAAAATGCCAACATTAAGTTTTAAGGGGGCTCTGCCACATTGGTATATGTAATTATGTTAAATAATTAAAATTAATTTGTGAGGCATTCTTACACATTATCAGAATTTGGGAAGTATAAAAGACATGTACAAATATGTTAATCTTGAATGATGTATTTAGGTGATAAATGTTGTCTTTAGAAGGATTTTTGTAAGTCACCTTGTTTGAAACGGTTTTTTTTCTTGGACCAAATAGTCATCAGTGATATTGCAGGGTACAACCAATCCACAGTCACTGACTCTTTCACTAGGTAATATGCATTAGAAGTCTAGCAGTATACAGTTAGGCTCAAGTTTACAAGTGTGCAATCTTGTGTGTATTTTGCATTTACTTTTGCAGTTCATATATGGTAATGTTACATTTTATTTTCCATTGATTTAGATGACTGGATATGCAAAACTAGATCAGGACCTTAAATTATTTTCTTTTGATGAGAAATATGTACACATTTGTTTTCTGGCAGAATGGAGCAGTCAAACGTTTTTGAAGCCAAAGCACACTTTAAAGTACTGGCAAAAATTCTTGATTAAATTTTATGGATTTACAAATAATGCTGCTCCTCTCCACACCAACTCTTTACTCTCAGCCAGAGAGAATTTCTATGAACAACATTCTTGTGGAAGTGAAACTCAGTTCAAAATTTGCATGGCTTTCCCAAAATTCTGCTTGTTGCTCCAAATATTATAGTTAATTTCCAATGTTTGGGTAAGGTGTCTCTCAGATGTAATTCTTATGTGTAATTCTTCAGAGGGTGAAAAATTTCAAGACCAGGGAAAAATTACTGTAGATGTTTTTGCTGGAAAAACTAAGCTTATTGGAAAATTAACTGCGATGATCATTCTTCACTTTCATCTACAACCGCAGTTCATATATGAATTATTTCATATAAACTTCATATCTATATATGTATAAATATTATACAGTGTTTAATTGATTTTCATTTGTGAAGGATGGTATTTAGTTGAAGTTTAACTTTGAGTGAATTACTAGTTATAGATTCCTATTTAAAGTGTTCCAAACCCATATGTCATTGCGTGAAAAAGGGAATATGTTCTCCCCCCTGGAAGCTCAGGGAAGAAACATGTTAGTTAGGGTCTAATAAAATAAAAATACTGAAAAAAAATCTCTATTATGATGTACTATAGAAAGATCAAAATAAATCAGTACAAACAAACTCCCTTTGTTTGATCTCTTACTAGTACTCTCCACACTCCTTATTTCAATTTGTGACATTACACAATATTCCTCGCACAGCGTTGCCTGACTACCCAAACAAAAGCTCTATGCATGAGGCTGAAGGAAAACTTGATTGACTTGTTTAGTTTACCAGTGTGCTCCCCAGTAACTGCTGGTTTTACCTGATAATGACTTTCAGGAAAAATAAAAACTATTTAACTTGTAAATGATCGCCCTTTTGCTGCTAACAATACTCAGGCAGCTGAACTGCGGTGCTGCTATATCAACAACCTTAGAACCGCCCGAAATGAAGTTATACCAAGGTCAAAGACAGAATGCTCAATGTCTAGAGAAATCTTTAATAGAAAAGCCTGTGTGATCTTGTATAACCTGTGTATGCTAACTATTGCGTTTCAGACCTTTTTCTTTGTTTGTTTGCTCGGTTCGAAACAAACATAAAGCACATTCCTGGTTAATCTGTGGTTGTGAGCAGGTGTTTGGTTGGGAAGACTGGAACGAGAACGTTGCAAGGACATGATTGAAACAATTGAAACTTACTTATCAAACTTGTCTGACAACAAGTACTGAGAGGTATTCAGTATTCCATTTTAAATAGCCCAGAAGACCTTGCTATATTTCCGCATTCTAAAAAAAAAAGTTTGACGTATTAGTCTCACCTTCGAAAAGTCTGGAAACTTTGCATTACCGGCATATGGCGGTTGCCTTGGATATCTGGAGGCTGTTTTACACATGAATAGCCTTGAAACACAGGACGCCGTATTTGTGTGGGACAATAACGCAAATATTCCCTTCACGACGCCAAACGAACCTAAACATCTCGGGATGGGCAATCTTGAGCGAAAAAAATTGGAGCTAAACTGAGAGGTGACCGTTAGGAAGTTTTGTCGCGAGTCAACTTGGTTTGCTATATCGATGCTATAATCCCAAGAAAAAAATAATCACAAGAGCTACATTGCGCTTACTACATGTTCGTCTGCGTTGTTTAGTGTACTGTTATCGTTTCTGATTTTGTTTCTTCGCCCTCTCGTCAATTTTTGTGGGCGATAGTATCGTTAGCGAACCTGTTAAGTGCGATGAAAGATTAGTAAACAAGCCATGCCTCCAAGACGACCACCTCATGTCGTTTGCTACATTTGCGGTCGTTTGTATGGTACCACGTCAATTTCACTTCACATTCCAAAATGTCTGGAAAAATGGCAGATGGAAAACAGCCAGTTACCAAGACATTTGCGAAGAAAACCGCCTCAAAAACCTGCGGGCTGGGGAAACGCACCCCTGTCCAGTGACCCGCGGGTAAGAGAAGCACAGCTTGATTCCATGAACGACATGGCTTTCCAAGCATCGCAAAATCAACTTATTCCTTGCGAAAACTGTGGACGCACGTTCAACCCAGATCGCTTGCCCGTTCACCAGAGGAGCTGTAGACCCAACAATCCTCTGAAAATGTCCAAAAATTTTGATCCTTCCAGGATAGGGTCAGGTCGACAGGGGTCATCCAGAGAGGCTGATTTATATGGAAGAAGGAGCCCCCAACCCCCGAGAAAGCCTAAAACTGTGGTTTGTTTCATATGTGGCAGAGAGTTTGGATCCAAATCTATAAGTATCCATGAACCACAGTGTTTGAAAAAATGGGAACTTGAGAACAGTCAGTTGCCTAAGCATTTACGTCGACCACCCCCAGTCAAACCCAGCATATTGCCTAGTTTATCAGGTGATGGTCGAGATGACCTTGATCGCAGGAATCACTTGGCGTATGAGTCATCACAGAAGCAACTGGTTCCCTGCAGAAACTGCGGAAGAACATTTCTGCCTGAAAGGCTCGAAATTCACATGAGGTCCTGTAAGCCTGGAAGCAAGACAATGCCTCTTAGACAGTCAGGTGGGGGATTGTGTAATTTGATATGTAAACAGACACTTAATCATAGAGAAAGATGGGGTAGTGGCTATATGATCTTGAAACACTGTACAAAAAACGATAATCTCAAACAGGAAGTGAATATTCAGTATAGATAAATGCTTTCTTGGAAAAAAGGCTACTGCATTGAAATGTTTCAAAACAGAATGGGAGATTATACATGCACATGCAGGAATATCTGCATGTTGATATCTAGCAGGCTCTCATGCTTTGTGGCAGAACTATAGTCCATGAACAAAGTCGCAAGAGATGAGTTAGCTTTGCTTGCTGACTCTAACTTCGTTCACTAACAGCTTTGCTTGTGCCACAAATGACAAGAGTCTGCTTGCAGGCTAGTTGACATCAGCGGTTAGTATGGTATGGATAGCAAATGTACTAGAAGCAATTTCCAGCAATGGATGGGAACCTACTACAAGAAGTTGTAAAAATAGTGGACTCTGTACTCTAAGCCGCAGTTCCTAAGAAGGGACACTAAATTGAAGTTATAACAGATCGATTTATGCCTAGGTGTTACCTTCTTTGCTATGCTTCGGTGACATATCAGGCAAGTTTGCTCAACCCATGGGTGACATTTTGGTGAGACATATTCAAGCCAAAATACCAGCCTGGTATGCTACTAAGTGTACCAAGGAAGGGACAATAAGGTATATACTATACCCAAATTGACTATGATAACAGCCATATCAGGTCACTGACTTGGTGTCGTAGGATATCAGGACAGTAGACATTGCTTCTGACTAGCTCATTGGGAATTTGGTTGTGTAAGTACTGTATTATATCAAACACTCAAGACAGGCTCAAGACAGTGTTTGAGCGCATTTCCAAGCACCAAAGTCATGAAAGAGGGAGTAGAAGATATGGAGTATCTTTGATGAGTTTCAAGTTGTTTGAAAATGAGAGTCTGATGTATTTCTTCAATCAAAACCAAGCCTAAGGAGAAAACAGAGATAATGTAATGCTGCGACAGTCATGATCTCCTTTATTTAAACTTAATGAATTATTAATGCATTTGAGTATGGAATATGCAATTCTTGTGGGTTGTGATTTTTGCAGGCACAACTCAGAGACTCTCCCCTCTTGTTACCCCTGGGGGTATGAATTCTACACACAGTGGACAATATAGTAGGCAGAGCCCCCTTGGTCGTCATGAAGACCAAAATCACAACGTTGAACCATTAATAAAGGACAGAACATTTATAAAGAGCAAATCTTCACCTAGCAACAAGAAGTCTACTCCTCCAGCTTCTACTCATCCTCCAGCCAGGTTGCAGCCCATGTCCAGTGGTCGAGTGCCATCCCCATCATACAATATCAGGGGTGGTTCTCCTGCCCTGTCCAGCCTACCCACTGAACAGGCTGCCGAGCCAGTGAATCTGGCCCCTTGTTATAACTGTGGTCGATCCTTTGCAGTTGGACGCTTGGCAAAACATGAAGCTGTTTGTAACAAAAGCAGTCATAAACAAAGGAAGGTGTTTGATTCCACCAAAATGAGGACACAAGGAACCGAGGCAGCACAATTTAACAGGAAGAGAGCGGGAAAGGCCCCTGATCCACCTAAACCCAAATCAAACTGGAGGAAAAATCACGGTAAGGGAGCACTGTCACAATTTTTTGGTCGGGCCAGTTGTGGTGTCCAGCTCTTAAGAAGTTAGTCCTGTTGTTTCTGGCTAATTTCAGACTGAAATGACTCCAACTCGACACTCTCTGAGGCAGTAGATACTTAATATATAGGGAGGATATTACAGGGCAGCACAGAAATATGAAATTTATTTTCCAGTCATAAATTAAAGCAATATTTAATGCGGGAAACACAGAGTTTATAACTTTTATCTTTAACAGGAGAAAGTGAATTTAAGAAAGTAAAGCCACCATGGATGTAATTTACTTTTTGTTTTGTTTCTTTGGTGTGTGTGTTTTTGTTGTTTTTTGTAAACACAGACAAACTGTGACTGTTTGCACAAACTGTGAAAAAGTGAGAAATTAGGACATCAGTATCCTCACTAGTAAAGTAAGGATATGAAAAATATGCCACTTGGGTATCAGATGCCGTTTTCTATGAGTTTTAGGAGTGGTCTATTTTTCTACAAAACACCTTTCTAGTACATAGTTGTACAATAAAGTGACCAATATTATAGGAGGCTTACTGTTACGTGTGTTTTCAACTTTTACTAAGTTTTTACTAAGTTTTTCTTCACTGATTGCTCCACAGAGGAATTTATTAATGCCATCAGAGATGCCAAGAAGGTGCAAGAACATATAAAGCGGGGTGGTAAGGCATCAGATCTACCCCCTCCGCCCCCAAGTGAAAATCCAGATTACGTACTCTGCAGGTTTTGCCAGAGACGCTTTGCACCAACTGTGGCGGAGAGACACATTCCTAAATGCCAGAACACAGTAAACAGGCCAGCACCTCCAAGACAACGTGCCTTACAGGCAAGTGGAGGTCGCTATAACTCAAAGAACACTACTTTTCCAAGTCGAAGAGTGCTTCGGTAGACAAGATGAACTCTTCTTCTAATTTCAGTATTAAGGTGTAGCAAATATATGTCATTGTTTCTTGGGACTTGTGGGAAGTAGCCTTTTTACAATCCCAGCTACTTTATTCTTGCATCCAAATCATCCTTGTTTAAACAATTATTTTGCTCAGTCAAAAATGTGAAAATGTTTGAGGTTTAAGAAGAGATAGTTTTCTACATAATTTATTTGATTCATTTTTATTTATACATTCATAAACTAATTAAGTAATATTATTGAACATTCTTGTCATCAGCAATGCAATCTATGTAATTTATATACACGACAACTGTGTGAATACAGTTTTTAAAATAGCATAAATCAACATACAAAAGATAAGACAGGGATAGATCTCAAGTCAAAAACCCAATCAGTTCCACTACCTAACTTAACAAAAATCAATTAATTGAAAACTTCTAATGAATTGGTGACACCCAAATCTGTTGTGTTAATGTTGGAGTACCTAAAGGAGACCTTGCCTTTAAAACTTATCTGGAACTCTGCAAGGCCGTCATTAAATATGTAATATATCAAACACTAGAGACTCCTTCAACAGGATATCCAAACACAGAGAAGAGAGATGAAATTATGATGTGCAGCTGAGTTTTTTTGACAAAATTTGAGGTGTTTGGATTGGTGATGAAATACTGTATCGAGTGTTTGATATATCTTCACAATCTAAACAAAATATAAGGAGTAAATGGAGACTGAAGTAAAATCGTCAAAATCTATGCTAATTAAGAACGGGGTATCCAAACCTCCTTCATGGTTGTGATTCTCTTTGTTTTAAGTTGATGAAATATTAATGAGTTTGAGAAAGTTAAACCTGGTAGACAAATGGCAATCATGCAAATTTAAAAAAAATATGAGTGTTGTGGATGATAAAATACTTTTCCAGAAAATGTCTGTGCCCCTTCCCATAGGGTTTTTAGGTTTTATCCATTCAACTGGAAATTCTAAATAGTTCAGCATTGTATTTTTCCTTTGAAACATTTGGCATTTGAGGCCCCCACCCCCTCAAAAGTTCCAGTGATGTTCCATAGTATGTGTGTGGATATTTTCTGAACTATTTAAACATTTCAGTAGCCATGCATCTTTAGTTCAGTCCCTTGACCACTAGTATTACAACCACACCAAAATGGATGGTAGCTCCAAGAGTACCAAATGATGGCCATCCATAGTTTAAGAACAAGAATGTTCCAATTCCAGGTGCTATTGTCCTCATAAAGGCCTCACTGGTTGCATTCAGCCCCAACAAAAGCCCAGTATCATGGGCACCAACAGCTTTAGTAGCCATGGAAGTTATGATGGTGCGCATTAATGAGAACCCGATTACCATGAAAACTTGAGACACAACAAAAGAAAATATTTGTGTGGCAAAATACTGCAATAAAAACAACAAAAAAGCAGCATGTTAAAAAATTATGTTTTCTAAACTTGACAATAGTTTAATTAGACATAAAAAATAATTTAACTAACGCAGGTCACTGGGGTCAAACTGAGAAAAAAAAAGCAGGAGACTGTAGACTCTTTGGCAAATGCAAATCTATAGAATATAGTCTTTTCAAGCACAATAAAACACCAGGATAGTAACTAAGATTTATTTTGTGTTTGAAAAACAAAGTATCCATAGTTTGATGAATCAACAAAGTTAATATTATTATATAATATATAAACAATAGTCTCTTTCCAGCATGAAAATATACTTGGATATTTGTCTGCGCACATTATCTATTCCAAGCAGTCAACGGTCTTCTGAGAGTGTAGGCTTGATTTCCAACCGTTTTGAGAGTGCAGTTGTTTATCTCTCTGCCAACAAACAATGCGCCTGCCAAGGAACACAGGATGACAAACTTGCTGGAAATTAAGCTTATGCAGAGCGAAGCTCAACGAAAACTGTGATCTTTGAGGAACAGATTATGTCCAAATGGAGGGTAGATAGATTCATGTTGATCACAGAAGATGTAAAACGTAGTGAGAACATCACTGGCACACTATGTTATTGCCTGGTTTGCTACGTGATATTACTGAACAGAAGCACAGTAACATGGAATCTATATAATTTAAGATGATCTGAACTAACAAATCTTAACGATTTGTTAAATTGAGACATACATTAATTTTATTTTTCAAGCACCTACCATCAAACTGAATGCACAACCACAAATGGAAAAGCAAGCTAACAGAAGAGACTGTTCACTAAATCTCCTTGACAGCATTCCGACACCAAAACCTTGAACTACCTAAACCCACAGAGAATAAAATAAGGCATTAGTATAAATCTACAAGTGCCACTGTATAGAACTCTATATATCTTGTGAAAATTGAGCATGGAGAAACATAATTTACTTCTTTTCTCATGTTGAAAAATATTTTACTTATTCACTGTGCTCTGTACTCAAGAAGTATTTTCCAAAAATCAAAGAGAAATTTCATATCTCTGCACAGCCATGCAGTAGTGGAGCCTCCTGCACACTGAAGGCAGGTGAGCAGAACCCCATACTAAAAATTTGGTAACCCCTCGATCTAAAAAAAAATTTGGCAGATGAGCAGAACCCCATACTAAAAATTTGGTAACCCCTCGGTCTAAAAAAAAATTTGGCTGTCACGGGACTGTTTACATATTTATGTAGCTACATTCATATGGCAAGACCAATAAGGTACATCTGTCGTGTTGGTCATCCATGTCATTAATTAAGGTCAAGGTATTTGCAGCCCAGTATCATCTGACCATATCGCAGACTCGGGTTAAGAGCTCATTAAGGTCGTGTGTTTTTTACAAGTTGACAGCTGACCAGGTACTGCTTTTTTATTGGATCGTGGGCTCAAGCAAGGTTATTGCTCTGGAGCCAGGATATGGTTGCCGAAAAGTAGCACAATTCGATATTGAAATATTTTCATTCGATAAAATATATTTTCATTCGATAAAATATATTTTCATTCG
>OMLO01000495.1_pt1 | contig 25652 bp, 19 predicted proteins | sample 1674811 | NCBI WGS metagenome assembly OMLO01 (sample SAMN06265003, study PRJEB25207) | coral metagenome | isolation source: Coral host | place: Mexico:La Bocana,Puerto Morelos, Mexico | collected 2008-11-13
CCTGCCACGCAATTGTCTTGCCCTACATGTTACAGGGTCAGCTGCGACCCTACCCTCCACACAGAGGTAGGGTCACAACCGACTCCGAGGAGGTAGGGTCACAGCCGACCCCGTTGCCACTACAAACTCGCTGCAAAATCAAAAAACAAGGGAAAGGGAGTAAATAAGAAGTATATGATATGAAATTAATTACGCAAATATGAATATATAAACATGAAACGAAGAAGTCAGCCAAACATCGACCTCCTTCGTACGGATTGTCATCTCGTTGTGAATTAAAGAAACGTCCCTGGGCCTATCAAGAGATTACCACTCTAAACTGGATCCATCTGAGAGTTTACCCCCAAAACTGCAGAATGTTCGTGATTCCCGGTGGCCTAAGTCAACATCGGATAGCTCTTCCCTAACAAAAAAGTAAGAAACGAAGTCGTCACCTGAAGTTCGGGACCATGGAAAATGTTTCAGTTTTTTTTCTTTTCAGGGGAGTCAATTTCAAGCATTTCATTTGAAACATCTTCCAAAAATCGACTTGTGACACCACCATTGAAAATTTAAACCTCATCCTAAAGTTCATTTCAACTTCAGTGTAAAACTTCCACCAAAATTCATCAACATGGATAACGTATACAAACAGTATAAATTGCCAACTTGAATTCAGATTACTTTGGAAGGCTCCCTCTTACAACTTCATCCAAATTTGAAGGGGCCCTGCTCTGGTGAGGTCGTGAAATCGTTCAAACATTTGGTGGCGCCGTAAATTCCTTCCAGGGCATTCCCTTCCTCCGAGTCTGCATCTGAATTTGGGTCTGTCACGGCACGACGGCTGATTTTGTGAACTGCGGCGAAAATACGCCAGCCGTACAGCACCCCTTCCAGTTCCCAAGTCTCAGCCAGAAATTCTGTGTTGTCTGGCGCTGGACAGAACCGGCGTGACAAAAACAAACTCAGGCCCCACTTGTGGATCAAACGAGCATGCTGGCGTAGCGGGCTGCGGGCCAGTTCTGCATGGCGGTGTTCGGCAGGGACTTCCACCATCACAAGTTGGTGGTTTCAACCCATCTGAAAAATACTAGTCAAATTGGAAATATTGCCCAAATAATAGGGGTGAAAATTCCAAAATATTTGAAACCACCACCTAGATCATCAATAAAGAACAGCAGCATGGAGATGTTTCAAACAAGTCACCTTCATCAAAGCTTCAACAAAAAGGTCAATTTAAGAAAGGTCACCTTACTGTGACCCACATCTCCCTTCTGCAATTGTTGGTCGTGTATTTGCCAGTTTTTCATTTTGTCAGTACACGAATGAAAAACTCAATGAGAAAATCTATTGGAATGACAATAGAGGAACATTTAAGATAAGAGGTCTTGAATCACCAAATCCTACTATATAGTTGGTGGTTGAACCAACCCATTCGAAAAACATGTGCAAGTCAAATTGGATCATTTCCGCAGGAATCGGGGTGAAAAAAACAATTGAAACCACTACCTAGATAAATGTGATTTATCATAGTACAAAGATCCCACCAAAAAAAACAACATACACATCCCAGAGTTTGAGGGGTCTTGAATCACCAAATCGTACTCTTGGTGGTTGAGTGCGGTTCCAGCATGTTTCAATTCCAACCGCGCACGCTGCTGCTGTTCGCTGAGGCTTGCGATAGCCCGGCCATGGCGTGCGGTGTTGTCCTTGGTCGGATTTATGGATTTGCTACCAAAATTGGGAGACATCTATCCTGTCCGTGAGGTTCTTTGAAATACCCTCCAGAGAACTAACATATCCCACCTTGGAAAAAGGAAAATCATCTTCAAAATGCCATTTTTGGGGGATATGTGAGTTCCCTGGAGGGTAATCATTCTTTCAAGGTCCGGGTAGATATTGAAAAGATGGCCTTCTACGCCTCCTGAATAGGCCTTTCCTAAATTTCAAAAACCATTCACAAAAAAAATCACAGACACTTCCAACCATCAACATGGTCAAAGAAATTCAAAATGCCTCCCGAACAAAAATCCTCAGAAAATCAACAACTCCAGTGGCCATTTTACAAATCCCCCAAGCACTTGCGACTCATTTACTAAGGAACATGACCATCTATTGCTCAAATTGGCTCATTTCTAACCTTCGCACCCAGCGAAATATCCAAGTTTCAGAGACACCCGCTAAGGAGAGATCCAGTTCAGAAGTGCCTTATTAGCGGCGCATCGTGAAGGCACGAGTCCCCAAAAGTCCTAGCAATTTTAACACCACTTTCTGCTGACAGATACCGGTTGATGCTGGCGAATATCAGGATTTACAACTGTAAGATTATACATCCTTTATTTGGATGGTCGTCTAAAATTTCTGAATCATCAACAGTAGTTTAGGTAGTTTATCGCCATGAATTTCTCACTTAGTTTTATAGACATCGTGAGGAAAGTGCGAATGTTCAGCCAACGTTCAGCAATCAACTGCAGGCTGAGATTCCTGGGCTTACCACTACACAACATGGATACAGTAAGTGGTGCTTGAGAGCTAGGGGATATTGTGATGGGGGGGCTGATGCAGGGTTTCACCGTTTCAATGAGGCCCGAAACAAAAATTAGACCCCTCGAAAAATTAACACATGTCACCCCGCAACAAGGGACCATTCTTAAAAGGACATTTCATCTTCCAAGCATCAATCTTCAGGGGACATGTTGGTTTTCAGGGGGGTACATCGGCACATTACACATTTCACAACAAATTTAACGACATCCAGAAACATCCGTTGATATTCATGCCCCCAAAAAAATCCAACCATAATATTCTTGATGGCCACAATCCTGCACCAGTTGCTCTGGTGACTATCCCAAGAATTACAATGTTTGATCCAGGTAGACTTGATGTATTTCTCCATCAACGATTGTCATCACACATGGCGCCCTTCATCCCACTGAGGCGTATTCACTTCACCATTTTCCTCGCATCTTGGTGGCCCAACGATCAACGACTTCGCCAATCACCTGCTGATTGATCGCTGAAAACTCTGTAGCACTTGGGATATTTTTTTTGAGTGAGCAATGCAAAAAAAACTGGTTGTTTCGGGTATATAGGGGATGATGATACTACCCAGTTGTGTTGGGACTATAGTAAACCATTATAAGGGTACCTGTTAAACAACCCGGGAAAGTAAGAGGATTTGTTTTTGTGGCTGAAGTGGGGATGCTGACACTACCAAAACTCAACTGGTGACCGCCAGTATGGCTGAAAAGTTGGCTGTTTTTCAATTTTCCACAAGATTCGAAAATAATTGACCCCTAGGTCCGGCTGATGGGTCAATGGTCACCCACGAAAGGAACTTTAGAACAATGATGCTCAGCAAAGAATTAATCTTTCGGATTGAATTTATTTCGCAATTTGTTGGGGGATTGTTCTACGATTCTCCCCAAACCTAGTCCAAGTCCAAGTCAACCAAACGGCTTGCCCATTGGTACAAGGTGAGAAAATAACTCCAGGCAAACCCATGCGTTTTTTTCGGCCATTTATTGGGGGTTATAAATGTAAGAATAGTAACTCCATTTAGAATAACTGGTACTTAGGGGCCCACCTGGTATGGATTAGGGAATCCTTTACATGGATGATCCAAAAGACCGCCTGCAACCCTTCGCGCAACTCAAGGCATTGAAGTAAGGCTTCACGATGCTCCAGCAACTCCTGTGAGCTGCTGCAGTTGGCTTCTGTTAATTCATCTCGGTGGTGGTTGAACCGACCCAATTTGAAAAATAGGCCCGTCAACATGGGAATCTTCCAAGGTTCGGGGTTAATTAAAACAAACATATTTTGAAATGATTTGTTGTAGTTCTGGTAAGTAGCAATAGTAGGAGGAGTAGTAGTAGTAGTAGTAGTAGTAGTAGTAGAAGTAGTAGTAGTAGTAGTAGTAGTAGTAGTAGTAGTAGCAGTAGGAGTAGTAGCAGTAGTAGTCGTGGTGGTGGTACCAGTAGTAGTAGACGCCGTTGTCATCATTTTTGTTGTTGCTTTTGTTTGCCGTTGGGAATTGGCAAACCTTTTTCCCCCTGCCAACGGCTGAACTTTTTGCCCTTCCTCCAATTACATCCAATTGCCCTGTTGAATTGATCACTCCAAATGGTCAGGTCCATTCCAAGCATTCACCCCCTCAGTTTGGAGGAGTTTGAAAAAAACAAAAGACGCCTAGAAAAAACAATCACAACATATCCCAGATGCTTCCTGGGACGGGAATATGTACAATACATTTCCCCTTGTTCATGTGGCCATTTTTCACCTCATGTAGGCAGATATTCCATACATTGGAGCATCTGGAGCTGGGTGTATGTGTTTTTCCATGGATTCACGAACAGTGAAATTTGAAGATTGAGGGGCCCTTCATAAAGCTTGAACAGATCCTTTTCTTGACTGTTGGTGGGACAGGGCTATGAGACCCACAGTGCGTGTTTGTGTATTGTTGATTCACAATAATCTTGTACAAGTTGATAGGTAGTTCATCAACACAACCCTAGCTTTTTCTTTAAGAGAATCTCGAATCACAAATCCCCTGTGTGGACATCTAACAACCTACACTAATCAGGAAAACCACCACCCTTCCCAGCACGGGGCGTGTCCATCACATTCTCGCGTACCTCACACGCCAGCTTTTGCTCACTCCCAAAAACCCACGTCAACAAACTCAAAACGTAAAGCTTTGGTTCAAATGAGCCACGAAAAAAAAATTCCTACTTACCAGTGTACAGGTGGGCTAATAGGGATCCTTATAATGGTTTATTATGGTCCCCACGTAACTGGGCAGGATTTCATCCCCTATATACCCTAAACAGCCAGTGTTTTTGTTTATTGCTCAAATTATTTTCCTGTTCAAAGGCGTAATCTTCACATTTGTTTATCAACCTGTCTGAGATTTATCAACCTGTCTGAGCCTTTGCAATTATGGATAAAGCTTCATTCCGGCACCAACCCAGATTTTTTGAAAAGCCGAAAACAATCGAAAAAGTCGATTTCAACTACTAGTTGTTTCAAACATATCAGCCAAACTGCTTTATCATTTCCACAAGGTTTGGGGGTACAAACCAGAAAAAAAACACATGAAGGTTCCACCTTCAACCTGTCACGAAAATATCCAAAACCTGTCGCGAATTTCCATCCAAGTTGGGAGAAGGCCGCAAGTAAAAACCCCTGAACATAGGCCTTAAAAGAGTCCCAAAAGGTTTTTCAATTATCATCTAAACCAACGATCCAGGCTTTCAGGTGCCAACTTACTAGTTGATGGTTCAGAAATCTGGGAAACAAACACATGGGATGTACAAACCCCTGTAAATAATGGCATATTTACCATACCCTAGTGCTCCAAATGCCCTGTTGGAAGGTGTTCAGGTTCCCAAAACCCACTCCAAAACCACTTGCAGAAGGGCAGAAGGGATTGGAGCATAAGGGATATAAAATCAGGGAGGCTAACACTGGTTGCACCCAGCCAACCACCCTTCCAAAACAACCACCCGCAGACCTCGAGACATTGTTCCAAGACTTTGCGGTGCATCAGCAATTCCTGGGAAGTGGTCGTCCGTTGGGACCGTTGGGACCTTGAGCCTCCTAAAACTTGGGAAAATCAATGGGCTCAAACATAACTCCCACTGTGGAGGGGTGAAACAAAAAAATCCTTGTTAATTACCAATTTATAACAAGGCCCTCTTTTTAAATTACGGGAAATTATAATTATAGAAATCCGTCTATAACTTATTGGAGGATCATCTCATGACGGAGGGATACGTGGCTAATTTTCCCTAAGGATCGGATGGTAAGTTCCCTAAGGATCGGATTGTGGGACCCGTTCCAAATGGCCGAAATTTATGGCTTATAAGTAGGGGTGATCCTAACCACTTACTAACTGGGATGATCCTCCAAATAGGTGGTTTTTTTCGACCAACCATTTCTTGGCAATTTGCCTAGAATTCCTAGAACCCGAATTAAGATTTTTGTTTGGGTGGATTCCCTTACTAAACCACCATTTGGGGTGACCAAACCGGCGGTGAATGGTCGCTATTATTTGACCAGCCATTTGAAAAAAAAACTTGTTCTCTCAATTTATGGATCATCAACCCGAGGTTTTTTGGGTAAAGATTTCTTTCAAAAATCTTTGAACCTTCACCACCGAGTTCTTGATACGGTGGAAACTGAAACAGGGATCTGCCTAGAATAGTGAATCAACAAAACCACCAACTATTCTTTGATGGGATTGTAGTACATGTCTGGGTAAACTTTAATCATTTTACCATCCCAGGTATCAAAAACACATTTCATTACTAGAGAGTCGAATAACAGCATTTTTTGAATGGACGATTTCATGACATAAGGGAATTATATCACCCCCTTATGTCCAACCCCCAACTATTGGGGTAAACTGATCACTGCTTCAAGGGTGCCATGGGAATTGACATATTTCAATTAGGTGAGATCTCACTTTCATATCAAAAAAATAGGGCTTCTCTTGATTCCTTGTTTCACTCATTCCTTTTTCTTTTATTTCATACTTTTGTTTGTTGATCCCCCACCTACCTACATTATAAGCGCGACTTTATTTCCTCTGAAGGTGAATCATGACTTTTAATCATCAACTCATCCCTAGTTGGTGGTTTCAACCCCTTTGAAAAATATTAGTAAAAATGGAAATCTTCCCCCAAATAGAGATGAAAATAACAAATATTTGAAACCACCACCTAGATCCTTTCTAAACACCCCAAAGCCAGCTTTGTTTTTTGTTGCCGCGAAAAAAACGATCCCCGTCCCGCTCCTGTGTCAATTTGCTCACCTCCTCTCGTAGCAAAGATACCTGGTACTGGTGTGTGTTTTTTGTCAGATTGATGGACAACATCTTTGCACTAGAGGTTTCAAATTGTGAGTTGTAACAAAAATCCAACTGCTTGTAGCAACTCTTCGAATAATTTGTTCTTCTGTGGCAGTGGCAACTGAATTGAGCAACAGGAAACATTCTGAACCGCTGAGTGTAAAAGTAACCTACCTTCCCACCTACTCTGCATGATATGGAGGGTGTCCGCATTTGAGAATTTGGATTCTAAGGGCCAAGCGTCCAACCAAAAACCAGGGTCTCCACAAGGTCTTCCAAGACAGAAACCCGGCTATCCATGCACCACTCAATGAATCCGAAACAAGGGACGTTCGGGAGGTCCCAGCCCAGTGACAGATTGTGAAGCTCGCCTCACAACCAGTTGGTACAGCCACACACGGACTGTGATCAGTCCTTCCAGAACCGGTCGAAGCAAGCGAACACCTCTTTTTCTGATGGTTTTTTCACCCACAATGGGATTTGGTCGCTGAAACCCAGCACACTGATGTGCCTTCTGACTGGCCTGCTTGGGCTGAGCGAACAAAACCTTATAGGTGTCCTCATTCTTCCTGGCAACCTGCCATATCAAATAATCATGTTGTTGCCACGTGATCTCAGCTCTAACCTGCTGCTGCACCTCACTAATCTGTGTTCTCAAGTTCGGTGTTCTCACTTTGGCTCCCATCCAATTCATGAGATACCCTTAAGCTAAGGATTTGCTGAACTAAGATGCTTGGAAAAAATGAAAAGTTTAAAACCTGCCTTAAAATCTTTTTTACCAATCCAAGTAAGTTTTGACATTAGATATCCTTAGAATTCCTTAGATATCCTTAGATACCCTAACGGATCATTTTTGAAAAAACAACTCGTTTTCTTAAGGCCTATCATCACTCATCACATCAATATCCATTTAAAGTAAAGTTTCCATACAAGGTAAGACTGAATCGACTTTTTGATTACAATGGTGGTAATTTGGGAGGGCCATGAAACTTAAGTAGCCAGTCGCAAGCAAACCAAAACATCCATTTGATCCAATCTCGTATTTCAGGTAAATTTGTGTCAAGAAGTACGCGACTTCCATTAATTCTTGATCAAGACAAGGTACAGTAGGGGGGTTTAGATTTGGTTTTCTACCCATACATGCTGTAACTAACTCACCTATACTTAATTGACCTATATGTTGAAATCTCGAACCTCCTAATTTTCACGACCCACAAGAGCACCGTAAATACACGCCCCCTAAAGTTTAAGAGGGTTCACCTGAAAATGAGGTTTTTTTGCAAGTTCGGTGAAAATCTCCTCTTTCAAGGGGCTGAAAATCTCAGGTGAACCATGTTGTTACTTTGTGTGTGTGTGTGTGTGTAACACTCCCCCCCTTTGAAACTGAAACAATTCACAAAAAATCACGAGGAGTGAATGGAAACACCTTGGGAACAAACTTCCCTCCCCCAGTGATTGGATAACTCGAAGTTGTGACCTCATCTGCTCCGGTGATAGCGTCGACCTCCACAAGGAGCTCAGTGTGAAAAAAACATCCTCCCCCGGTTGGTAGTATATGACACAGTTACCTCATAATCAACGAATCTGTGTCATCACATCTGTACCATCAACGAGAAAAAAGCACGCAGGTATTCAGGTATTCTTGGACTTTGGGCTATGATCATTTATTACCCATAGGATCCATGTATGGTATGGTATATTTGTCTATATTTGCCATAAACATCAACCAAATGAGGCCCACGACCATGTGGCGCAACCAAAAAAATGGTGGCGTGTGAGTCTAGGAGACTCGTTGCTTCAACTTTGAATATATTCTGGGCAAATTGTCCCATACTTCCTAAACCCTGACTACCTTGTAACAATTTTGAGGATTCTGGGGTTCTTTTAAGCTCCGAACATACGACTCATCCCAGGCGACCAGGAATATCATAGGGTATTTTTGGGAGATTCCCCTTACCTTTGTCACCACCATTTGGGGGGAATTCCCAGCCGGAGAAAAGGTTTGGTCGCTATGAATTTGTCCCAGATCTATTGAAACAAATCTATTGGTGGCTGGTTGAGCCACCTTCAAATTTTCCAAAAATCGTGTTTGAGAGGATCCAGGAAATCTGTAAAAAATCTGGGCAACAAGAAAAGAGTTGCAATCTTGAAGCATCCTTCAGATCACAAGAACAGGTTCAACCAACAAGATCATGAATTTTGGTGTAGTGTAGATGATTTGGATGGTTGCAAAAGGATCTTTTTGTTGAAGCATCTTTCAAAAGTCTCAGATTCTTGAACTTGCTTGTAAGTTGCTTGTTGCAGAAAAAAACGTGAGAAGCTCCCCGCTTCATGGCTGGATATCAGCTACACAGATCTTGATTCCGGTCCTTTCCAAACAAATCTTTCAAGAACCTTCTGTTCGATTCGAAGCTCGAACCTCAAAAAGGGCACCAGTGACCCAACAGAAACCAGTCAATTCATAACATTCATCATCCCTTAAATTGCCCCGATTTTTCTGTTTGAAAAAAAAACATATACCTTATGGTCCACTAACATAGCTGGAATATCCACATCTTCCATAGGAAATACATCGACTCATTCCAGGTCCATATTCCAGCCAGCTATCTTAGTTTACCAGAGTGTAGCACATTCAACTTTCTTTCTTCCAACCCCAAACGGGGCGCCTCAGCACTTGCCATTTCGGACCCGCCGAAATACGGACCACCCCGGCCCCCAAGTCCACCAGCGACTGACGAGACAGCGGCCCCTCCGAGTAAACCAGGATGCTTGAAATGTCGTAGATCTCTCGGACTTGAAGATGGAAAAACATTCCTAGGTGGTGGTTGTTTCCCAACCCATCTGAAAAATATCAGTCAAAATTGGATCCAAAATCCCTATGAAAATAGGGGTGAACATAAAACATGTTGGAAACCACCACCTAGTTCAATTGTAGAAACAAGAACTGATTCAAGCCATGACTTGCTTCACTTCATTTTGTGTTGTAGAGTTTGGTAGGCCGGTCAAACAAGGCAATCAACATCTTCCCCCCCAAAAAAACCTGAAGATATGTTAGCATTAAATCGTACATGGCTTTCATTTTGAGCCACTGATTCAGGGTCATACCAGGGAAGCTTCCTGTCTCTTTTGCCACAGGTAGAGGCTTCTCATTCTTTTAATGTCCTTGTCCTGTTGAAGCACCATCCTTTACTTTTGACGGTGGAAAATCAGTTGAAGATCTGCAGATGCGTTTTTCTTCCCATCATTTTTCATTCTTGATTCGCAATCCTCTTCAACCCCTTTCTTGAGCCAGAAATCACAGAAGCCGAGTGTTGTGGCGCTTTAGAACGCAAAGGATTATACCTAGTGCTTAAGACGACCTACTTGTAAAGGTGCTGAATGCACATTGGTGCTTTCCAACTGGTGAATTATTTTTTGAAAACACGGAAAAACATCAGTGGTCGACATCCCCAAGGGATACCAAGTACATTCCCTGAAACTAACATGAGCTCCTCTTCCGAGCATGGATCTTCAATGCAAACTGTTTGTTTCAGGGAGGGTAGGTGGTGGGGTTTGAACCCATTTGAAGAATTTTAGTCACTCGTCACATTGGATCATTTCCACAAGGTTCGTTTTTAAAAAGTCAGGAAACCACCTAGGAAATGAACAAACCCTATGTGCTAGGAATGCACTTAGGGTACAATTTGGGGGGTAAAGTATCTTCTCAGGAGGTACTTGGATCCATAGGGAAATGCCAGCTGGTGTGAAAGAAAGAGTTCGCGCCTTTCATTCATGGCCTGATGGGGATCATCTATCAGCAAAAAGCATCAAATTTGCAGGTGGATGTGTATCAAAAGGTCGTGAAATATTGAAAGGTATTGGTCCCCTTTTTAAAACTAGTTGGTGGTTTCAACCCATCTGAAAAATATTAGTCAAAATTGGATCATTTCCCAAAATAGAGGTGAAAATAAACAATATTTGAAACCATCACCTAGAAAATCAACTATGTCCAGTGGAATATCGGCCGCACAAAACTGATTGGATTTTACCGACCCTTAAGATGACAAGAACGACCATTGGCACTTCGGACAAAATCTTCTATCCCATGATTAAAAAATAATACCTTGGCTCCTTCAACTAGGGAAGATACTACGACCCCTTTGAAAAAAAAATCGGTATTTGTCGTCACATTCAAGTTTGAGGGGCGAATTGTCAAACTTTGGGAGTATAATGAAAAATAACAACATCCCCTGACCTCTATAAAAGCCTCGGACGTCACTTTATCTCTCATTGGCTGAGGTGGGATGTGTCAAGGGATCTCTGCTCCTCTCGCTTTTGCCTGTCACAAAGGTGACCAATTAAGAAAGCCAGATGAGTTGTCACTGGGACGCGCCTGCGCTTTTGCGTCTCGTGCAAGGAATTGCGCAAAAGGGGATCCGGTGGTCGTGGCACAGGACCCCGTGATCGTTGCTGGTGCATCCCGTGCGAGGATCTTTGCAAAAGGACTTCCAGAAGTTGTGGCAGAGTACGCCGTTATAGTTTATGGTTGCTGCCGCCACCGCGCTGCAAACTCGCACCATCTCAAGGATCGGAATCACCATCATCGCAACCCATTTCTGAGCAAACAACGAACCCGAAACAGCGGGTATTTCTCTAGGTGGTTATTGCTTCCCGTTTGAAAAACAATGTTTGTCACACTGAACCAATCTTCTCCCTTATTTTCACTGTGAACATCAAAATCTATAAATGTTTTGCCTACCAGATAACATCTAATTCCCCAAAAGTGTAACGGTTGGCAAATTGACTGACGGAGTATTCACAGGCAACATATGCCCTGCCGCGCTGCCTATCGGTCCAACGACTTTTTTTTTTTGCAGGTTGGGACGTCGAGAAACATCGCTGCTGCCCTCGGCGACTTGCCCTCAGCAAATTTTTGACAAGGGATGAGGACATGATGAGACCAGCCCTCCCCAAAAGTATCGTAGCTTGTGTTGAAAGTCACAAATTCGAGACGTTTCCAATGATCATTTCATCATCTCCGTATCATTTTCTTATGCCTGCAAGTTAGGATATCATTTTGTTGCTGCGTCTTGATTTTTTTCACACCATTTTAAAGGGTTTATGGTATGTTTTTAACTGAGCTTTCGATGATTCTTTCGACAGGTCCAATTTTCAGAAGCCGGCGGGCCATCTCCTTCTTGGACGTTTTTCTAACGTTGGACTTTGGGGTTCAGGAAATCTTTGTGTCTTAAGATGAAAAAATCACGCTTTGAAGACCCCAAACCCAGAGTCACGAAGTTTTGGTCCAGATCTGTTTTTTGTCATTTTTTCCGTTTTTCCCTTTGCTAAATGATGATGCAAGTGATGGAACTTCAGCTTCATGATGGTTTTTCTCCCGGGGGTGTAATTGCTTGTAGTACCTTTCTGAGCGATATTTCCCATAGGGTCCATGTATGGTATAGTTACCTACATTTACCATAAACATCAACCAAGTGTAGGTAAACCTACCATACATGGATCCTATGGTTTTGATCTCATGGGCCAAACACACTTCCGCAATGTGTCGATTTTCTCCCTTTTGGTGTTGCTTAGCAGATTTGGCTCACTTTCTTTCTCGTTTTTACGTTGAAACATCTGCATTCACCAACATGCAAATATGAAAAACACAGAAACAAATTAGCAACTTGAAACACCAAGTCTATCACCATCTGCAATTCCGCTTCAGTATATAGTCAACAAAGAACACATTCATATCTTCATCCAAACATGAACCACTCTCGGCGCATTCCAAATATCAAAAATACCAGTATGTTCCGCAAACTGGGGCGACGACATATCGCAAACCATGATGGACATCATCATTTCCCAAACATCACAATTAATCGTCTCCGCCACATTAAGAAAAACTCGGCAGGTTCTTCGAAGATTCATATCATTATTTTTACTTCGTATACATCGTCAAAAACATCAACACAATCATAAAATGCTGATATTTTCACAATTTATGTGGTGATTCCTTCAATTTGCTACTTCAACACACCTCCAATCTGTCATATTACGTAACCTAACCCAATGACCCCCTGGTTGTGGCTGTTTCCTTTAGATCCAACCCTCCAAAAATCCCAACATCTCAGCCTTCACCCTACGACAGTGAAGCCGAAGGGAAAGGCGGGTTTCGCCTCGGAAATTCTGCATGGGGATTTCCACACGGAACTCTCCATGGGACTGGAAGATTCACCTACCTGGCAATTCTGCTGGTGACCTTTTTTTGGATGGTTAAGTGACCTCCAACTAAGGGATCAAAAGATCACTTTGAATCACCTGGCACATTTGGCTTAAATTTATGGTAAATACATGGTAAATATTCCAATACATGGAGCATTTGGGGATAAGTAATCTCGTCGTTGAGTAAGGGTAATATAGCTTGGGCTGTTTAGCCAGGAAGTGGCAATAGTGAGTAGCGAAAAGAGGTGAATGAGTAGCGATAGTGCATTTTTTTTTCAAGTTGGATTTTGTAAAAGAAAATCGTCTTCCAACCACTAGATTTTTCAAAGGGGACATGTTAGTTTTCGGAGGAGTATATATGTATATATATATATATATAAATTTCATGTTTCAACTCCTCCAGAAATGTCACCCCGGTCTTGCTGCCGGCGCTGGGCTCTCCGAACCGTGTTGGTTTTTGGCACATTGAGGACCTCATGTGCGCAATGAAAAAAATCCTGGTTGTTTAGGGTACAGTATGTAAGGGATTATACTACCCAGCTATATAGGGATTATAACCATATATATATATATATGTATATAAGGATCCCCATTAACCAACCAGTGTAATGGAAAAATATGGAGTTTTATTCGTGGCTCATGTCACAAACGTCCGCGGAGTTTGAATCCTTGGAGGATGGGCTCCCAGGACGGACGTAAGTGGTTAGGATTGATTAATCCCCATTTATAAGCCATGAAAAGGCCATTTGGAAGGGGTCCAACAACCCGACCCTCAGGGGACTTACGATCATCATGGTTCTTAACCACTTACTAACTGGGATGATCCTCCAAGTGGCTACCATTTTTCAATGCCATTGGTGGAACAATGCCTTAACATATGGTTCCAACGTGGCAACAAAAATCCAACGAAATTTCCTGACAAGAAAAACATCTTACATGAATGTCTATGGGACACTTTGGGGACGAAAAACAACATCATCTTGAAACACAAGTATATCAGCAAACAGTTTTCAAAGTTCATCAATCGCTTGAAATATTTAAAGGTCAAGGTCAACATATACTAAGTGCAAATCGTATAGTTTTAAGTACTCACAATATAATTCATATCTTTAAGTCGATCAACGCCCACTGATTTCTATGGCAGGGGTTTATATACCCATCATATGATTCCCTGTTGAAGGTGGGATGAATGTAGAGCAGCAACTTCTGACCCCTGGCACATATCAAATGTGCGGGCTTATCCAAATCTTTGGTTTATCTTTGGTACCCTAATTTTTGAAGCCAGGGCTTTCCGAATGTAACACGACGTAGTTTTATATACATTATTGGGCTGGTTTACCTGAGTTGAAAGTTGGTCTTCTATATGATACATTCCAGGAAACATTGTCCTTTTCCCATGTATGCAATTTGAAAGTCATCTCCTGAACCTATTTGGCTGGGACAATCTGTACTACAGGATCTCCATATAAACTCTTGTCTCTCTTCTGGTGAAATCTCCAAGAAACATTTCGAAAGATGGAAGTGCTATCAGGCCATGTGGCTAGGCTACGGCTATGCTCGAGTTTTTCCCTTTAGTGGCCTTTGAGTGCAATCAGTGGGGGAGAAATATGGAAGGACAATTCTTGGATGTGCCTCAAAGTTAGATGAAAAACCAACCAAAACCAAATCAACCGTGTCAAAAAGGCTACATTTGGAGAATGCCTTCGACAAAATTATTCCACACAACCTCACATCCCTGAGCCCGATTAGTTGAAACGAAAGTAACTGTTTTCTTTTTGAATTATACGACGTTTTTAATTAAGACGTGTGACCACTGGTAAATAACAGTTCCCCAAACATATTGGGATGTGTCTCACAAAATTTTGGACACCTGAGAAAAAATCAATAAATTCATTTGAAGGTAACAACTCTGACAGCAGGTTTAGGCAGATGTGTTTTGGGCGCACTCAAAGTTTTCCCTTGACATAGATGCTGATGCTGATCTTTTCTCTTACCTTCGTAGATGCTGATAGACTTTAGAAATCACGGAAAAAACCTGAGAAAACTCTGGAAAAGTACCCTGACCGTATTTTCTTCCACCCAAAATCAATGATCTTATCAAATCTTATCATCAAAATCACCCCAAGATACTCATCCACCATAAGACAAAAATCTAGGGCCGAACTTTTCAGGGGGGGAAAATAAATGGCTCAGCAATTTTGCTTTACACCTTGCCCGGGCAACCCGGACCGTCAGATTCACCTGGCCAGGGAGGAAAAAAGGGCACCAAATTTGCTGGGACAACTGGTTGGTGAACAAGAAACCATGGATAACCAGTGAATTAATTCAGATACTGAGATACTTACTAAAACATCTACCAGTGACAAGGAACAGCGAAACAAATAGTGACAACCAGTGAATTCTACTTAGTGCAGTGTGTGAAGTGATGATCCAGCTGGTGGAAAGTATTTAGGAATAATCATTTCACCACGCAAATTGAGTAAACATTAAAAAGATATCCGAAAGCACAACATTGTTTAGGATTCCAAGCACCAAATTTGGGCTGAAGAAATTTGAGGGCCAAAATAGCATGCGAGAATAATGGTCTTGATTTTACATGTCTTACAAGCGTTGATCACATCAACGAGGCTCATCCATCAAAAAGGTTACAAGAACAATGCCTCTATAGAATGTGACAAGTTTCTTGGTAGCAATGTTGTCAAAATCTCCTTGATGTGTCACACAATCATTTTTACTACTGTCAATGGAAGAAACACAGCACCAGTTGATAGGTAGTTTCTTCCATTATTTTAGGGGTTTGTATATCCCAGGTGGTTGGCCTTGGGATGTCTTCCATCATGAGTAGGATGATTTTGGGAAGGTACATCCTTTCAACAAACACCCATGTGCCAAGATGATAATGTTCTAGCCGAAACTTTGGGCATTGTTGTCTCCCTTTTAAAAGGCAGCCGAAAGGAAACACCGGCAGAGACACAAATTGTGATGCCCAAGCGGCTGGATGTTCCGTCCAACTCCAGATGTTTTCTGATCAGACTCATTGGAAAAGCATAATGGTTCCAAGACGCGAAGGCATCAATTGGAATAGATGAATAGATTTGAAAATATATAAATGATATACATTATACAGTATCTACTGTAATACATTAAATATTTTGCACCTAGCATTGTGCCAAGTTGTGATGAAATCGACATGTTCATCACTTATCTATTTACAAGGCCATTTATTGTTTTCGGAGTTGTAATCCCATTAAAAAAACTGGATCCGGGGCCAACCGCAACTTGGGCCCCGCCTTGGGCAAGAAGCGGATGTCCATTTCTTCTAACAACTCAGGTCTCACCTGGAGGCTCGGCTCAGTCATGGGCAATTCCTAAAGGGGCCCGCCCAAGCACTACCCATACCATCCAAGGGACGAACGGTATATTTACCTACATGAATGGTTGTTTTTAATGGTAAAATGTAGGGAAATATACCAGTCCCATGGATCCTACGGGTTATGAATGTTATGACATTCCATGGCATGTTGATTGGTTCATAGGGATTCTTAAATTGGCTAATCAGAATCCCTAGGTACCCTGGGTAGTATGGAATATCCCCTAGAGGGCCCCTAAATAGCCAGGGTCAACTGGTCGCTGCTGCAGATATCTTGTCAACTCGCCATGAATCCATCAGTCCTACTGATTCCCACCAATCATCCTAAATCAACACATGGCATTTGCAACAGCCCCTGGAAATTTGACATGGATTCCCAAAATTTGCCTTTATTTTTTGAAAGGACATATATACCTTTTCAATCCCCGTGGATTTGTGGTGTCGATTGGGTTCTGCCCAAACTCTGTACTAGTGGAAAATGACAGTTTTTATAGGGTTCCGTTCACCAATATGAACAGATGATAGATTTACCCAACTTAGTTCCCGGGGTTTTGGCAAGCTTCCCAGGTGTCCATCTGAAAAATTTCCAGGGCCCAACGCCGCCTTTGCGTAGTACGCATAAAGTTGACGTGGCGTAGGGGCATCTCGTCCCTGCAAGTACAAAATACGAAGGGCCCACGGATCCACAAATATAACTGGGGTGAACTGGCCCCCCCCCCCTCTTTGAATGGCCCTTCAAAAATGGATAACTGGGTTGATTACTCCTACTCATCGGGGTTATATTTAAAAGAAAATTTATGCACTTGGTGAATTTCACTAGGAAACTTCTGAGACAAGATCACTTTCCTCCGTTGCAAAACCAATTGGCATCAATTCATCCACAATTTTTTCCACCAAAAAGGAACTGGAGTGAATAAAATCTAGCTGATTTCCTGAAACTCTCTGATCTGATTATGTTTTCCAGCAAGTGGCATGATTAATGCATCCATTGCTGCATCCTATAAGATTAACCCAGCCAACTAGGGAAGCTCCCTTAGGTAGCTACTAGCTGTAGCTACCCATCCAATTTGTTTTGTTCGAGGTCGGCAGGGAGTGAATAAATGGAAATTCTTGAGGTAACCAAATGGGTTTATCCATCTTCATGGCTAATCAACCAACCCCACCCCCCAATGTAGCCCCCTCAGAAATATGGGTTTAATAAGGCCTTATTAAGGGAAACCAAAGGGGAATAAGCCCGAAAAAGGCCTTCTCCGGGGGGGTACGAGTACGTTAGAGGGGGTTGGTTGATAAGCCATGACTCATGACATCTTCTAAAAGAGATCCATTTGTTTCAATACAAACCTTCACTCAAAAAGGGAATTGTTTGACACAACGCACCTTGGGTGACGTAATGCACCCACCACGACTCTTCTCTTGCAGTTTTTCTTCAGTTTCCTACTCCCATTTTACTAGAAACAGAGCATAGATATTCAAAGGTTCAAGAGACATCACGCGACTTAGTTGTACATAGACAGGTTATAGGCTATAGGGTTACCACCCTTCATTTGGAGAAATGGTTGGGTAACCCTATAACCGTGTCTACGTGTAGCTGAGATGAAGAAAACTCTCCCAGTGCAGCTGTCTCTTGCAAACCTTTCCTGAACATAAACGTCATCCCTTTCTTAGGCTCTGGTCCCAAAGCCGTGGGGTAACTCTGATAATCTCACCTCTATCAATTGCCCGTGGGGAACAAAACAACATGTAAGAAGCGCGTGTGTGTTTTTGGGGTAAAAATCATCTTGAACTAGTAACTCCTGATCTAAAACCCATAGGATCCATGTATGGTATTACCTACATTTGGTTGAATTTTATGGTCAATGTAGGTAAATACACCATACATGGATCCTACGGGAAATTACATGTTACTTTTGTGTTTTTCCAACACAAAATTATCTTTTTCCCAACTCACGAACCAACACCCCTCAGCCAACGAAACCTCGGGCAAGCGTTCCCATCGATTCCGCACGGGATCGTGGAAGGCACGGACTAAAGGTACCTGGATTCGGTGCTCCCGGGACCTCAAAGGTGCTAAATTCGTTAACATTTCTAGCACCTTTATGCTCACTGCTCCCTTCTGCAGTCGTGGTTTTGGAGTGTTTTTTTTTTTTGGGGGGGGGTACCTAAACACCGAACGTAACAAGGTATTTGGAGCACTAGGGGCATCGACATTTCACCGATTGGATATCCAAAATAGGCAAGGTGACCGAATGACCTCCCGATTCTTTTCCAGTGTTCAAGTGGTTACATCGTTTTTACTTCTGGAAGCCTTCCACCAAACATGATATTTAATATAGCAACATTGAAGGCGTTTCTTTGATGCGATTTACACCCTGGAAAATTCACATTTTGAACCCAAAGTCATGGAGGTGGAAAGGTTCAAAATGATTTCCTTTTCATTTAGGTTAATTTTTAAGGTCCCATGATCGTTTTCAGGGGGGTATATATTTATATATATATATATGTCATCTTCCAAATGCCATGCGAGGATATACGGATTGGTGATGGTTGGTGGCTAACCCGCGTAAGGAGAGCGAGCTCGGGGGTGTAAGCGGCGCCCCAGGGCACGCTCTTGTCATTGTGCATGGGATCACAGTAGTGAGGTTCGGAGTCAAACCACTCGGGCGCCTCAAAATTCCATGGCAATTTTTTGGTGGGATCAACTGGTGAAAATCTTGGTCTGCTTGGAAAGATTGCCCAAAAAATAACATCAACAAAAGAAAAGGTTGTGGTGTACTATACTGTTGTTATTGATCCTTTTTGTTGTTGATGTTGTTGTTGATGATGTTATTGTTCCTTTTTGTTGTTGTTGTTGATGTTGTTGTTGATGATCTCATTGTTCCTTTTTGTTTTTGTTGTTTTTGTTTTTGTTGTTTTTGTTTTTGTTGTTGTTGTTGTTGTTGTTGTTGTTGTTGTTGTTGTTGTTGTTGTTGTTGTTTCTCAGACTACCCTTGATGGATGTCGTTAAACCGTTTTAGTCGCTGTCAGGAGAATCAACAGGCCATGGGACCTCTGTGGATCCATTTTTCAGGCATCATTTTTTGCATGAACACGTCCCACCAGCTGATGCAGTTTCCAGAGTCAATGGGGACTCCAAGGGTCTGACAGCAATTGAAATGTGATTCTACACTTAGCCCCTGAAGTTTAACAGTTCGCCCCTGAAAAGTTACCATCCCAATAGGAAACTAGTCTTCCAACCGCCTTTTCTCAGGGGCTATGTTAAACTTCAGAGGCATAGATGATGGGCGGGCCCGGCATGTTTCTTTAGCAACCCTGGATCTTGTCGCCCACAACAAAATTTGTTTATACTAGAAGTGAGTGAAGAAGACTAGTTACGATCCACTGATCGCTAAGCTCTGTAAGGAATCCAAGAACAACCCTAGCATGGCACAAGACTTGCCTGAAACATATCTACAGATCCGGCGGTTTCTTCCAGTCAATCAGATTTAGAATTAACTACCCCAAATTTATCCCACAGTCATTTCACCTTCAACCCTCCCCAAACAAAACTTTCCCAAGACTTGTTTCCTGGCAGTAACTTCCATTGATTCATCACTTTCCATCATTCTGCTTATCCCACCTTCATTCATCCCTGACAAAATATCCAGTTGCGAATGCCAGTGACCTGAATGACTCCCAAACCCAAGCCTTCACACACAAATAGAAGGTGCCACCTAACACCAGAGCCCTGCGGAAAACCGCATACAAACGACACGAAACGTCAACAAATCAGGCACTCTTAGGCGCTTGGTGGTGAGAAGATTCATGTTGAGACTTTTTGATATGATTTGTCGAGGTTTCGAAGCATTGGGTTTTCCCAACAAACAACATGATGTATTGATGAAACAGTGGTCAAGACTCAATACAGCATTCATGTTGCTTCATCTTTATGGATACTACTGTTGATGGAAGAAATCCCGCACCAGCTGAGATGTAGAATAACCCCGTAAATAATGGAAGAAACTACCAACCTCAACTGGTTAGCCAGATTTCTTCCATCAACAGTACGAATCAGCTTGAGGTTTACAGTCTGGGTGAATTTGATCACAGTTCACCAAGTGGTATTGACCGAAAAAAAGGAGCCGAGCATCTCCCTGGAAGTTAAAACATATAGCCGTATAGCCACTTGAAAATTGACCATTCCCAAAAGGAAAGGAGTCTCGTCTTCCAACCATCACTTTTCAGGGGCGAGTGGTTCAACTTCAGGAGTGATTCTTGGGTTGATGTCATCAAGATTCTATCCAGATTGGGACTGGATAGGCCGCCAGAAGCGGGATCCCTGGAAACCCACCGATATTGCAAAATGGCAGCTTGGTTGGTTGAACCGTTAGGTTATATAAGGTAAGAAGGGTCAGCAAAGATCCAACTGAGGGTCAAAGGTTTCGTTGTGAAGTCGTTTGCTCAAAAAGATGAAGATTTCGATATTCTTTGGAGACATGACCTGTCTCATGACATATATAAACATCTTGTCCCTAGACATCCAAACACCTGGTTTTGGGGGTATTTGGGCCCAAAAAATGTATTTCAACACATCCCCCAAACACTCTTATCAGTAAACATTTAAACATTTGGATGTCAAGGGTGTGTAACTGTATACGATTACAGCTTGGGTCACTGCAGAGACCCTTCGCAGTGTTTCAACTTGAAGTCAATCCTTGTTTGATGAGCAATTCACACACAAATCCATATTTCCCCTAAATGGTATTGAATCCGATTTGGTAGAAAAAGGACATTTCAATCATGCCAAGTCGATATTGAAGAACAACAACAACAACAACAACAACAACAACAACAACAACAGCAACAACAACAACAACAACAACAACAACAACAACAACAACAACAACAACAACAACAGAAAAGAAGAACATCAACAAAAAGAAAAGGTTGTGGTGTAACTGTACAGTACATTTTTGCTACGAAATAAAACACTCTTGCCAAATGCCAAAATGTGAGAAGGTCAAAATAGGGATCCCAAACCCGGCAGGGAAAAACATGTTTCAGCTGTTGTCCCCAAACTGGTGACGATTGAATCCTCAACGTCAACCAACCAGCACACGTTGATACGCTGAAAAAAAAAAGCACCAAACAACCAGGCTCTCCCACACAGTCAAGGGCCAAAGATTGGTGTACAAATGATCCTGCAGCACTTTGCTGGTTGTGTCCGGTTGCTGTTTTTTTTTGTGGGGGGTGTGGGAGAGTCAGCAGCGTAAGAACCGAAAACATGGCAAAACAGGTGTCCTTAGGTACTGAAGCGATAGATTTCTGAATGCTCCTCAAGTCTTCTTCATGGATCTTCTGATTCTTTAATTATGTTTGTTTTTTGGTGAAGTGATTCAGGGCCATTTTTCACAACATTTTTTAGGGGTCATTTATATTACAATTCCAAACGATGCGCTATTATTAAGGGGAAATCCCTCAAAACTACCATAGATCTGCATTGTTTCTTCCCGCAACATGCGTAATCTAATCATCCCTGCTTATTGGGTCGCCATATGTTTTCAAAAAAAACAACTTGACCAACCCCAACACTCCAAATTCCCTCCGACTACTGCTTGCTACGTACACAAGCTACAGAACTGGATTTTGTCCAGGATTACAGTAAATCTTTGATATCAACGAAGTGATGATCGGTGAATCAGCTTCCAAAAAAAAATCCTTGATAAAACCACCATGGAAACCCAACACCAACAGGTTAGTTATTCAACTTATGTTGACACCTTTGGGAGTCACACCCGGTGACATTTGTAAAAAAGGACTTCCTTCTTAATTCTTAACATTTTTGGGTGACAAATGGGCAACCGTTTCTCTTCAGAGGAACAAAATGAATTCACAACGCTTCTAGTTTGCTACTGTTGATGGAAGAAATCCTGCACCAGTTGACATGGTAAATATCCCATTATTCACAAGGTTTTATACATGCGTGCAGGATTACTTCCATCAGTAGTAATGATTCGCCGCATTCCTTTTTTGGGCAGCAACAATTGACTTCTTGAAGTCCGCCAAACAACTGCCACAATTTCACGGTGCCAACAAGTTGACTGGGATAAAGATGAATAAGCAAACACTTCCACAAAAAATATGCGTCTTGGCTGGTGGTTATCTTCCCCCAATTTTCCAGGGTAAGAAAATCCTCCCCAAAAAACTATACCTTTAAGCTACACCACTTAGCAAGGTGATTCGAAGTCGTGACCCAACTTGATTCCCGGATCCTTGGAGGTCCCTTATTACTGTAACCTTCGGGGGTCACTTCAAAAAATCATCCCACCAAAAGGTCACCAGCAGAATTGCCAGGAGCCGATTACTTGGAATAATATATGCCTTAACACCTCAGGGTGACAAGGCCATTTTATATACAGATTCTTTTGTCAAAGACTCCAAAAACATCCAAAGATCCAAAGAACTGCCAGGTAACATATTCTAGTTGGTGGTTGAACCAACCATTTGAAAAATATTAGTCAAATTGGGAATCTTTCCCAAATAAGGGGGTGGAAATTAAAAGCTTTTTGAAACCACCAGTTAGTATTGCATCCATTCCCTCAAAGTGTCCCTTTTTGTTTGTGTTTCACGGTTTTCCAACAGGGCTCCCTTGGCAAGTCATTGCGCTCACCCTTGGCATAGCGCTCGTAGCGTTCCTGGAGATGATAATGATCGGTGTCTAAATCAACGAATGCTTGCTGGGATGTCCATGGTACTTAGTAACTAAGTAGTACATGGAATATTTTTTCCTCGAAGTAGGCTGTAAGTCGCGGAAATTGGTTGTAAAACAACTTGCAAACTTGGTACCAACTTCCAAAGACACCCTAGTAGTGCTTAGGTTGGTGTAACGTTAAGCCGGGAATGGTGGTTATCTTAACCTGATTGGAAGCTGAATCGAGGTGTTGGTTGATGTATAGGATTTCTACAGGTAGTTGGTGGTTACCATCATTGAAATCATATTCAAACCCTGGGCATGATTCTTCCAAAACCCTCAAACAACGGGACATTCATCGCCAAAAAAGGGGATTCTGAGTGAGCCAATGTTTGGTATGGAACCTAACTTGTCCAACCTCGAAATGTTCATCCGAGAATTCAACAAAAAAAACGGTGGGAATGAAGTATGCCTAGCAGATGAAACAGGTGTCCCTTTTGAAACATGGAAACGGAACGTGTTTTTCTTTATTATGTTCTCACAAGCTTCTGGGAACTAATAACAACAAAAACAAGGTCTGGAATAGGAAAATCATCTTCCAAATGTTACTGGGAGATACTGGGAGGGGATATGTTAGTTCTCAGCAAAGTACCTCACAACCTGCGAACACGTAAACACTCATAGATACTCAAAGTGGGAAAAAAAACTTGGCCGGTGGATGTTGTTTTGGAAAAAAAATCAACAAGTTCTTTTCAAACCTTGGACTAGTTGGTGGTTGAACCAACCCATTTGAACAATATGCTCGTCAAATTGGGAATCATTTCCCCAAATAGGGGTTGAAAATTCCAAAAAATACTCCAAGTTTCACCGCCTACTTCATCCCCGATAGTGGGAATGGTTATGGGAAGCTTACCACAACGGGGTCCCATTATTGGGAGTCCCTAAAATCACCCTTGATGAAATCTTGCAAACTTTGAACCACAAAACAACCTCCACAGCTGTCTCGAAGGTGCTCCGTGGACCCGTCCTTTCGGGCTTGTCGTTCCTCTGGGGTCTCCTCCAAACGCGACAGGAGTTGAGTAGCGAGTACTAGGATCATCCCAATTAATAGAAGGTCTTGATTGTTAGAAAATTGTTGAACTCACTTTTTGGCAGGGAGGGTACTTGGAGGATCATCCCAGGACTTGTAAGTGTGTAAGTGATTAGGATCACCCCCATTTATAAGCCATAAAAAGGCCATTTGGAAGGGGAACATCACCCTACTTAGGGGACTTAGGATCACCATGGTTATTAACTACTTACTAAATGGGATGATCCTCCAAGTACCACCAAAAAACCCTGGACACTTAGGTCGAATAGCTTATCAACACTCAATGGATGGTGCGTGGATTTAGATTTTTGCAAAATGTAAGTGTATGGCATGTGCATTGAATGCAAAAAGATATCAACGCACATGCAATAGTATTATGCAATATAATATAGTACGTGTTACATATATCATATACATTCATATACATTCGTTCCCTAGAATGGGATGAAATTCGCCTGCTTTAAAGCAAACTCGTAAGACGAGCCGAGGAATCCAACATGTTTTGTATTGTACCGCAACCGACTTGAGGACTCTCTTGGACAAGGGCTCATTGCGGCCCATAAGGTTCGGAAAAAAGGTTTATCCTGACTTTTGGGGCAGCTCAAGGGGAGAGTTCGGAGAGGCCATGATTCGAATGGGCCAGCCACATACTTGCTGTGCCTCGAGGTAACGCTCATCGTGCCGAAGCTGCTGCAAGGCCATCTTCAAGGCCAATTGCAAAAGAGCAGACCGTCTGTTTCAGAATCAATGATACCATTCAGCCACACTGTATGTACTAGGATGTCCCAGGAATTTAGTAAATGGTTAGTAAATGGGTTAAAACCTACTTATACATGGGATACATTAGGGTTGTAACCCATCTACTAACCTTTTACTAACTTCCTGGGACAACCAAGTATAGGTATATCTTCGTGGGAGCAAACCTGCTCCGTGCAAATTGGAGCTAGGGTTTGTCGACTCTTTTCCATGTGATATATGTTCATCTGTTTGCCCGCATAGGCAAAACCATGAATAATGACAGGAACTAGACGGATACAAGTCTGAAAATCAACGGCTGGAACCTGAACATCACCCAAGTTGAAAAGGAAAATCATCTTCCAAACCCCTTTTTTTGGTTCAAAGTCTTAATTTTCCAGGGTGTATCTGGGTCAAAGCAGTGAAGAAGCTTTACACTTTACACTGGATGCCTGGATACCCCAAATGATGTTTTGTAAAGCTAGTTCCTTTCAAACATGGCAAGTATCCGGATATCTGCTCGTCAAACTTTACTGTGGGGAACTCTTCTTACGACTTTAGGTTGGCCAGTTTCATGATATACCCTGTGAACAGGAAGTATCCTATCAAAATCTGTATTGTATACATGTATAGTTCTTCCAAAACACAAATATATAAATATACCAGTAGTACCGCACAAGGGCGGTGGCGGAAGTTTCAAGAATAGGAAACGTATAGGAGAGATTGATTGCTGTGAGTGACGGATGTCAGAGCAAAA
>OMLO01000496.1_pt1 | contig 25649 bp, 10 predicted proteins | sample 1674811 | NCBI WGS metagenome assembly OMLO01 (sample SAMN06265003, study PRJEB25207) | coral metagenome | isolation source: Coral host | place: Mexico:La Bocana,Puerto Morelos, Mexico | collected 2008-11-13
GTGGGGGGGGGGGGGGGGGGATGGGGAAGGCACTAAGGCATACTGGGTATTGTGTTGGACTCCGTAAGATCCGGGTTTAAAGACGCTGGGTTGTTGTGTCGGTGTTTTGTTCTTCGGCAAGTCTCTTAACTCTTGCAGTCTTTCTCAACCCAGGAGTTAAAATAGATACCCTTGAATTTATGACAAAATAAAATCCCCGGGTGGCGTGGAGGTGAGCAAAAAAACCTTCCTCTCGCCTAGTTGGTAGCATTGTTTTAAGTCACACAAGCTTCGAAACGAGGCTGTTAAGTTTACGGCTTCAGTATGCCTCACTGTTATCATCTTTATTTTCCTTTCAGCCTCGTATTCCTCCACCAGATTACAAACTTCCGCCAGAAAAACTCGGCTATTTGCGTCACGTGACCCCAGGACCCAAACAAGTGATGCCTGACAATTTTCACGTGGAAAACATTCATCTCAGACACGCTTACCGACCCAGTTCCTCTCATTCTGAAGTACCGCGCTACGCTCACTTATTGCGGAAGACGGGAAGGAGGGGGGAACTGGGGATACAGGATGACGAGGAGAGTGACGTTACACGAGTATGCTTTAATGTGCCTTTGGTCGGTGTGACGTGAAAGCAAATTTTATTTAAATCTGTCTGTTACGAGCAGTGGGGCAATGAAGTTCAAGTTAGAAACGTTAAGTGGACTAGCAACAAATTAAGCCGTATCGAAAATAGATGAAGGAAAATGTGGGGCTTTCCCTTAGCCAGTCCTTTGACGTCATAAACAACGCGTACCACTCCTAGTCGTGTTGGTAACAAGATTTTTCATTCCTAGTCGACTAAATTGTGAATTCATTCGGACTTGGAAGTTTCACAATTACCTCTAAATCGATTGTTTATGCAACATGCACACGTTATTTGTGACTGATATTTAACATGCACAGTTTATAACTTAAGGCTTATTTATAAAGTAGTAAGGTCTTGATACTCTCGCAGAAAGATGCCAAGACGACAGATTGTTACATATCAAGTCATTACTGCTTGGGGATAGTACTTTTAACAGTTATTTATAAATTGAGACCACTAAACGGTAACATAAGTCTTTTATTTAACAGCGATTCAAAACTGGCGTCACGTCCAAGCGATGTAGCACATGCAGTTTAAACTGTCGACACCTAAACCCCTATATCAAATTATAGATTATATGAGCTGGCTATCACATTTAATGGTCGTGAGAAATTCGACAGTTCATTTTATTTTAAAATTCTTGGTACAGTTTGACAGCCATCTCTATAAGCTTTAATTGGATATAGCCTTTAGGTATCTACAGTTAAACCGGACGCGCTGTATTGCTTAGACGAGTACAGACAACCGTCACTAAAGGTCTATAGTAACGTTGAGGAGATTCGGAAGACTGGAACCAAAGGGGTTTCAATGCAAAAAGTCAGAGACAAGGTATCTTTATTTAAATACATTATATTTGATAAAACGGTGTAGTTAGTTAAGCACTGAATGTGTTTTTGTAAGGTTTTTTACTTTTTTAGCTGACTCGCACTAAAACTCTAAAAGGAAACTTACAATCTTTTTTAAATAAAAAGCACGTTCAAAACTGGTCGTTAGAATTGTACGTTTGCGATTAAAAAAAAAGTCCGACATTTAAGCAGTCATTTTTTATTTGCTTCAAAATGTTTATTGAATCAATAAATCGAGAATTATTACACGTAAAATTGTCTTACAGATGTGACTTCAGAGTCAAGGGTATTTAAAAAATATGGTACATTAGTTAGTGAGTTCTCTCCGCGCCATGAGGCACATAAGGTTGTAACTTTCTCTCGCCACCTAGCCCTGTCTTGCGCTGCCGGCGCCCCTGACTTCCGCCCAGCTGGTCGACCTCTCTTACCTGGATTCTTTTTCCACTGTTCTTCTCCATGTGGTTTTAGGTCGTCCCTCTTTTCTCTTCCTTTCAGGTTACCACTCCATCGCCACCATGCAGTCATCATTCTTCCTCTTTCTGAGTTGGTGGCCAATCCAATTCCATCTTCTCCTTCGGATTTCTGATCACTGATCTTCTTTACGCCTTTTACGTGGGAAATGTTGTCATTTCGGATGCGTTGCGGCCACCGAATCCCGACTTAGAATCCGTATCAGGCATGTGAATTGAAATCTATTGCTTTCCTTGTTTCTTCTCCTCAGCAGCTGTTAGTTTCCATGCTTCACATCCATACAATAGAACTGGTCCTACCTAGGTGTTAAACCGAGTTTGATTTTTGTATTCGACCAATGCTTCGTGTGTTCCAGATCTTCAGGTTGAAAAATGCTCCTCCTGCCTTAGGCGTTTGTACCACCAACCTCTATTGTTACAGTTGCGATCAGATATACAAACTCTTCGACGTCTTCATTACTTTGTCTTTTTGTTGTGTATTCACTCTCATTACTTTGCATTTTTAAGCATTCAGTTTCAGCCCCACTCTTCCTGCATTATCTACTAGTTGGTTGGTCTTGTTCTGTATGTGCTCGTATTTTGATGAAACTAGGACTATATCGTCTGTTAAGTCGAGGTCTTCAAGCATACTTGTGAAGTTCCATCTGATGCCACTTCTATGTCTTTCTGTTGTTGTTCGCATTGTCCAGTCAACAGTAAGCAGGAAAACGAAGCCTGACATGACATCCTTGTTTAACGCCAGTGGTGATCTTAAACCAACTTGTTGACTCTCCCTCTTCCAATAACTTGCCGAACTAATAAAAAAAAATCACAATTCTTTAACAGGGTCCAAATATCTTTCGATGATGACTTCCCCCATTACTTTGCTGGCCACAGGTAACAATGTTCCACCACGCCAATATAAAAAAATATGGTACATACGCCATTCTAATAACCATTTGCAGCACGTGCCCCGCTTTTAATTCAGGCAAGATAAGCGTGTGCTGAGCGATAAGAATTTATTCCTGGTTCTACAGTTTCAGCAATTACAGAGAGCTTTGCAGAGAGCGCAGGGAATCTTTATGCCAGCTTAGTAGAAGGTGCTGCTAATGACTCTGACAACAATACTATCAAATGAGTTTGGTTTGAATTGCACTGCTCTTTTTTTTGACGATTAATTAGGCCGAGCCCCGTCTACACTTCGCCGGGGAAATTTGACAAGAGGCTTTTTCACTCTGAAAACGCAGCAAATGTTATCCGTCCACGCTACAGAGGAGGAATTTAAAAACCTACTGTTTTCACACTAATACGTCACGAAAAAGGAGCTTTCCAAAGATACTCTTCAGTCAAACCGGAAGAATTTAAAAACGCCGGTCCTTTGGATTTTAGTTTGGAAACAAAGCGGACACCCTCAGGACGTAAGCGGACACCCTCGGGAAGGGAAAAAAACTGTCCGTAACTAGACCCGACCACTTACGAGACCAGTTCTCGTAAGTTCCGGGCATTAGAGTTGTAAGGAAAAGATGGCCACCTACGGAGTCTTGTCCAGCTTTCATCTGGGATCTAACATACCACCAAATAATTTTTATTTTTATTTTATTGCCAAGCACTGCATACTCCAATACTACGACTGGCCAGAATTGCAGCCAGAATTAACATTTTCGCTTTACGAAAAAGCAGTGATACAATTAGCAAATGTTAACAAGCATCTTTCAAAGTCAGGTCCATTTCCTTTCTTCAAGTGTCCGTTTAAGGGAGCTTAAAAACAAAGGAAAAGTCTGGATCGTAAGCCCTCCAAGTGTCCACAGCCGCTTACGAGAACGTCTGCTTACGAATAAGTAAATACAGAGTTTGTACGGGAGTTCAAACGTGGTTTTGTGATGACGGTAAGTAGTAGAGTTGTACGCTACAAGAGTCCGCTAGAACTAAAAACTCATTCGTAAGAATTCAATCTCGTTCCCAGGGACTTTTCCCTAGCTTGGGCGGCCCCTTTTCCCACCCCGTCCACAAGCCAAGGAAAAGTCCGTGGGAACGCGGTTGGTAAGAATAAGGTACCTCACAATTTCTTACTATCGACGAGGACTAACGTACGTACCCCCGTAATGCTTAACCCGGATTAGCTTTAAAAATCCATGATTTACCGGGGAATTGAATTAGTGTTTAGTTCGTTTTAGTTCTCATAACTTGCCTGGGGATGTACTTGCACATAAAAGCTATATGGGCATGTGCCGATATGAAGGGTGTGGTTTTCAGGGAGTTTAGTCTGCGATAGAGTGTAATTGACCAGGAGCATGCCCAGTGAATAGAACTAGGTTCTTTACCCAGGGTAAGAAGAAATTGAAACTTGGAAGTGAGAACCTCGCAAAAATAGATTTGTCTTTGTAGGATATTCAGCTACAGTAATTAGCCAGACTACGATAGGGGTCATGATTAATAGCTAGTCTGGAATAGGGTAGCGGCAGATTAGATCCTAGACCAGAATAGGGTTGCAAAATCAAGCTAATTATTGCTTCCTAGAGGGTAAGGATTTAATTGCCTCAGCGGCACACCCCCGCCCTAAGATTTACAGAGTCAAGAGATCTTATTTTCTCTTAACAGAGTACACCCAGCGGTGAGGCCATTGTAAGATAATATAATCGGGAGTCCAGCAGAACCTTCACGACCACAAGTCTAACTGCTTCACGACCACAAATTGAACTGAAAAGCGGTTTAGTGTCTAAAGAAAAGGTTTTCGGCTGCGTAATTATCAAATTAAATTTGACAAAGGAAAAGTACCAGCCGTATCGAATCTTGAAAAACTGACATTCCGAAAGCCAGGTCTTCGTCGGAGCAAATGGAAGGTTCGTGGATCTTAACTTCTATTGGAGTTTCCGAAAAGATTTTGCATCGGAAAAACTCAACATTCCAAATTATTTCAAGGAGATTTGTCGGCGCCTTCGTCAGTTTCTAATGCTTGCTATTTTGAAGAAAAAGAAGAAGCAGAGCTAAGCCTGCCTGCTGAAATGTCAGTTTGAAACGGTGAGCAGACTCCGTTTGCCTGTAATTCGTTGAAGAAAATTGTTCATAAGTGCATGTTAAACTTGATGGCGGAAGTTAAATTAGTTCTTGTTTTTGCATCTGAGTAAACCGCAGAGTGAGTCGGACCACCTTGCGGTTTTCTACCGGGAAGAACTCGATACCGTTGCTTCGCCGATAAACCAAAACCCATTAGAACCCTCCTTATTTGGCCGTCGTGGTTAGACCTTAAGTCGCCGCAATTTTCAGTTTTCTATCATTGAATAAAACGTGGGGGCATAAAATGTTTAGTTTCAAAATTCCCATCACCTCCTGAGCAGTCTATTGTGCGATGCGTGTACATTCTTGTCGCGCAAAAAGACCTTGTCTTTTCTCTGATGCTTTTATGCATTCTTATGCCTACTTAACGTAACGTGGAGAAACTCGCTTAGTTTTCATTTGCGTGCTAACTCTTTTGTCAACAGCCCAGGCGAAATTGTCCATCTACCATTGTTTGAGAACGTTAATTGATGTTTTTTTCGAACTTCTTTAGTAACCATTAATAATTTAAAGAAAGCGCCGTTAGTCGTAACTTACACAGAGTAAAGGCTGAGTCAGGGCGGACACGCTAATGAAAATGGCACACTACAAACTTAACAAACAGAAGCCATCTTTACAAATGGCTGCCTATGTCTGGCACTTAAAAACATCTGCCCAGCAGAAAAAAGGAAAAACAATTTATCTAAAAATGGATAAATTTCAATTTAAATATTTTGCTAAGCATGTTTGCAGAGTTTTTCCTTCCGTCTTGTTAATTTAGTACCTTAAGTGAATTGTAAACAAATTTGCGGGCTTTGGGGCTTCGCCAAGTGGCACTTTTCTCAAAAAAAAACTCAAAACAACTAAATTAACCACCATTTTTTCCCGTATGCAAATGCGAGCCTCGTTAACAAAGCAATTATCGCATTTCAAGTTTGCGACTTAAAAGCTTTACTGACCATGTTTTCCCAAAGACCGCGCGCGTAGAAAACCTCACTCTAACTACGAAATTAAAAGGCAAATAAATATATGTTAGTATGGTGTTCTTGTAAACTCCATTTCAGAATCGATGTGAAGTACTCGAGTTAACACATGGCGGATGTGCGAAACTGTTAAAAAGAACAACGTCGAGACATTGACTGTATTGTCTTAAATTGTTTAATCTGTTTTCGCAGCGTATTGATATATGTCACGGCCTGTGGTATTATCCTATGAAGTCAATCATTTCAGTTCAAATGTATTGCTCGGACTTTTGATTTAAATATATTTGAGTTTGCAATTCCAAGAAAAGCATAAGTTGAAGATGGTTTATTGGCAACATAGAAATGTATTTTTCAAGGACATCGGGCAAATTACATAAATTTCACTGAAATCAATTCCATGCTTCCATATATAACTCATTATTTTACGGTAAAGTTTCAAAAAATCGACAAAATATAACACGTTTTGTAGGAGAGAGGCCTGAAATTTTATATCTTATATTTATTTTGGTATAGAGGAGTTTATCTGCCAGACAACAGACCTAGATAAATGGACTTTAAAACGAGGTCGGGCAAATTGCCCAAGTTTTGAACTTAATTGCGCTAATTTTAGCTACAAAGCAGACAAATTGCTCTAATTTTAACCAGGACCAGACAAATTCTCTGAATGCTAAGCGGCAGCTGACGTTTTAATACAGTTCCTCAGGCCTTCCGTATAATTAAGTCATTTTTTACCTTAAGGAAAAAAAATCGACAAAATAATTTACCTTTAAGATGGGAGAGCCCATCAATAAATACATATGGTATGCGTTCTTCTGTTATTATTGGTAATTCGTGGCTTTTTATCACCTTAAGTTAAGACGAGGAAAGAACAATAATTTTAAGACGTTTAATCCGAGCTGAGAATTTTTATGATCAAGATTATTAGTCCTACCGACGAATTGCCGGTCAGCGCTCGACCCCGATCCAAAGCGAATATTCCAAGCGAATTCTCCAGTGGTACTGTCCGATTAATTCAAGAACATTTAAGTAAAAACGTGTATCACAGTTCCTTTATAACTCTATAGTTTGCCTCAAAGCAACTGCCTTGCCGATAGATTTGCGCAGATCTGCGATTCGCAACAAACGTTCGTTTCAAAAACACTTCACCACATGATAAACAACTTAACTGTTAGAAGGCGTCTTAAATTTTTAACTGTAATGTCTGCAAAACGCACCCTCTTTCAAAGCATGACTCGTTAACTCGAGGCTGCAATAGTAAGCCATTTCTAGAGGAAAGCAAAATGTCTTAATTTGTTTTAATTTTTAAGCGTGTTAAAGGCAGTGATTTATCTATAAACTGCCTTATAACACAAGTGGTATAAAGCAACTTGTCTGAGTAATTTAGAATTATCAATAGTCCAAAAGATGTCTTACTTTTAAGAACAAAATGAGCCTACCGCAATTTTTCAAGGCGAGAATTTCCATTGTTAGTGATTTACATCGCTTACTATCACAAACCGTTTTAATGAAAAAAAGGTTGTGGTAACACCAAACAAAGATAAAAACTCGCTTGATTTAATAAAAATCACATCATAGCAATATTCCGCCACAAGTATCGATTCATACGCCTACCGAAAAACCTGTAAAACTTTGACATTTTCTCAGCCTGTGAATTTTTAGATCTTCCCATCTTTTCGCAGTGTACACAAATCTGATGTCATCGAGTATAAAACCGTGTTCATTCTGTTGAAGCACTGAAGACAAAGCAGCACGCATGGTAGTTTTTGGTCTTGACATCGGTGCTTCTAATATAGAACCATCTTGACACCATTAGAAAGAAAACCAGTTTAAAGCAACTTGTGATTGATTGGCAATTCTTCTCCTTTGATCACCGGACACTTGAATGACAGGCAGGTAGGGGCGGTGGGCGTGACCAGAAAGCAACGAGTCAAATGTATCTTTTTTTGTCTAAGAGGAACAAGCCAGTATCAACCAACAGCCTCTTTGACAACGAAGTACCATTGACACCTCCTCCAAACCTCAGAGGGGCGAGTGATTTTAGCAGTTCTTGAGACGCTTTTGAAAGGTATGAAAGCTTATCTTACTAATGTCCAATTTTGGGATGAGCCCAACTAAGGTGATCCCCTCGATTAGGGAGTCGTATTTGTTTTTGTCCCACCCCTTGCGTTTGTGATAAAAAGCGCCATCTAAAAACAAACTGCGTAGGTGATCTGATCGGGAAACTCGCCAATCCTACTTCTTGGCAAGATTAAAACCCTTAAATTTTCGTATTCCTTCTGCGGTTAGAATGTTACCGATATTCAACTGCTTCCAAATTTTTGCTTGCTAGCCGAAAAGAAGCAATAATTTTCATGTTCTAATTTGTCAATCCATGTAGCCTTCAATTCCCTTCCTGTTGAGATTTCTAAGCGTACTGTCTTCGATCGAAATTGTTTCATTCGCAACGCTCGAATATAATTTCCATGGCCATGGCTAATAATATAATTATTTATCATGGAATTGACTAATTAGTTCCTGGGTTTGACTCGCTGTAAATTTTTCTTGTAGAACGGTTGAATACGACGGCACAACTCATTTCATTTTCCCGGCAACTCGGAAATTAAAAGGGTTCTTGGCCTTGAATTGTTTATATACGTGAAAACAATGTTTATATCAGGTAAAAGAAAGCTTCCGCCTAACTATTATCAAAATAACTCAATCTCCTGATACGGACTTTGCATTTCTTTTATCGGCAGTTTTTTGAAAGTGTATGGTGTTAACAAGCTCCAACATTGCGTTTAAATTTTAAATTCTTCCAAGTAAGTTTATGACGCTGAAAAGTTTATGCAAGAGTTTGGAAAATCTTACTGCACTCTACGGCTATCGGCGCGAAGTGCTCAATTTTCAATTTCAGTGTAAAGCTGCGTTTTTACAATTCAAGCCGGCAATTACCCGCGATATAGAATTTCAGTAGTCGTGTTAACAGCTTAACAAGCTCCTACACCACGCTAAATGATTGCCAGTCACATACATAAAAATATTTAGGAATTTTTTTAAAACATGTTTTCCTCATATGTAGCGCTACCATACACTAAAGCCAAAACCAGGTTTCTGGCCTAAGCATACTATAAAACTTGAAGAGAAATTGTGTTTTTCGGTGAGTCGAGTTTCTTATTATTCATAGTAAAGTGATTTTCGGTTGGTCCGATATTTTAAGCCGGGCAATTTAGATGTAAATAACACCTGTTTTCTGAACAGCCACCGTGCTTAGAGGTTCTCGTTTTACACGTAAAAGCATTCAAGTCTCGCGCGCAACATGTGGTATTTTATCCAAGTGTTTTACTAATTTGGCTCCCGCGGCAACGTAACTTTCAACCTAAAAAAAAACACGCTGTAAATAGATTTTTGAAGTCCTTTTAATTGTCCAGCGCTGGAAAAATCGAGACCAAAGGCAGATTGCGTTTTGAGTAAATGCTTTTCAAAGGATGGTCTTTAAACCCCCGAGAAGTCGATTGCAGTTAAAAGGTTTCAGAAAAAAAAACTTGCTCGGAGTTGTAACCTTAGATTTGAAAGGGTCTAGATAAATTTAAAGGGATTTTCCTAAGGCTTTCACTTAAAATGGAAGACAACTAGAAATCATAGACATAATATTAGTTCAGTTTGGAAAAACACCCTGCCGAAATCACAGGTAAACAAGGGGTTGAAGAGAGACGAACTGTGGTGACGAATCAAAGCTTGGAATAATAATATTAATCACAGTAAACATAAGCAAAATAACGAGTGTGTTTATATTTACTTATCATAAACAAGCAAACGTTTGGAAAATTTCACTTAAAACAAGATCACAATTAACACGGCAAGAAAATCCGTGGCTGGTGTGATTGTTAAAAGACTTCATGAATTTCCGAGCTACGGAAACTGCAGGTGGGATTGAAGCCTAATGGGGGACTTTACTTTGGCAACGTCAAAAGGCAAAATAAAGAACTCTTCCCCCAATTAACTTAACGAAAGCTATAACTATTAGCAAGCAAAGTTGTTAAGTTCATTTTGTAAGAGGCACTTGAGTTAAGCGGGCTTAATTCCCACCGCTTCCGGAACAAAGTACAGGCTTCAGAGCTTAATTGGCTTTCATATCTTTGCTGCAGTAAGCACGCCCAGTTTTTTCTGAATTATTCGAGTTTATTGTAACAGAAATAAATGAGAAAATGCTGCTGTTTTGTGTGAAATACATGGCCTAAATATTTAACCCCCCCCCAAAAAAAAAAAATCCCCACAAAAAATGAAGGTAAAAACTCTCGTACAGAAATTAATTAACTGCGCCGTGAAACTATTGAGTCGAAGTTCTTCATCTGGGTTAATTCACCACAAAGCAAGCAGGTTCCGCATTCATGTGTGTCTGTAGTTTGGCAGAAAACATCTTTACTGGACAGCATTCCGTAGCTACGACTGGTGTCTCCACAATGAAGCAGGTACTAACAGAAAGTGTATAGTTCTCGAGTGAGTTCAAGAACCAACTTGAACGAACTTCGGAAGAATAAAACACACGAGAGCTCGTACAGTATTATCCTGTTTCCGCCCCTAACTGACCATATGTTACTCTGGTGGGAAAAAGGCCTTTCAAGAGGGCATGGCCCTGAATTGTCAAACAAAAGGAAATTTTCAGGACAGCAGGTGTCAAATGAGGTGAAGTGTTGCCGAATGAACAAAGGCGTTCGATATCAAAGAGTTGACTGCAGAAATGAAAAATAATTTTGGAACCGGCGACCTAGAATATAAACAAACCCTGAATTATAGAATTACTAGCCAAAAGGTAGATGAATTCATTACTCGTCAAAATTATTAATAATCAAAAAATCACGATGCTTCCTGTTTGATTTGTAGTCATTTTATTCACATATGCTATAAATTTCCAGCGGTCAGCAAGGCCACGTTTTCTGAACTGAAAAAACGTTTTCTGGTTTCAACTCTTTTCCGTATTTGTACGGAATAGAGAGACATCCTTGGAAAATTTGAAATATCTGTTTGCTAGTCTAATAACGGGTTAGTGAGACTAGCAAGCCATTTGGAAGAAAAAAACCTTTTCTGGCTTCGGCGAAAACAGGAAACAAATGAGGGCAAATACATTGTTAATAAAAACATAAACAAATTGTGCAGTGGTTTTGAGGCCAGCTCCTTCTTCCGTTTCAATTCTTTCTTATCATAACTTCTTCCTAACACGCGAATCGCAGTTGTTTCTGAATTTCAAAGAAAGGAAATCGAGACCTAAACTGGCTTTTCAAGAATAATCCAAAGACCAACCTTGCAAAGGCACTTAAAATTTTAAAATTACTTAAACATTAATTGAATGATGTGAACTTTGCATCGAAACTCGTTGGGTGATTTCTACCTCCTTACCTATCTATTTTTTTGTCGTAAAGTTTAAATAAATCTCTTTGTTTGTCTACCAACTGTTCTCTTTCTACGTTTCTTAGAAGCTCAGCAGGGAATATTTTCGTTATCCAAACTAACAAAGGAAATAATAATTACATTATCAGACCGATCTTTGCTAGTGGTTTTGAACGCGAACGTTTTCCACGGAACACGAGTCAAGTGTTATCGATGGGCCTTCCCGCTACAATTAAAACTTCAAAAGGGTCCATTTCTTTCTCTTACTTTATCGAAGGACTTTTCTCAATGCTTAATCCATCAAAATGGAAACAGTATCAAGCCAAACGCATTGACAAAGCGGATAAATTGCTTATGTCAGACTTACGGTAAGCTTCGCTTTTAAGTTTTAAGTGCACTAGTTAAAATCGATAACAAAGGTGAAATTTAAAGTAAGAGTTACAAAGATGTCCTCCCGCAACAATCAATCAATAAAAAGGAAATTGAGCCGAACAGATTTTTTTTTCTGTCGAAGCAATTTTCAACCACCAGCTAGTAACGGCTGGTACGTATGGTTTTAAGCTTCGGAAATAAAACGAAAACAATTTCGATAAAAAGTTTATATAAGCTCAGTGGGGGTTGTGATTTTAAGGCAGTTTGTCCAGATGAACACTTTGGCGCTTCACAACGACTTAATAGAAAAGCAAATAAACACAAGCGATGTGTACTTGATTTAATTAGGTTCATTGTTCAACGCACTGCGTTAGGCCAGTTGAAATCTACACTCACGGCTTTTTTCTAAAGTCCACGTGCAATAAAAGGCGATGTTTAATTCATGTGGCACCTAAAGTGTAGATTAAAAAGATTGAATTCAATTCTAGGGGTTTTAGTTGTAATAACTCCCTTTCTTTGGAAATCGAAAGTGTGAAAGCGGAAAGCAACAAAAGAGTTCGAAGTTGCTTTCTTCAATAGACGAAAACGAAATTGGTTGTTATTACCGGAGGTTTTCAGCGATTTTTTTTGATACTCAGAATATCCTCTCCACAGAAAGCAGTACAATTAAGACACCCCTAAGCCAAAATGTGTTTCCTAATTCCATTAGCGAATATTCTTGTGCGGCTTGAGAAATGTAAACATTCTTACTGTAAACAAATCTATTAACGCGAACAAAATGTTATGTAAATACTCGCGTTTACGTTTCTAATTTAAAAGATATCTTGTTAAAACCGTGTTTAACATCCAGCCGAAACCATCGCATTCCGTTCCCAGGTTAAGACCCGAGATTGGTCTGATTTCTTCGCCGCTAAACGTACACAACCCGGTGAAACTAATTCAAACCAGATCTTTATCGGACTTGACAGACAAGACAAGGTTTACAAACACAATGGAAAGCCAGTCAAATGCCCGCGTAACCATAACCCGTCGATAGATGACAACTGCGCGTTCGAACGACAAGAACGCGCGCTTGATGTGAACATCAATCCGTATTGTAAATACAACCATAAACCCTTAGATAGATTGACTGTACTAGTTTAATCTCTTTGGCTGTCAAGCGCCTATGAAGAGGGGGCGTACCATCGCAATTTGCACTCAAATTTGAACAAGCCGGTAATATGACCGTAGCTAGAGGAGTTTTTAACATTCCCTATAATTAACACTTAAAAGTCGGGCCCTAAGGCTGGTTTGACCTAGTAAATCGGTTCTTCTATTATGCGTCTAGGCTCCTCCGAAAGAACAATGAGCCCGTTCGATTTAATGCAGGCCTGCAGCTGGAATGCTTATCACACGTTTAAATTGTAGGTGTGATTTATTGTACGGGAGTAGTTAATGCGCTCTCCGAGCAGACGGCGCGTCAATCACGAAGCGGCACATCAAAAGGGATCTAATTAAATCTATCAGTTTTTAAGGCCATAGATAATTTCGCAAACCACGCCTGATAGCTCAATATTTTCCTTGCGTGTGATGAACGTTGGAGCTCCTGATCCAAAAGGCAAACACAAGTCGTCAGGGGCAAAGAAGAAACGGCGCAGAGTACACAAGGGGTGGTGAAGCGCGAAGTGGAAAACCGCCCGTGCTAACCTAATTCATCGTTTTCTAAATCACAGCAATCTTAACTCGGCGGGATTCTTTGATCATCATTCAGGTATGAGAAATGGGTCAAATCGTGCATGCAGTCATTTGGTATTTTCAGCGAGCTCTAGAAAAACTCGCCTCTCGAAGTTCAATGCCTACAAAAGTCGCAAATGCATTATAGCATTGTGAAGTTTGATCAAAATGGTGTTCGTTTGCGAAAAGGTTACGCCGCTCACCGAACTTTGTGAGTAACACAATACGAAAACCGCACGAAGCCGAAGTTACAAATTTGTTATGTTCTTTTATTTTCCTCAAATTCTAGAATTTCTGCTTGAAAACGCCTTACAACTCTTTCTTTTTCTAGTTCAGAAAACTTTCCTATTTGTTCAACGCTTTCGCATTTATTGATGGATTAAATTTGGATCGTGTTATCATCAAGACTAGTGGTGTAAACATATGCGTACATTATAAACAAGCTCACCAGTGCTTATAATTACAGTATTCCTTTGCTAAAGCTCTGCACCGCAGGAAATCCGCTTTAAGTAACACCACATAGTGTGTAAAACATTCGCCATTTATACAGACCCATTAGAAGGTTATAATCTGACGAGAAACCCCGCAGTTAGAAGTTTGTGGACAACGAGGGAAATATGCTGGTTCATGGGGCAGACGAGAAAATTCGATTGAGTAACATTTTGTCTAGATTTATCCGCTACCTCGACGAAGCTCTTAGAAATGATTATCTTTCTCAGCAGTTACAAAACAATTATCCCCGGCGCCCTGGAAATCACATTTCAAAACCTGCGAAGATTAAATACATCCTTCAGAGTTAATCGCAATGGCGGATTACACGGATAGATTTTTAAACGGACAGACTACCATTTAGGACCTGCCCCTGCACCCGGAAAGAAAATCCACTTTGTTTTGGAATAAGCAGAAGGGATGATTTTGCTCGGCGGCAAAACATAGAGCAGGTTTTCGAACTGAAGCTTGTACACGGCTCAGTAATCGTAAAGTGTTGTCTTTATGGAATCATATTTATCGAACAACCCCAGACCGCCCCTTTCTCAACTGCAGAACGCCCCGTGCACGTTCGTGCCACCCACAGGAGCGTGTTTATATCGCTAGCATGTTTCGGCAAAACAGCAACAGCATGTATGCCCGATACTTCTGCTATCAAATAGCGTTTGTATGACACCTAATCTAGCGTTCGAGAATGAAGTTTATACAAAAACTTGCGCCGTATTGTAAAGGATTTGCAATTGAAACAATTATGGTTTCCGATTCTAATCGAGAGGTGTGAAGTGGAAGGAACTCGAGGTTTTTGTCAGTGCAGCTGGGAGCGCTATGGCTGGCTAAAATTGTCAAATTTTGTCGAGCTGAAACTTTCACATTGGCGTCCGCCTGTAGGCTTTTGTGTTGTTGGTGTGGATTGGTTCCGAATAATGGCTCCATTTGGAGAAACTTATTATATATCAACAAATCCCTATCATTCAATCACATTGTGTCATGAACAGCCTTTCTGTTAAGCTGATTGGTTGTAAACAAGAGCGGCGGCATCTTAAAAGACTACGCACTTGGGGTTTTGGCTGAATTAAATCAACAGTCCATTTCAAAGCTCGTGGGGCGTACAAAGTGCTGGTGAATTTGTCGACCAAAATAGATCACAAAACAGCCCGGAATAGGCCCGAGCAGAGATTGTATAAGCAGGGCTTTCTTTCTCCAGGTTCGTTCCGTTGTATTTGTTCAGGAATTTAACGTGATTTGATTAGTAACTTTAAGCTGATTACATGCACCGCGCGCGTGCTAATACGATCTCTTTGACGCTGTACACGCTCGATTTGTACTTCTTTCAGGAGCCGGGAACAGCGACGGATTGCAGATTCACACCTCTTGCGATGCTTGCAGCGACTTGTAGTAGAATAGGACAACAAAGCCCGCCACCGGTATCTGACGTGACTATGGCAAAAGGGTTCTACCACTGGAAACAGCCTACTTCACTGCCAATTCAGCGAGGACGGCCGTCTGATCCGGGGTTGTATTCGAGTCTGCCTTCAGCATTCATGCCAACTAGCGAATCTTTAAGTGTACAGAACCACGACAGCTTTCTACCCAGCCCAAGCTATTCATCAGGACATAATTCGCTCACAGACCCACTGGCTATAGCTTCAGCAGGCCGCGTGCACTCTGCCTCTGTTGAAGCGTCAATGTACCCGCCGCGTATGCCACATCCATACGAGAGTTCGCCCTGGTTTAAGCCTCCTTTGGAGCCTCACACGCAGGCTACTGCGCGGCAGGCGTTCTGGGAAGTACATAGCAATCCCCCGTGGCTAGATCAAGCAGTTTCAAGCAGTTCATTTCACCCAACTTTGAGCCATTTTACAGGACTGCCACACGAATTTTCCACAGGAAGTTTACCTATTCCTGCTGCGGTTTCCGTGGCAAGTCATCCACACTTTCTGCCCCCTCCTTGTCTTGGTTCTGATCCTATGAAGACTTCTCTTCCAACTTACATTGATGGACCTTCGTATTTTCCTGGGACACCAGGATTGCTACCGTCGACGCAGAGTGTAGCCGCAAGAGCGACTCGGCGGTACACAGGTCGAGCGACTTGCGACTGTCCGAATTGCCAAGACAATGAAAGACTTAGCGCCGCCGGAGCTCCTTTTAGGAAAAAGACTCAACATATCTGTCACATTCCTGGTTGCGGCAAAGTGTACGGGAAAACCTCACATCTCAAAGCACATCTCCGCTGGCATACTGGCGAGCGGCCATTTGTGTGTAACTGGTTGTTTTGCGGAAAGCGGTTCACGCGCTCTGATGAACTGCAGAGACATTTACGAACGCACACGGGCGAGAAGCGTTTCGCTTGTCCCATCTGTAATAAACGTTTTATGCGTAGCGATCACCTGGCCAAGCACGTTAAAACTCACAATAATGATTCGGTGAGGAAAGGAGACTCGGAGAAAGACGAAAAAGAGGAAGGAAAATCAGTAACTGATGGCGACAGTGAACGAACTTGTAACTTATCTGAAAATGGCGAGAGTAACAAGATCGTGTAGTCTGAACGAGACAAAACGTAAGACATTACTACGAATTTAATGACAAAATGTTTTCTCTTAAGCCTATCATATTCTTTCCACGATATAAAAGCTCTGGCATCGTAAATTCAGCGCTTAAATCCTTTCTGATCTCGAAGATGAGAAACTAATGGTAACTTTGTATATTACAGATGACGTCGGCTTGCAAAGTAGAGGTATAAAATTTCCTAGTTCAGAATTTCTTTCAGTGATGCATACAGTTACACAGATGGCTCTTGCTATCCAAGACTTAGGGTTTTAAATCCATATGAATAGTGTACAGTTCTGATTGAATGGAAATCGTTCCTAAATTCACTGTGTCTACTGTACAGAACAATATGTAACATTCCTCGTTTGAGAGAGAGAGAAAGATAAAAGATTGGTATGCTAAAGAAATGACAGATTTTGTAGCCTTGTTCAATTCTATTTAAAGGCTGTAAGTTTGAAGTTATTTAATTGAACAAGCTGACACATTTGATTTCAGCTTATTTACTGTTGAAATGTACATAAAAGTGAATAGTTGAGCTGAATCTTACGACTTCATTAAAGAGAGCACTATTTCGATTGCAAGAGTTGTATGTCTGTCTGAAGACGCGAGATAGGTTATTGGTCTCGCTATCTGCAAATGCTTGTCTTTTTCGAGTACGAATTAAACAATAGTCGAATAAGTTTTTTGGAAAACACTGGGTTCCCGGTGAGCAGTACAATGGGTTCCACCACGGGGCAGAGAGATGGCTTTCATCAGCTGATCACAAACAGTAAAGGATTTAAAATGGCTTCCCACAGTACACTAGTTACAAGTACACAGGTGACCACTCTGCGGTATTGTTTCCTTGAATCGTTTCGATTAGACCACGATTTACAAAGACACTGTCAATGGATGCGTATTTTGTGTGCTGTTATCCCTTTCCGATCGAGATACTCCAGTGATTCTGATGGCCATGTGCTATACATTAACTATTTTATTTTGTAGTGGCGTAAAGAAATCTTTAGAGAACTCTTAGTGAGGCTTTAGTGTATCTATCTGCTTCACAGATTTACACTGATTTCTTTTTCGCTTTTGTTTAATCCCAGTGCAGACCGCGCACTTGAAAAGCGTTAATTTTACAATGGCACTTGAAATCATTTGCCAAAGATAGAAGATGCCGTCCTTTATTTACAAAGCATACAAACACTGACCCCAGACAAATCCATTGCAATTCTACGCAATTATAACAACCGGCTTTTTTCAGAACGGTATACAAACACAGAAGAAATTAAACGAATACCTTACATTCAGTACCAAAGTTTTCGTATATTTTAAAACTAGCTTTCTTTAGATGTCTTTAGCACGACCCTTTAAAAATCTTTTGCAGTGCTTTATTATGTCGAAACAAAACCCAACTTTTCAAAAACAAATACATTTCCTATTAATTTGTCCGTGAAATTTTCCGCGTTGTTTCCATCTGAAATGCACACAAATTCGTGCGGGGCTAATCGAACGATTCATGCACGGAAGTGTACATATTTAAGGGTAAAATAAATTCGAGAGGAAACGTTTTCTTTGTAATTCTTATCACCTGAAATAAAGTGCTTTCTTCACACCCCTTTGGAGCGTTTCTTGCCCAGCCTGCCGAGATAGGGGAAGGATAATTATTCCCACTCTTCTGATAGTTAAGCCCTCTATATTTGAACAAAGGAAAGCCTTTTTTTGCTTTTCAATCTTCATTAAAGTAGTAGGCGCTAGCTTGCTTGCCGCCACACGGGTGTCATATTCAAATAATTGAAATAATCACAAGGCAAGCTGTTTGACAAGCCGGCACTCCTCTAAGATCACTTTTATAAACACACAAATTCCTTTTTGACACTCGCCTCTGTACTTAGTAGTTAGTTAAAGCTCATACGCGCGCGTGCTTCACCCATTGGGCGCCCCGCGTGCGAAACGTACCACGAAGGCAAAGACACTTTCATGCTTGAGAAATTGAGTTTAATTTTCTTCTAAACACAACATAAACAACTCGGCGTGGTGTAAAAAGATCGTATTTCCTACTTCGCCCAAGGCTATGGAAAAAATTGTGATTGATGTAGGTCGTATTTATTAAAAAGAAGTCGCGGTGTTTTTTTGTAAGAGAAAAAAATACAGAAGTCATTGACTACCGGAAAGCACTTCAAACACAAAGGAACCACAAGGAATTAGCGCATGACCAAGCGCCTCTTGTCTCAAAAAGATTTGTTCTAAAAGATCCTTTGCTTCTTTGCTCGAGATAATCACTGTTTTTGTTTGTATCTGCCTTTGATGATATGGCAATTTTAATTCAGCAAGTCCCTTGAGAGTTCTTTCTTTGAGGGCTAACTCGGCCACGCATGATAAGGAACCTAAATTAGTGCTTGCCCGCCGCGCCGACAAAGGGTTTCTAAGACCGCCTCCTTTAAATTAGTGATCAACTTCTTTCGATTGTCTCGCAAAAGTATTACCACTGTGTTGTTTTTCGCCATTATGAACAGGAGAAAAATAACTCTTGGCCGATCTAATTGCTTCCACAACAGAAACTCAAAGCTTTTAATTGAGATGACCCTGCCGAACGCTAAAAGTCGAAAATAGGTGTTCGAGACATTAGATGAAAGTGGAATCCCTCTTTTAAGAGATGAGACGCGAGCAAATACATCTTCGTATAATTGCTTTTGCATTTAACGGCTTATGATAATTACCAAGGCGTCTCGTTTAATGATACATAATAGTTTTCAAAATATTCTCTTTACTTACTTAGCCCTCACATCAGGGGGTTTATATTGCACTGGAAACAAAACCAATATTGCTGGGAGACATGACAGAAAAAAACAGAAATTAAACTTGACACTTCGCTTTAGTTTAAAATTCATATCGTCTGCGCGAAAATGAAAACAAAGTTCAGAACCTTCGGGGCTTTGGCGATGGAATACATTTCGTACACAAAGGAACTGACCTTCTAAAATAGAGTCATTCATCATTTGGACCCACAAATCCACACTTGAGTTTGTTTGCCATTGAAAAACAATGACATCAAAAATTCGCGTAGATAGTGAGTGTATGACATTGAAATTACCAGCGGTTTAAGAGAAAAACAACAATTTCGGGTGTTAGGAAAAGGTACTATATAAAACCACCAGAATTCTAAATCGATCTGTGTTTTATAGTTTCATTCCTTAAAGGCCTTCTCATCACAACGTGATTTTTTATACGGTTTATGTAGAGTACACACGTCGTTATATGAGGTTATATTAGTTCCGTTAGAAAACCACACTTCCCACGCACATTATTTCGAGTCTTGTTTGTTGAACTGTCGGCAAGGAAAGCGTTGACTTTTGCTCCAAACTCCTTTCCAATCGTGACATAGTCATATTGATGCCCTCGGGAAAACGTTAAAATTGCATATCGTTTAATAGTATCTGATTCGAGTTAAGATGTTGCGATGATAAAATTCTAACCGATAACGATGAATTTTCAGTCTTTTTTTTGTTACGTACTTATGCGGTTGTCCAACATTCAACGAAATTGTTAAGAACCATGAAGATTAAACAGAACGACAGAAAGGATACGGATATATTTAAATTGATGAATATTTTTCCTTCCTATGCCTTTTTCTATCGTTTCCTTTAAAAAAATTCGATTTTTAAATTCCTGTGTTCGAAGAAAGTCATACCTTTCGCTCAACAACTGTCAATATTGAGAAGCAGCTGGGAAGGAACGCGGATAACATCAAAGGATCGCCCAAGACGAGACAATCACACCCCTTAACTTGAAATAAAAATATTTGAGTCAATTTGAAGAGATGGGCTATCTACGCTTAGTTAAACCTGTTTTAAGTAAACATATCTGTTGGGAAATCGAGTTAAACTAGATCCTGATAAAGATTAAATAAATTATAATAACAAGGCAACAAATGCTCTTAATTCATCGTCGAATTTTGAGAGGTAGTCACGCAAAAGATTTTGCGTCCTTTGTGAAACATACGGTGGAATAAATTCTCTAGATCTTGTATTCTACGCGTCAATTCGACAAGTATTCAGAAGAACATTGAATTGAACTTGAAAAATTTTGTTGTTGAGTTCAATATCAACGCTTTTGTTTGTCAAATAAATAACTTTTAAAGTAAGGATCACAGCAAATAACAAGTACGTTTTATAAAGCAGTGTCTCCTAACTTGGCACTGATTCTGGACGAAAAGAACTAAAAAGTTTTACTCATTCGGATAAGTGAAGATAACACTTGCGAAGAGAAGCACTGAATAAGTTTGGCTTTTAGTGAAAATATTTCACAAAAGATGAAACAATGAACTTGCGAGAACACGACAATTTCAGAGGAAACTAAAATAAAATACGCTTTAAATGGTCAATGTATTTATTTGATTCTCGGCGTGCGGGAAAATTTAAGGGAGAAACCCACTGCATTTTAAAAATTGCGTTTTAGGAAAGAAATGTATAACAGGATTTTAGTAGCAGCTAAGATTTTCGATAACACGCACAGATAGGAATAATTGATGTATATATCATATTTTATGATTACCAGCTAAAACTGAGTTCTGAAGGGGAAGCAGCAGTAAATGGTTTGGAATTCTTGATAAGGCGCATGTATGAATTTCAAGCTGGAAGCTGGAAGTTCTCAGTAATACGAACGAAATTCTTTAGTTGGCTCGGCCAGAAAAACACTAAACAGTGGAGTACCACCTCAAAGACAAGAAATTGGTTGGAAATATTGTTTTTCAAATGGTGGATAATTTTCTCCAAAATCTTTGCCAAGGGCAGAGAAAAGAGTCGCTTCGAATAATCGAGAAGTTCGGAAAATCGATGGGAAATGGGGTTTCTAATAAAGTCGAAAAATTGATGGAGTAGAGCTCCGCTATAACGAACCCTTTTACGTTTACTAAATTATAAGTGTTTAACATACAATCTTTCCGTATTTAATACATTGACAAACAGTCGGGTTATGAGAATAAAAATATTGGTCAACTTAAGGATATTTTCTTGTTGTAAAAGCAAAACGTATTTTAAGATTGAGTTTGGTAACAAATGATCATATAACAGCGATTACACAAATTTTTATGTCGTCAAATTCTCAAAACTACAACATTTGAAGAATTATATGGAAATATCTATGGAGAATTGATATGGGTGAAGTCAACGTTATGGGATTTCACACATTAAAATGACCTGACGACCTATCAGCTTAAGGACACAATTTATTTCAAAAGCAGCTTTTGAGTCAAAGTTTTCACAAAAGGTGAGCGAAGTAGATTTCTGCAATCAGTCGTAAAATTGGGATGTAGATTCTTTTCCGAAGTCTATTTCGATCTTGACGATCCCTCCTTCTAAACATTCACGATCCTCTCACAATCTATTCTACCATTCTATAACGTCACCAGTTGTCACTCTCAACTTCGCTTAATGCTTAAACATACTTGTGAAAGTACTGCTCAATAGCTTTTATTTGAATGCTTTTATTTGAATGCAAGGGTCTTCAGAGATTTAAAAGTTAGAACCACCTTGTACAGCATAATAAACAGTACTACATGAAAGTACTGCTCAATAGCTTTCATTTGAATGGTCACACACCAGGGTTACATCCGTAAACCTTCATATTTAAAGGTTAGAACAACCTTGTCCACACAAATTATCACACACTAGAATTTCGTATCCCTGCTCCGTGAATAACTGTAAACACCAACAAAAATTGAGAATAAGACGCTTGCATCTGGAAGAGAAAGGAATATGTTATCTTGCCGTCGAAGACGATTTTCGATAACCATGAAATCGTCTTCATCCCAGCAGCATCAGCGAACACCAGTACTACAAAAGAAAACTGGCTAAACAACATTAAATCAGTTCTAGATGGCTTTATAATGAAGACTCAAGGTGGAATGAAGATGGCATATTCTGCGCAAGTTCTCGTGTTTCGCCTTGCAGGAGAAACGATAAGAATACATAAAAAGTTTGTGAACATGTTAAAAAATTATACAATAAAACTACGACAACAGCATGCTGGCAAAAGAAAACCTTTCTTCCAAATGCAATATTGTTTCGACAGCTCATCATTATTGTTGTATTGGTCGCAGTATAGGCTTTGGTTAAGAACGTTTACATTTCTTTACGCTCTCCAAAATGGAAATATTTACCCCACTCAGTTGGTCTGACATTTTGAGCCAGTTTCCTTCAAGAACTCATGAACTCGGGCGGTAACTTTGACTTGTATTGAGAATACTGGTTGTTACAGAAAAGAGTTTAAAAGTTCAGTTTGGGTGATTTTCCTCTTGTTTTTCATGATCTTTTTATCGCGAACAGAACACACGCTTTTTGTGCCTACGCATGCTTTAAAATATCAAGTCCACACTGAACAATAACTTATCAGACTGATCAGTCATTCAGCGCCGCAACTAACCTCCTCGGTCAAAATAGACGTGCTGTCAAATTAGAACTTTTGAACACTGGTTTTTCATAAATGGCAGCTTGGCTGGATGCAACAACACTGAAAACAATGACTTTAAAATCAGAAGTTTCCTAACGGTGTTAGGAACAAAAGGACAGTAAAAAAAGCTCAGAATTCAACACAGTTAGGTCTGCTTCCGATATCCGATGCTTATCTTGACTTCAGACAAAGCTGGCAGGTTTTAATGAGAAACACAATATAAAGAAGTATTGGGTTCAAAGAAGCTTCTCCAACAGAAAGATCCTTCAATGGAGAGGAGGTCTCTCAAACATGTGCCGAAGACTAGCCACCTTATGTTTGTAAGCTATCATCTTGGCTGCGTTGAATGTGAGAAGATTGTTGTTGGAAATGAGAGAAAACAAGTTGAATAGCTTACGAAGGTGCACGAATGTTCGTTATTTAAACAAAAAACACCTGACCAGATATTTAGTGAGAGTTTCCGTGTTCAAAATCAGCAAAGAATTGAATCTGTTTGATTTATGTCAAGAAAAACCTAAGCTGAACTTTCGTCACTGAATTCTATTTTTTTCTTCACTTCCGTCTCAATTTCTTTTGATGTATTTTTATTGTCTGGCAAGTTACCTGTTCCATTTATCTATAATACTTATGGAACCCGAGGCCCTTACACCAGGATACTGCGCAAAACTATTATACATACACTCCAACTTGCTATTAAAAAACGCGTGGTTCGTTTTTGCCATCAACTATTTCCTTTCATGTGGAAAAAAATGTTCACGTGAAAGAAATTCATGCTAGAACATTAACATATTCCTGTGTTTCAAGCGAATTGGCCAAAAAGCACTCTGAACTAAAGTAATCTATCTTTTATTTAATATTAAATATTCCCTGTGTGAAAGTGTATAGCTAAAGAAAAAAAACACTAGAAAGCTTATCTGCCTGTTCTCTCGTCGCTGCTCGGTCCTGCATGAATCGATGTAGGATGCCAAAGGATGCAAAGCAAATATACGTGATTCGCGAATTTATTTAAAAAAACATGTTGTTTATGAGGGTTTTTCCACTTAAGGTGGGGTTCTACCTGAATGCCGTTTTTCCGTCGCGTAACTTGGATTTAATGCGAATATCTCGTTCGCGTTTCAAGCAATCGAAAAACTGTTCATTCATCTCACGAATCTATGTTGTGCGGAGTTTTGTAAATTTCTGGGTGATTTTTGGGGATATTTGGGAGGAGATAGTTTTTCTCAATGGATCAGTGAAATTTAGGGAAATAAGAAATGGTGAGGATTTAGTGTGATTTTAAAATTAGAATTTGAAGTGAAATATTAATAGATGGACACCCAAACAGTTCCCTGACAGCCTGGGATGCTCTCGCGTTGGGGTCAACTGTCTCATGGTGTTTCAAAAATAATTTTCTTCCTTCTATCCCTTCTTTAAACGTCTTAAAATTTCACTCAAATTCAGGTGAAACCCCACCTTAACTGTGAGAGGCTTAAGACGTAATGTAGGTGGCTTGGACAGCAACCGACTAATCAATCACATGAGCTCTTTACTCATGGGAAGTAAAGATATTGTGTTTGTTTATCACTGCGATTACCACATAATCCGAAACTGTGCATGCGCAATACTTCCCGCGTATTCTGAAGACTGCTATAAAATCTCAGGTTTTTATTTCGCAAAAATGAGAAACGAACAAAATGCCTTCTGACATTTGAATGGTCAACGTTAGATTTCATCTAGAAACCAAGACTAAAACATTACTATCTTGTCCAGTCCAGTAGAATAAATAAAGACAAATAAATATAATGCTGAATAGCTTTTTTTAGTTGAATTCACGCACAGTAGGGTTTTGTTCACACACTTAAATTAAAGTTAGAACCACTATGTACAGCAACCACCTTGAAAACAATTAACAGTACCACAAGAAAGTACTGCTCAATAGCTTTCATTTGAATGGTCACACACTAGGGTTTCATCCACAGACTTAAAAGTTAGAACCACCTTGTACAACATAATAAACAGTACCACAAGAAAGTACTGCTCAGTAGGTCGTCACACAGTACTGTTTATTATGCTGCACAAGGTGGTTGCAATGTCTGTGAATGAGATCCTAGTGTGTGACCATTCATATGAAAGCTACTGAGCAGTACTTTCATGTGCTACTGTGTATTATGCTGTACAAGGTGACTTTAGCATTTTTAAGTCTGTGGGTGCTGTGGTACTGTTTATTATTTTGCGCAAGGTGGTTCTAATGTGTCTGTGGAATGGAAACGGGCTATGTGTGGGACCTTTCGATTTCACACTATAGAGAAGTCTGAGGAATGCTTTCGTTTGTAGTTCAGATTTTACGCAGTAGACACTCAAGTGTGTAAAAAAGGCCCTTGTTTAGATCGGTTGACGCATGTTTTCGCACGGGCATTAAAGAAGAGCCTCCAAGACATGCAGTCTTTAGAACATACGCCTCTTTATGCCAACATACTGGGATTTCTGAAGGGAAGGACTATGGTAAAACAGTGCATACTCTCCGGCCTAATTAACCAAAAAAAACAACAAACGTTTGAATCAAACATTTGAAAGCACGAGGATTTCATTGCCACGTGTAAAGATAAAATCGGACTTGTTTAAAATTTGGAGGGGTGAAAAGTCTTCACAGCGGCTTTGTGAAGAAAAACAAAAATTAAGAACATAACAAATAAATCAAACAATTGGAATAAATAAAAAAGCACTTGTTAGTGTATAGTTAAAATAGCATTGTTCATGTGGCTTAGAATAATTTAAAGCAAACAAACGTCTGGGCTTTTAATCTCTGAAGAGATTTGTCTGAACTTAAATGCAC
>OMLO01000497.1_pt1 | contig 25631 bp, 13 predicted proteins | sample 1674811 | NCBI WGS metagenome assembly OMLO01 (sample SAMN06265003, study PRJEB25207) | coral metagenome | isolation source: Coral host | place: Mexico:La Bocana,Puerto Morelos, Mexico | collected 2008-11-13
GACTGGAAAAGAGTGAGTTGCCATGGGAACATAATTTTTGTAGTTGTTGGTGTGTTTCCTTTAGAACTATTAGCCTATCAAGTTTCAATGGTCTGCGTTGCAAATTGGTCAAGATAGCTCTATTAGTATACATAATCTAATATTGGGTTAAGTAAATGACGTCATCAGTCATCTCATTTGCATAATTTACGTTTTTTTCAAACACAAATATCTCCAGAACTAATGGAGATATTTGGAAACGGTAAACGGCGTTTTTATTCTTTCACGAAATTCTATGTGATGCAACTAAAATATCAAGGGGTAAAATTTTGATCATAGTACCACTTTAAAGCCTGAAAAAAAACATTCAGGCCTGAACGGGATTCGAACCCATGACCTCTGCGTTACCGGCGCAGTGTTTTACCGACTGAGCTATCAAGCCATCTGGGAGCTGGTCTATCAAGCTGAGCTATCAAGCCATCTGGGAACTGGTCACTTTTGTGAGTTCGTAATATACCCGTAGAAGGTGAAGGATGCAATGAAAAATCATCTGACAGTGATTAGGTTGTTAGGTTGCGGCTATCGTTTCTTTGTCTGAGTGATTAGTGAGTGAATTGGTAGGATTCCACTGCAAATCGCTTAGCATGTTTTCCAGAGTATCGCGATAACAGTGGACAATGCGGAAAGGCTTAACGGAAATAAGTTATTCCATCGGTGTGAGCAGTTTAAGATTGATGAGTTCGAGAGAATATTAGGCAAAGTCTCTCTTTTCACATATTCTAAGATGTCAGTCCTGGAATAACTTGCCGCTCTACTGTCTTCATGTATTTTCTCCCTGTCATGCTAAAATACGACTTCACAGGATTTTGCATCAAATATTGCCAGTTTTTTTTTTTTGCAGTTGCTCTTCGCTGCCTTTTTGGGACTGTTCGTCTGGCGATATAGAAACAAGACAATGGTAAGTAAAAATGCCGCGGCCTGCCCGCGGACATACAAATTATTTTAGAATAAGATACAAAGAGAAATTCTCAATGATCCTCCCTCCTATTCATTACTGAATCCTCTATGTTCCTGTCTATATAGAGTCCAGCTGTTTGAAGAGTATATACAGTCGAATCTCCCGTAAGCGATCACCCAAAATGTCAAGTGGAGCTGGTCGCTTAAGGGAGGTGGTCGCTTACGAGAGCTTAGACTATAATGACCCCTCTATAATGGATTAAAATTTTTCCTCATTAGAATATGATAACCGCCGAGACTTAACCCATGCGCCAATGCTGATGCACTGTTTAATTTATGAAAAGTAAATTTCGAGAAAAAAATCCAATTCTTCCCTTTGAGAAATTTCCGAAACCTTTGGCATAATGAAAGCATCCCAGGGAGACAGGTCGTTTAGGAGCCCTTTATCGTAAGGGGCTTAATGACGATACTACGATGAACACCTGGTAGTTATATGGCATTTACAGCTATTGGAAAGAAGTGAAGAAATATTTTAAGATACATGCAGTTGAACCTCCGGTTGCGACCACCTCTCCTCAGACCAGTTTTCCAAAACACCAATAATTTGCAAGTCAAATCATTATATTTGGAACCTCTTGTAAGCGACCACCTCTCGTGAGCGACCGCGACCACTTTTATAGCTTAAAGTTTGAAATTTTCCTTTGTTTTTAACCTCCCGTAAGCGACCAGTTGACAAATAATGGAGCGAAGAATGGATAATAAGGCGTGGTAACATAATTGTATTTCTGGCTAGTACAAGAAACGGAAATTTCCATCGGACGTCAAATGGAAAGGTCTGTTTCGAGTACGGGAATATTCCGACTGAAAATTCCATTACATTTTTGACAGACTGGTTTATTACCTTTCTTCTCTTCACTTATGCAAAGAATTTAAAAAAGGAACGAAAAATGGCAAGATCCATTCTTCTTGGTTAGTCCGGTTTAATAGGAAAATGTCGTTCTATTTTCCTTGGGTATTCCCACTGCTCTCTAGCCGGTCACTCTGGCATAACAGAAAGCACCCCTGGTGTGTGCGGAGCATTGGGTTTTTATTACGTGTTTCTTTCCTTTCTGGGCAAACGTCGCGGACGAACATATTATTTCTTGGCATTTTGTACAAAGTAGAAAATGAGTGAGTGGTGATCGATTAAGAAAAAGCGCTAGGTAGCATTCTATGCAGACGCTCTTTGGGGTCGTCACTTAAAGATCGTCTGCGTAGGGGGGAAGGACACGGGGGACGCGTTGCTTGTTTTCCTTTCTGTTCTCTTTTCTCAGAAAAGGTTTACTTGGAGGGGTTAGGATGTAGCAATTGCAGCATTGCGTGGAATTAAAACGTAAATTATGAAAACTAGTAATTATATTTAATCGTGTATGCTGTGAATTGTTCCTTAGATGATATTTTTTCTCGTGTCCTGCGTCATCTTGGTGATTGTTGTTGGCGTACAAACTGCCATTGCCGCTCTGGCTTACATTTTCTGGCGTCTCTTCCAAATTGCAACCGACTGCCACACATTTGGTGGAAAATGCCATTGCCGAACCGACGAGCATGATTCTATCCCCTTAGATCGTAAGTGCTACAACTGTTTATAATGGTAGTAGACAATAGCGGCCTTTTCTTAAGAAATCTTTGTTATTTAACCAGTGGAGACATGTGATCTGATATCCTCCATTGACGCGATGTTCCTGGCCATGACAATATTTTCTGCCATCGGCACCCTTATTTCATTGGCTGGCTCCATCGTGGGGTGCATGGGCACGTGCTGCGCTACAAATCAGGTAATATTTTATCTTTATTCAGTTTCATATAAGCTGCTCATTAGCTCTCATTAGTGCCGGTTTTTTTCTTGACACCAAGTCTCCTGGAAAGGACACTCGTCATGCGCGAAACCTGTTTTAAGTTTGATTTTTTCTTGTTCATCTTCTAACAGCAACCAGGCGCTTTAGTAGTGGTTCATCAGCCGTCTGGGACCCAGTCCTCTGTACTTTACACTACCACCCAGTACCCTGCAGAGGGTTGCCAAGCCCAGTTCGATCCAGCACAACCTGGCCAATATCCTCCACAACAATATCCCCAGTACCCCGCAGCTCAAGTCGACCAGTACCCTCCACCCCAGTACTCAGCAGCCTCGGGGGTGGGAGGACATCCTGGAGAAAACGCAATACCACCCAAAGCATAGATGCTTCTACTTTGTAGATCCGTAGACTAACTAGAACTTTATAATTTGGTTATATCAACTAAGTTGAAAATGTAAATTGGCCACCGTAACGGGTTAAAAAGCTGACTTTTGTTCAAGAGTTTTGCGGCTTTCCGAGCTACCTAAATGTAAGGAAAGGCCGCAGATTGCCATTTGTTGCTTAGAATGATTAGGTAAAATGTCTAGCGACTGGTTTTGATGCGTCCTTGCGATGCGAGGTGTTCTCGGAATCGGTTACCTAGTCGTCGTCCTGTTTCGCCAATGTATATCCCTTTGCAATAAGTGCAAGTTATGCAATAGATGACGTTGGCGGAGGTGCACGTGAAGTGATCAGTGGTTTATGCACTAGTGTGCATTACAAACCTACAGGCTCACATAGTTACTTGTCACGTTAAGAATTCCATTCCCTTTTCTCAGTTTCTAAGACTTCGTCGTTTATGTAGTGATAACTCCGATTTTTTCCACAAATCAAAGTCAATGTGCATTTTCTCGAAAAGCGTGGTTATCCTGTTTCTGTCGTTCAAGCGGGTCACCACCGCGCGCAACTTATTGATCGACAGTCATCACTACAAAGGTCACAATCCGACCGCATTCCATTCACTCTCACGTTTCACCCTCACAACCACTCAGTTAAATCCATTATTTTTAAAAACTTCAAATTACTCCAAAACGATCCAGAGACTGGTACTATCTTCTCGCAACCTCCACTCATTTCATTCAAACGCGACAAAAACAGACAATTTTTTGATCAGAAGTTCATTCCAAACCAATGACCAACCCGGTACTTTTGAATGCGCTTGCGCACGATGCAAAACTTGTCCTTTCATTCACAACGCCAACAAAATATCGGGACCCAAGCGATCCATTAAGTTTATTTTTCAAATCGGCACTCTTAATCCCACAGGTATCAACGAACGCTTTTCATTCTACTAATTTATTCATTTTTTTCTCGTCACTATGTTCCTACCAATAGCGTAGCTCCACTTTCTCCATATAAACCCACACACAACCCACAATTCCTCCATTCGCTCTGAAGAAGGGCTAACGCTCGAAACGTCAGCTTTTTAACTCGTTACGGTGGCCAATTTACAATTTCAACTTAGTTGATATAACCAAATTACCTTGTTACCCCCACCGACGCAGCACCAGAGTTTCTTTGGAAACTTTCATCCTTTATTACGTAGAGCTTTATCTTGGCGATAATAAAAATACATGTGGCTTGGCTTTTAACAATTACGCGAAGCTGAAACTGTTGTGATTTCACAAGACGCCCATAATTTTATTGACATGCAGCAACCTCTGAACAGAACCTGTTTATCTGACAGGTCCATATAAGATTACCATTTAGCTTACAAAAGGCTTGCTTCATCCATGATGTGAAATAATATCTACCAATCTGTTGTGAAGTCTAAGTAAATACGTTAGTCTTGCAAAAGGTGAAAGAATCACCTGTGGTCATTTTATTGGCAATCAACGCGTTACGCCTGTAGAATTAAATGTAACCAAGATGTAACGCAACAGGCTAACCAGACATGGTACGCGTTACACGAGCTATCTTGTAGTTCTCTCGTAGAATAGCATATAAGCGCAGCTTGATAAGGCTTGATCACGTGATGCGGCCTCCACAATTTCGTCTGACGTGTAAATCCATTTAGACGCATGCTCATTGCCTCGCGATGTTTCAAATCTCCTGTAAGTGACGTAATGGCCATCGTCCACGGATCCCATGTGAACAATAACCGCCATTAGTTTGAAAACTGCACGCCCGCTACTGAAAGACAGAAAAAACTGAAGGGGTTAAAGGCTATCCACAGTTAAAACATCTTTCAACTTCTTTAACTTAATAAAAAATTCGGACCACGTTGCTGAGGAGTGCATGGTAGTAGTACAGTATAGTATAGTCTAGTCTAGTCTAGTATAGTATAGTATAGTATTTATTTAAAGTCGCTAATGTAGGGAGTGGTTGTCCAATCTCCCGAGCCAGGGGCTCATGTTACAAACGCGCAACTATCTAACAGCACAATGGATAAAGACCAGACCACAACACCGGGAACTACACGCCCTACTCTTTACGATAAGTGTGTGGGTTCTTTAACGTCCCCTGCTAACCAGAACAATGAAGATGCAGGAGACAGGGCCTACGGTTTATCGTCCTTATCCGAGATCATATTGCTTCCTTGATCAAATGTTCCTTTATCTCTCCAAAGATAACTACACAGAAACAACCCTCAACCTCCCCACTTCCTGGTCCAGTTACAACAGCGAGAATGCTGTCTTCACTCGCTGGGTACCAAAATGCATCCATTTTCTGAAATACGCTTTTGAGAAGTTCTGCCTGGTTTAGATTTTATTACCTGTGGTATTAATCAATTGTATGCCAAAGCTTTTGCAACTGCACAATAAACTAATCAAAGTGTCTAAGATTTTCAGCCAATGGTAAGTGCGGGAATATCGCATAACACAATTCGCAGTAAAGGGCATTAGTATTGCACCTGATTGAACAAGGAAATATTACACCTCAACCTACGATTAAAACTGTACAAGCCAAACAGTCCACTTTTTGTCTTGACCATTGTAAGTTTATTAACAAGTCACAAATCACTGTTTACCTCTTTGTCTTTGCTTTAACAAATGAAGTAGCTAGTTCATTTAGATAACTATTCAGATCCATGTTACTGGCTGTTGCCGCCTGAAGACCTCCATCTGAGAGTGAGCCAAACTTGTGTGTATTTTTATTTGCACAGTCCTTTTTGGCGCAGGTTTTCAGCTCCAAAGGCTCGTATAAAAACGGCTCCATATCAAGAAACTCTGGAAATTTAATGAAGGTGTTGTTTTTATATGGGATGCCATTGGCATGCCAGTAAGTTCTTTGAATGTGGATACAAAGACACTGCGGTAACTGAAAACAAACAGCAGCAAATTAAAACAGGCCGACTTAGCCTTGAAATGCCATTTTGGCCAAATCTTTTGAGGGCTACAATGAATAATGAAGTATTAAGGATTAGAAGAATATTATATAAGTACCAAAACATGTTATGCCATCATCATAAGGTTTATAAGGTATGTCTTGTTACCAAGCAGTGTAGGCTGGCACACATCAAAAGAACATTTTATGTCACCTGGCAATGCTTGATTTACTTAAAATTATGCATTGATTCAACCCCATCACATGACAAATAACAGCTGGCTTATTACAACTGACAGTAATGACAACAGAATTTGGTGCAAGTCATCACTGTTGTGCATGTGCACCTGAATTTAAAACAGAAACAAAAGCTTCATTTAGAATACAAGTCAGTTACTTTTCCTAGTGTGAGCCGTTTGATAAATGTAGTCCTGACAGTACTGGTTGAGTCATCTGTGTTTTGCTGCTGTTGGCAGCAATGACACTCCACTGCATCCACTGTCTCTGAACAAACAAACATCTTTAACAGGTCCTCTAGTGCTAGGCCCATCTGCGGACACAATTATATGATAAGGGTCCAAAATACTCTTATTGGTTACTGGTTACTCCTTATTGGTTACTGGTTGAATGAACGAGCTCTAAGAGTTTGGTGGTACCACAACACAGAGAAATTTATTTACAGGTGATTTTATTTACTTGCTCCTTCATTCTCTCTCTTACCCCTTGTTTTTTTTTAGTGTATTGCATAGAATTCCATGAAAGAATAAAAACGCCGTTTACTGTTTGCAAATATCTGCATTAGTTCCAGAGATATTTGTGTTTGAAAAATATGTAAAATATGCAAATGAGATAACTGATGACGTCATATACTCAACCCAATATTATTTAAGAAATAGAAAACATGTACCACGTTTCTATTGAGTTTTTTCTATTTCTTTTGCAAAACACCTTGAGGAAGAAAAGAAAAACAACTTTCTAATTTTGATTATCAAATTGCAAATTCCCTTTGCTCACGCCATCATTACGTGAACAGATCGCGCTAGTTCTGTGTTTCTATCGAGTTATGGAAACACGATTTTAACCAATCAGCGCGCATATTTTCTTAGGACTGTTTTCTAAAAGTAGCATATCATCTGAGCTATCTTGGCCAGTTTGCATCACAGACCATTGAAACCTGGTAGGCTAATAGCTCTTAAGGAAACACACCAATAATAATAATAACAACAAATATAAAAATTCTGTTCCCATAGCAACTCACTCTTTTCCATTCCCCTCCTACTTTATTTCAATGTTTTGGTGATATTCAGCTCAAAAAACGTTAAATGATGCCACAAACTCTAGCTAACATATTCATATGCTTGCTAGATCATGCATACCAGGCACCATTAGCAAATATTAAAATGGAATGCCAAATGTGGCCGCAAAGCTTTTAATATTGGTGAGATGTGAAAACCAGTGTGTTGTGCTGGTAACAAAACTGTTGAGTTCGTATTGTAGAGCACATTTGGTAGAATCTTACTGCAGAGAATCAAACATTTCTGATACAAATTGGCCGAGATATCTTCATCATATTTGATCAAAATTTGGTTGAGTGAATGACATCATCAATTGGCTAATTTGCATATTTTAAAAAACTTCAATATCTCTGGAATGAAAAGAGGCATTTGAAAATAGTAAACAGCATTTTTCTTGTTATACAGACTCCTTTTATGTGTTTTAAAATGGCTTACATAAGAAAGATACGATTTTTGTCATAGTACCACTTTATTTAAGTTCCAATCTTGCTGAGCAGTAGTAAGTAAATGGGGATATCTCTATGGAAACACTAAGCCAACTCATTAACAAGTTCTGCTTACTTTTCTAGCTTTGGCAGCTGCAGAGTTAACCTCAGGGTTGTTTTGTGTAAAATATAAGCTGGATTTAAGTTCTCCAGCCCCTAGTGACATCCCTAGTTTGTAACTGTTGGGTTTGGTGCAAAATGAAACTGGTTGGTGTCACCTATCAGAGATCTGAGAAAGAGCCAGTAGAGTCTATTGGTTCTCGATAACACATCTACCTGAAAAGATGTTGACTACTCGCCTTTCCACAATTCCTGAATAAACAAAATATTAAATTACCTGAAAACTTGTTGGTAAACTGAGGGACAGGCTATCATAACTGTCAAACTTTACTGGGCACTGCATAAAAAATAGAAAAAATAGATTAAATTATTGAAAAAATACAGTTTTGCCACTTGTATCACATGTATGCTGGATCTGGAGTTGGGTTTTAAAAAGTCAAACAAAAAAAGGAAATGAAAAAAGAAGTGAAAGAACCTTCAGACACCTAGCTCAAATTGCATCATGAGGTAAATACTGCATTTTGCAAGACAAAGATGCAATTTTCACCTAATCTGCATTTAGAGTAACCACTGCTAGTACAATATTCACAATGCACAAAACAGACCAAAATCTGAACCAGACAAGGATTGTAAGCCAATATTTCCCTTACCCTCATTATTTACATACTTGTACCACTATGGTTAAAACTGTGTTAGTGGTTGGAATCTACCTTGGCTCCACATTGCTTACACACCAGCTGGCTTGCCAGTAAGCCATGGAATGGCAGACGAGGTTTATTACAGCAGTCTCTTGTGATGGGCACTAAAATGACAGGTTCATATGTAATTGTCAGTCATGTTCTAAGAAGTTTCTTTAAATTACACTTAATAAATAAAAAGACAAATTAAATTCATATACAATTAATAAAACATCTGCCTATTTATAAAAAAGACTCTTTTTGTAGTTTCTAATTTAATCTTTAGTTGTCATCAATGACTAATTTGGTATTATTTGTAATGCCATAGATTATTATGAATATTATGTCTCCTAAGGTGAAAATATGTGGAGAAATAAGTCAATACTTTCACTGTACTCTGACTTCCATAACTTGCATTTTATATTGTGAATGAACAAATTTACAGCCTTATAACACATACACTAGCTCAGGTGTACCTTTGTTTCTGAGTACCATGGACTTATCCTCTTCAACTGAATCATCATGTTTCTGTAAATGTCAAACCATCACTTACTACACTGAATACACTCACAAATCTGAATCTAACTTTTGAACTGAGTTCAGCAAGCAGTTAAGTTTGACAAGTTCTGTAATGCTACACGACTCTGGCAAGGCAGTGATTCAAACATCATCCTTCTGCTGTGCCAGACAAAATTAAGATTTTTTATTTATTTTGGTGGGTTTGCTTTCCCATGGGGAGTTAGGAGGAGAATTGCTATAAGAGCTTCAGTAACTCCTGAATTTGCTTCAACTCTGACAGTATGTCTGAATCAGAGTCATGTTTCTTTGACTCTACAGTTGAACCTAACTGTAATAACGTTTGACATAGGAGAAGCACAACACCTGAACTGGGCCAACATGCAAGTGATGTTACATTCTCCACTAGACTGAACCCTCTCATCCAGTAACACAAGGAACAAAATTTTGGTGACATTTTAAAACATACTTCATTATCTTCAACTAACCTCAACTGTGGCAATGTCACTTAGATTCATCACACCTGGAGGCTCACCCTGTGATTTAAAATACCAGTATATTACATTTTTAATGATTATCAAAATATATCAGAGCCCTGGGCTTATATGTGTTTAAAAGGCTTTTTGCTGGGCTTGTTTGTCCTGGAAAAGTGGCAGCAGTATCTTATTAGATGGGATTTTATGCTTGAAATGAAATTTGGTTCTTTATTAGGATGGGAGGTTGTTTGCCAAAAATTTGAGGTGTATATGTTGTAGTTAAAAATTAAATTCAGGTAAAAATATTTTACCCTAGTTGGATTCTCAATTTCCTTTGTCTTCTAACCCTAATTATTCATAATCAATAAATAAGTAGGGTTAAGAGACAAAGGAATTTAATTTTTACCTGAATTTAATTTTTAACTACAACATATACAAAAATTATGCATGGTGAAACTCAAATGCATGGCAGGGTCTATAGTCCATAAATGAATCTTTAAGTCTCCTTATAACATTGAACAAGACCTGTTAGTAAACAGTAAAGTGAGTGAGTGAGACTTAAGACTAACAGTAACTGTTGTTGGTAACAACAACAATTATTGGACATTTGAGTTGGTTGGTTGTAGGGAGGTTCAACTGTTCATATTATCTGTTAAATCCATTGACTCCTGTGCTGGCTCAGGCTGTAATAAGCCATGACAAGTATTGGCCTTTGCTCCACTTGTAATGTCATCACTTTTGACCAACATTTGCATCAATTTATCTCAAGTTCTGCAGGAGGAAAAGATCTTTCCGATGACACCCAGATCACAGTGATTAGCTTAATGGAGCCTGAAATATGCATGAAAATGCTCAGATTTGAGTGAAAAACTTGCAGCAAAATTTCTGTGATTGCACTTAGCTACTCCACAGTAAAAATTACCCATCTCAATGATGCTTTTTCAGAAATTTTTGAACTGGAAGCAAGCCCAGTAGAACATAAATCACTGCTGCAAAAGATAAGAAAAGGACAAAAAGGAAAGGCAAAAAAAGAATAAAAAGTAACAAAAAAACGAAAAGCCTAAAGATGCAAGTCACTTTCTTGACCAAAAACTCCAAATTTTGATTTCTGCACATGCCCAAGCAAAAATGTCATACAACACAGTGCAAGTGGATAGAAAGGCATGTCATCCTGCTACAAATGCGATTTTGAAAAGAATGGAGCTAATTTCAAAATCTCGTTAAAAATTAAATTCAGGTAAAAATTAAATTCCTTTGTCTCTTAACCCTTATTAGGGTTAGAAAACAAAGGAAATTGTTAAAAAGATGTCCAAAAGATGCATTTTTGGCAAAAAGCTCCAGGGGTCAATGGTAAAATATGAATAGTTTCAGAGACTGATAAAACTGCAGATATATGAAAAACAAAATTTGATGCTAATTTGAGTGTCAAGGCACAGCCAAACTAAGAACCATTGTTATGGAAACATTGTTTCTTATTATGTTTCCCAGGGTGGCTAAATTAGTGGGAAGCAAACCAAATGTTTAGATGCCCCATGTGGCTCACACATGTGCATTATGATAAAATGACTTAAGAACCTACAGTACATAAGAAATGTTACTGGTACTCTACAGAAACCATCCTCACCATTTCATCATCTAAAGTAGAGGACAAAACATGGAAGAATTCATGGGCATCCTGTGAAACCAACACATGTTGAATGACAAGTCTCATTAGACAGCTGGAATGTCAACTAAATAACAGGTGCCATAGACATGAAACTGATTATATTAAATGAGAGCCTCAAGAACAACATCATTTCATCATAGGTTCTTTAAACCAAAGACCACAGTACAGATATGGATTGTTTCCAATGTCAGGCACCACTGACCTGCTGTTCTGTGGGTATGAGCCAGCCATGAGAAAAGAGTGCAGATAACACAGAGTCTGGGCAAATGACATCTTCTTCCTCCACACAGCCATTGTTCAGAGCTTCACAAAAACACATTGTGTTAAAGTAAATATCATTACATCTTACAATCCATCAAATACTATTTTGCGCTTCCACGCCACTGGCCTAATGCATCACATGACTGAATATTTCCCAGCCAAAACTGAGGATATCTGAGTCACATTCCCCAATTTTCAACTGCACGTGTTGTGAAAAACAATTGAAGGGTAGTAAAAACATCAGCGTCCATTTGGGCACAAAAAGGCTTGCATATTAGTTCTTAGACATAATCTATCCCTCAAAGCTCTCAGATTTCCTTGAGCTCTTGGAAAACTGTGTGCTTCATGTAACAGTTGAAGATAATTTCCCGTCCAGACTGCACACTCTCTGAAGTTTGTTTGAGTTTTTTTTTGTTTTGTTTCATATGAGACTTCACAAAATGAAAAAATTTTGCAAATAGTTACATGAAGTAAATTCGAAGTTTGAAAACAACTGCTTGTATGGATGTGAAGCTGTTGAAGCTTCAAAGAAAAGGTATGTAGTTTGTAACAAATAACATTGATTCACATTCTATAAGTGGGAACTTATAATGTTTGTAATTAACAGGGTGCTGAGACTACGGAGTATGGACTGGAAATCATCTTAATGTCTACAGACATAATATCTGAACATATTTTGTGCAAATGGAGGCTATTCATTTTTTATGGCAAAAAAACAGCCAGTGATCTGCAGAAGCTAAAATAACAGTAGGAAGAAACTTTAAACTTTTGATTTTTCCAACTCTACATGTCTTCTTATACCCAAGACAATGAGATAAAACACATTTATGATATTTAATAATAAACTCACATATACTGATCAAGGACTCATACTTTTTACTTTGTCATGTGCTTTTCCCTTATTTACCAGACAGGACTATTTATGTGGATATTGTATTCCAGTTACTTTTACAAACCTTTTACCAGTATTTTCAAGTCCAATGCTAAATTGGATAGAGATTTACCATCCTCATTAGCAGAAAAATCCTGTAACCATGTCACAAATGATGGCAGGATTGCAATTCCCTGGTAAAGAATGAAGATCAAAACAAAATTATAATACAACAATAATTTATAAACTATATCAAAAGTGCATTACATAAATTCAGGCACCATGAAATATAACTCAGAATTAAGTTATAAATTTACAGTAAGTTTAACTACTACAAGGAGTATGCTAAGGTATAAAATAGCACAGTGACAGTATCTGCTACTGAGAGGCTGTGGGAAGTTAAAAATGACTTTGTAAACTGATTAGTAAATTTAGCATCTGGCTAATCCAGTCAACTAGTGAGTGAAAGAACCTAAAGGAAAGGAAATTCATTGTACTGTGCTCTTGAGGCACTTCACTCTTCCAGTGCCTCGAGCCCATCTATTCACAAATATAAATGTAAATGGCATCTGTAAATGAAAGTCTGGAAACACTCTTGCACACCATCCAGGGGGAATAGAAAGACCTTAAAAACATTGCTGGTCATTTCATGCATTTAAGGCTAGTGCACTTGATTGTTATGAGGCAAACAAATGAGGGTGTGGCTAGTCAAGCTTCATTGTGTAATCCCATCAACATGTCATGTAGCCTGTGTGGAGGCTCTTAGTGGAGTAAGGAAAAAAGGCAGAAAAGCCTGCCTGCATTGTGTAGAATTCTGAGTGACACCCCTAAGAAACCCTGCTGATGTGACGCAGAGTAAGTTGTCAAAAATCAGTCAATGAATGCACCGCAACAAAGGTGGATGTAAACATTGTCTGCAAATGCTGCCAAATTTGGGGGTGCAAATTGTCTTTCAGGACAACCAGTGTTAAACCAACACTTAATACAGCTGAAATCTGGTCATCGATAATGCTCTGTAAAGGTCAGATAACTAATGTGATGTTCTATTTCAGTCACAGTAATAAAGAGCTGGAAAATTAGACTTCTCCTATGAGTACCTAGTAATCTAAGAGTCAGCAGAACATTGTTACTTTCTACTGGGGAGGCCACCCCATTGCATTTAAATTCAAATGAAATTGAAATCTTTTGAAATTTTTGTGGCTCTGAATTTCATCTTTGTGGGCCATCATTTTGCTCAGTTTTCTAAACAAAAGCTGAACACAGTTGGATAAATTCACCATGTCAACGTTTAATCTCAGCCAATCAGTATTTTACATCCAATTGTGGATGCATCAATTTAAAATACAAAACGGTGCAAGCAGTAGACTGTTCACAGTCCCCTATTTTCCATTAGATCGTAGATGTTGGTTGTTGAGTTTGAGGGACCGCCATCTTGGTCTCTTGATGCAAGCAAAACTGATGCAAGCAAAAATGCCTGTGGGATGCTATTACCAACCGCCTTTACCCAAGGGCATTTTGTACTCTCCCCAGTTCCACTCGCATCAAGAGACCAAGAGGGCAGCCCATCGAACCACATGATCAGCATCTACAATCTCATGGAAAAATAGGGGACTGTGAACAGTCTATGTGAGTAGGCTCTTCTTTCCCTTTCCTCTCCTTCATTCTTACCGCACGAAGAGCCTGCTTGCAGTCTACATTTCATGACTCATATTTCATTATCAATAACATAAACATTTATACTATTTGATTTCTTTTATACTATTGGCATAACCCTTACTTAAATGAACCTCACAAATTTCACCAAAATCATTACTCACCAACATACATAATTAAGTCTAGACTATACCAACCTGCAATACAGAATTCATAAAACAAGTGTTCCCAAGATTCATGAGACCAGGGGGACGATCTGCTAGCACGCAAAGTAGATAAGAAGTGTTATTAAACTTAAGAGGAGAACTTAACTTTCAAAGACTAACTTATGTGTGATGGACCACACGCTTCACAACAGATACTGAAAAGATCATTGATGGTGGTTAAATGGTCGTTGAGAAATGTTGGTAGTCTTAACAAGAAAGACGTAACACTAACCACGCCTTGTCGCCTTAGTTTTCTTCCCATAAGGAGCAAAAAGGACATAAAAACTGGCTCCGATCGCCGCAGCAGCTGCAAATACTGACACACATCGACCATCCATGCTCCTCCTTTTTCTGTCATTTTTAGGGATCATTACACAAAGAAGCTCCTGGTTTGCCGCGAAACCCTGGATACTAGATAACAAAGATGGCGGACGAGAGCAAAATGAAAGATGCTGACAAAAAGTCGTCCGAAAAACCTATTGTTCCTCGAAGTGCGACAGAATTACAGAAGATGAAGTTAGAAAAGCTTATGAAAGACCCCGTAAGTCGTAATTCTGTAATCATTCGTGAGTGTAAAATTCAAAATGCGTCAGTTTAATATAAGCTTATATCAAATAATGCCTTGCAGGATAAAACGGTGTCAATTCCCGATCGTAAGAAACAATGGAAGCCATCAGAGGCACCTGAATTTATTCGATTTGTGATGGGTAGGTTTCTTCAGTAGTTTTAAAGTAACTGATCAGTCTCAGCTTGGAGCTACTGATTGCTGAGAACATGTATTTCTGTTCACGTCGCAGGATCTAGTGCTGGAGCTGGAAGTGGAGAGTTTCATGTTTACCGTGCAACAAGGAGAAGAGAGTATAACAGGGTAGCGTTCATTGAAAAGACGGCAGAACAAGTATGAGTTGGTGATGTTACATCGCAGACTATAAGCTATATTATTGATTTGCAGAGTTAGAGATCTTACTTGGTGTAGAACACGGTTGACGCGCAAAAAAATTAATGTTGCATGGTAAAGCAAAACTTAATGATTTACTTTTTAAAGATGATTTCCAGTCTGTAGTACACAGTTTCAGCACCCTATATATTGTTTATAAACATTATAAGTTCCCACTCAATGGAATGCCAATTAATGTTATTCGTTTATCTTTGAGGCCTTTCAAACTCTTTTTCCAACAGCTTCATTGATTTTTAGAGCTGTGAAGTTGTTTTGTCAAGTGATATAAAGAATGAAGCATGAAGCTTACACTGCTTTGCATCCCATAATGGCAGTTGTTTTTAAACTTTGAATGTACTACATGCAAGTAGTTGCAAAATATTTTTATTTTGTGATGTTTTACATGAACAAACCAACTCTTGAGAGTGCGCAGTACAGACTGAAATATTTCTCCAAGTATTCTCAATTTGTGATTTGTGATATCCCTCATTACATATTCTGGTTTTTTTTTTGGTGTTTAGCAAGAACTTGATGAAAGTTATCACAAAAAGCTCGAAGAAAATAAGAATCAAGCAGAAGAAAAAACAGCAAAAAAGAGAGCTAAAAGGTAAACAATTCATATGGTAAAGGTAAAGTCTGCATATGAGCCAGGTGGCTCACCAGGCCGGAGCTTATCATTAAGCTACTAGGAATATTTCTAATCCCCCGTGGATGGATGCTAGTCCATCGCAGGGTTACCCCCAGCATTAAATTCGCCGGTACCCATTTATACACCTGGGTTGAGAGAGGTATTGTGAGAGTTAAGTATCTTGCCCATGAACACAATGCGATGTCCTCGGCCAGGTCTCGAAACCGGACCACTCGATCTGGAGTTGAGCGCACTAACTATGAGGCCACCGCGCCTCCCACAAAACAATTCATATGCCATCAACTAAAACAAGACACAGGTGTTGACTTTGTAAACTTTGTTCATACAGTACTGTGCCTGAGAGATCAGTATAAGCACTAGATATGTAATGCAGCCCTAACTGCTTAAAAAAAAGGTGTCTATGGCTTTTTTTCGTTATTTAGTAACTGTTTGGTCTTTTAAGTCAAATGGCAAACAAGTCTAATGAAGCTACGAAGGCTGGTACTAACGTGTTATTGAATATTTTCATCTTCGCAGACAAAAAAGGAAACAGAAACAATTAGGTGCTAAAAGGAAAAAAGATGACGACAAGAAAAAAGAAGATGGTGAGTTTTGCTCTTTGGGTTACATAGAGTGACAGAGTTTCATCCATACCTGCATGACCATTTTGTAACCTCTGTTTGCCAGAACACATGCACATAGGATCGCAGAGGTTATCTGACCTCAAAAGGTGGGAAACTAAAACAGGGAGCCTGGCCAACAATATCTACTTGTTAAGTATGATCACAAACAGAACTGATTGCCTGAAGCTGATGTGGTATTCAATTCACAGGTAAAGATGATCAAAAACAAATTAGCAGTAGTGAAAATGATGACGAGGAGAAGTCAGATGAGGATGAAGAGCCACATTTTGTAGTTGGAGGAAAATAATTTCAAAAATCCACACAATATAGTTCAACATAAGTGAATTGCTCACTGTGGCTGTTTGTGGATGTATCAGACAGTCTTGTAGTAGACTGACAGATAGCCTAATATTTCAGAGAACAAGAAGAGAAAGAATTAAAGTCATCACTTCTGTTTGCTATCCAAGAAAAGGTGGTCACATATGAAACTATATTCAAATTGAAGGAAACTTTTAAATACCAATATAAAACCTGATGCTTTACTGTTAACCACCTTTGAAAGCTAAACATTGCAGATGATTTTGCATGAATTTTTCAAATTCCCCAGCCTGTAGATTTATTTTGGGAAAGTCACTGGGTACATTACACAGGTTGTATGGCAGTGTATGGTCTGCAAAGTTTATCACAGTTTGGGGGGGGGGGTGCTGTATATGCACCCTCCAGATGAATAAACAAAACTTTGAGAAAGCTGCAAGGGTTTTTGATATTTAATGATACAAAGTATAGTTTGGCACTGTTAATTTGTCTTGGTTGCTACATTTATACTTGACTACATGATAAAATTAGTCAGTGAGGAAATGACCATGTATTTGCAAAGCAGACAACTTGTGGACTGCAGTACCTCCCATAATACATCTACAGCAAGTTATTGTGCTAGTCAAACTCAACACAACTATCAAATCATTTTCATGACTAAGAAGAACTCTCTATACTGAAAGATGTCCCTTGTACATCAATACTAACAGTAGTTACAGTAATAGTAGTACAGTAACAGTATTAACACATGATGAATACATGATTGTTCAAATGAAGGGATAAATTTGAACACAATAACTATCATTATAAGTATTTCCACTTGCACAAGTTGAAATGCTGTTGGGTTGAAGTCAGTAATATGATGCTAAAACTATGTTATGTTCTATTCTTGTTATGCCATTGTTTTCTAAGTGCCCCAGTAATGTAATGGCAAGACTTTAGGACAGCGAAACAAAATCTCCAAACCTAGTGCTAACACTGCATGGAAGCAGTCTTGCTCTTTCATAATAAAAGTGCTTATGGTTGCACATTTTTTACTGGAGCTTGACAAATCCTTGTAAATCTTCCAGAAACTTGACATAGTGTTGTTGTTCCAGGGCTGTGCTGTACTCAAGAAGCCATTGGCAAAAGCTCCTATTGATTCCTCTTTCAGCTAACATGTTCAACAACATCATGTATAAGTTCTGTTAAACAAGGAAAAATGAAACAGTTTTTAATGAACTATAACTTACAGCAGTGATGTGCTAAATATTAATTTTGTCAAATACTCTGTCAATTTCAATCGACCTTGTAAACAAATTATTGAAAGTGAACTCGAGAAACAGATTGACTCAGGGTCACAATTGAAATCGACCTTTCCACAGCACTAATATAAGCTTTTAATTATGCTATAATTGAATAGTGAACTCAATGTCAAACTGGCTGTTTTCAGATCTCTGCAAAGGATGAAAAATAATCATGATTCAATAGATGTGCAGTTGGACAGGGCGTACCCTTGAAGAGCATTTATATTACTTTGTTTGTTTGTAAATTTGTCTCCTAATTGCAATGGCTTACATAGCTCGATATTATGGATCCAAGCTCTCACAAAACAACCTTTATATACTCACACTATCCAAGTTTTCTGTCTCAGAACAGTAAACAGTTTTATCTTTGTCAGAGGAATCCAAAACTGATACATTGATTATGTTGATGATTTCCTCATTTTCTTCTTCATGATCTGAGAAATTTTCACCAAGCTCACTGTTAAACTCACAGTAGAACTTTAATGTCTTTCCCTAAAACAGAAGATGAAAGAAAAACTGAGACAACAGATGAAGCAGAACACTTCCTTTTTGGTATTTTGTTTTAGACGGCTCTTCACTGAAAACGACAATCTATTTTTAATTTCGACAAAGCGATAACTGCACTTTTTTTCTTCGATGGCGACATGACTGTCATGAATCGTCACACGTATACTCATCAAAATTAGTACGTCAAGATTATGATCGGCCTTATCTTAGAGAAACGTCAGAGACAAATTTTTGTAGCGACAACGACATGAATTTGTACAGAAAAATGACAGCGGCAATTTCCTCCGCTGGTTAGGCGACAAAGGTACACAGAAGGATGCGACAAGGCGACAAGACTTTCCCCCTTGGAAGGCCTCATGTTGCATCCAGCAAGATACAAATTTTAAACGCAAAAAAAAGTAGCTTGGAATAATTGTAACAGTAGTTTTCTGATCTGCGAAAAAACAATGTTAGTAGATTTCAATGAAAAACAAGATCCAACTAAAGTAAAATATTTACTACTGGTTTGCCATATTTTACAGAATTTCAACATCAGAAAAGCGAGAAAATTCACTGTCAGTTTTGCTTTCTGTCCTCACTTTGGGGTCATAAAATATTGAAAAACACTGGCGTTTTCTAGGGAGCCTCCTCAAATTGCACTGCCCTCACAAGCAACAGAAAAAAGTTTTTGTCTCTGTCACAAGTTTGCCATGTGTTGGTAGTATGTAACTGGTTATGCAGTAGCCCTGTAGGGGTTTTTCACTCTTTGGTACTGTTACAGTTCATTTTCACTGCAATTGAAATACAGTAGTAGCAGACTATCCAACAACTTCCCCCCCAAAAAATCGTCTAGCATTACACTAGTCTTATTTGTTTTAAAGCTTTTTGGCCAATTAGCTGCTGTTTCAGTAGGAGGAACATCACATGACACCCAGCAGCATGGGACCTATCTATGTACTTATCTTTTAAAGAAGGGCACTGAAAATGACAGACTTAACTTACAGGTTGCTTCATTATTTCCACAGTGAAATAAGGGTATGACACAATCTGATAAAAAAAATCACAACAATAAATATAATGATGCATTCACCATTCCCAAATTTGTAATCAGAGAATTAGAAGCTGTGCCTACTGTCCTTATATTTATAGCTAAAGTGTTGCACCTTTTTGGTATACTTTGACAGCATTAATTTTAGGCAAGTTTGGTCAAGCCATGGATTGTACACCCATAGAGGGGCCAAAAGAGCCTGTTATGCTGAAGCATACCACAAAAGAATTTAACCAAATTTGGCCAAGTGACCACGTCATCGTGTAGCCATATCAGGTTTGTGATTTGATGTGGCAGGATACCGAGAGAGTAGATAATGACAGCTTCTTTCAAATTTGGGTACAGTAGTCTGAGGCATACCAAAATTGGAAATTATCATCACATCAGTGAATTGGATTGCTTACATATGATATAAATTTCAAAACTTAATAGCATTGAATACCACTGATCTTATTTTTTTTATTGCTATTTGTGGCTCCTTGTCAAGTCTATAGCTCATCATACTTTAAATCTGATTCACAAAACATGCCTCTGCAAGAGTGTGCTAAATACAGACACCCAGATGATACAGACACTTTGTTATGTCCCTTTGGTGTCTATATTCATTGGGTTCCACTACATGCAGTTATGTTTTGCTGCTTTTGTTGGTATTTGGCATGGCTACTACAAAATTTAACTGTCACCTTTCCCATTATTTCATGATCATTTTCTGCATACTGCTGATCTTCTTCTGCATCCTCATCAACAGCACTCTCATCTTGGTTTGTGTTCTCATTTAAATCAAATGACACTACAATCCTGAGACATATGAGCATTGGAACAAATGTCATTGCTGGTAGTATACATGTGTGCTTGTCTGATTATAAGTGAGTAACTTATTAAAGGGACACAGTCACCTGGTGCACATGCGCATTGGATACCATTTCATAGCTAATTTGCATATTGCACTTCTTCACAAAAAGGGCGGGCGGAAAAGAAAGTGAGAAGCACTTGTAAGCAAACCTTTTCGATTTGATGTATTTCTGAGTCAAAATAGTTCTTGTATTCCTATCATATTAGAAGAACAGTTATGTCATTGATACCATGGAGAATGTAACGATGGACGTGTCCAGGGAGAGCCAAAGGTCAACAAATATCTCGGAAGTCCAAGACTCTGCCGAGGAGAGAAACACATGTAGGCGGTCATTTCTGGTTTCAATCTGGTATTTTAGCTTTTCTAATTTCCTTCAACATCTTTTACTGTTTCTAAATTTAGGAACCAGACCCATGTCATTGTAAAAGCGCCTGCAATGCAAGTAAGCAACAGAATGCAAGTGAACAACATCTTCACCATTAAATTTCACATTTTGTCCCTTGAAAGCAAATATTTGGAGACTTAAAACATAGCTTGCGATAGAGGTGTCAAACTCCATGGAGCGACATGCAGATAACAGCGGAAATCAAGGTAGATCCACGACCTATAGAACTCATTGTTTGCCATAACACGATCTAACGGCTCAATTCCTCCTCCTCCTTATAACACAACATCAAATACCTTTGATAAACACGAGTGAAGCAACAAAAAAAGGTCAAGTGAACAGACAATGGCAGATGAACAAATGCCACGAACCATAGAAGTCGTGAAGGCTAGTCAACCTCATTTCACTCTGCCATGACACAAAGTTCAAATCATTTACGAAGGTTCCCTCCACACGGACTTTTCCGCTAGGTTTAGAAAGCGAAGACTTTCCAAATGTATACAATGATCATTTTCTCTCCAATGCTTTTGATAAATTTTTCTCGTTATTTTAGCCAATGCAGGCGATTTCTTCCACCCGGCACCTTCACGTTTCCCACCTCTTCTTTTCATGTTCTTTTGAAGACGATACAAATACAATAAAATAATATCATAAGATGAAAAAAAGCACACTCAAAAACAGTATTCCAGTAAATGACTGAAAATTGAGCAAAACACTATGAGGATTGAAGCATTTTTGAGAGGTACTCGTCGCGTAACTTTGATTTCAGGTTGAGGTGGACTTTTTTCAAAGTTGGGAAACTAGTGTCCAGGTTAACGCAGTCATAAAGCTGATTGTGTCCCTTTAACATAAAGAAAATTATTAAAATTAAAATGTTTTTCAAGTTTCTTAGTCTACACCTTTTGTATAATTATGGTAAAATGTTTGTGAACCCTGATTATCCAGGGTAGGTCCAAGACATTATTATAATCTAGGGATAGGATTGAGATTCTTTTTTCTTCCCAACCCTATTCAAAGAAAGAAAATTTGCAGCTTAACTTGAAAAACGCAAGACTCACTAACCTTTCAGCATTGTATTCCCTCTCCAGTTTTACTAGCATCCCATCCACTTTGGACTATATGATTAAATATTTTATAAAATATTAGGTAAGATTTTTATATTTTATTACTATATAATCTACTTCTCAATCAGTAGTTGGATATCAATAATTTATTACCAGAGGGAGGTTTTCTATGATTTGAAGGTACCTCTGCTCATAGATCATATCATAATAACTTTACAAACCTGTATTGGTTATATATAATCCTGAATGCATAATTAGTCCTTTTTTCTAAGCAGCACCTTGTTAGTAATCTTACTTCTCTTTCAAAGATAACAACAACAACAACAACGCAAATGGCTTACCTGAAACAAATCTGAGGGGGGGACTTTGGAAGCTGCTTTTTTCTCATTATCTATTTCTTTCTTGAGAAAATTCATTATCTCACTGTCAGCTGCAAAATGTATAACATAAGAGATTTTCATGACAACAACATAACCGCTTTAAAAACAAATCCTCTATTCAGAAAATTTATGCTGTAAATATTGTTTCTATGCATCTTTACTGCACAGATTATCATGTCACAGTGTCACTGTACATCATGGATGGAGTGTTTGAAAAGAAATCATGTAAACAACATTGAGGGTAATAATTAAGTATTGTTTGTCTCATGATGTAGTCACTTAGGATGTACATTTTGACGTTTGGACTGTATACTGCTAGTCTATATCAGGGGATAAGGCTGACTGGTTACAAGAAACCTTATAAACCACTATGCTCTGCTGTGATTGGCTGGTTTTCAACAGCTGTGTTTGGTGCATTTCGCTCCTTGCTGTTTCATTGAGTTGTTCTCTCAGTGGTCCACTTTTTTTTGCTTCTTGATCATGGGCATCCATGCTTCTGGAATTTTAATTCCACTATCCCTGTTGATGTTGTGAATCGCCTCTTTGACCCTGTGTGTGTACCACTGCGGATCACGATCAATAAAGTTTACCTCATCCCAAAGTGGATAGTGTCCGGTGTTGGGGGCGTATGGTCCCTTATCCTGTCTTTCATAGGTTTTCCATGTTATGTCCATGTTATGTACATGGAACTTTGCACGTTGACTAGGTGATTAAAAATGAAGCATACATGACAGTCCAGTCTCGCCAATGTAAACTTTGCCACACTCACAGGTAATTATGTAAACAACACCGCCTTGTTTAGTCGGTTTGGCAGGGTCTTTTGGCCATACTAGGTGTGATCTTAGCGTAGTTTCCGACTTGAAAACAGCAAGTACGTCTTGTCATAAACTATGCTAAGATCACACGTAGTAGTTGCAGCGAGGATTGAAATGCATGAAAATCACAGCTGTTGAAAACCAGCCAATCATAGCAGAGCATAGTGGTTTATAAGGTTTTGCATAACCAGTTGACCTTATTGCCTGATGAAGACTACCAGTAGCTGTATGCAGTCGAAACATCATGATATACATCCTAAGTTACTACATCATGAGACAAACGATAATATTTTACTATTATCACTATTATTACTACGATGAACAACCACAATCTTTTTCATGAAGTAAACTTTGAGGGTGCTTTACCACTATGCATTACAACTAGCTGAATATTTCCCCTTTTAAGATCCACATCCCCTATCTTTCAATTTCCAATGACCCTCCATGGGGTGGAGATGGAAATGGAAATAACCGCATTAAACACTGAGTTGAAGTCAAGCTAGCATTAGTACAAGTATCAACACGACGGGGAAGCTATTTTGTACCAATCATAGCTCACAGAAGCATAATTTAAGCCACATACGTGAAGTCAGCAAGGTCATATTTCACGAGCAATTTTCGTCTTAGACAGGGTTGATGTGTGTTCTTTGTTAAAAAAGAAACTCAGAAACACAGCATTTACTCTTAAGATGCATTACTTTGGTACCTACCTTGCGTGTATTTATGTAATTCACACGAACATACTTTTGAACAAGCGCAGGAAATGGTTTGTTTTAGATTCTGCGAAGCACCACGTGTGGTGGCTGCAAATACAGATCGAGACCTACAAGACACTAACTGGTTATAAGCTACATGTCTGCTAGACAGCACCCGTGAAGACCGTGTGATAAACAATCTTGCTAATCCTCCAACAGTCGACATCTAAATATCGCAGGTAAAATAAACTTTTTTGGCGACGAGAGAAGAGTAGTACTATATTCTGACGGTGATTTCCAGAAAAGGCCCGGCAGCATAGCTAGTTCACAGCCGACTTCAATCAATCCCTCCTCTCCAGTCTTGCTCGAGCAAGACTGGTAACTAATTGGTGTTGGTCCGGAACATTCAATGGTCCGGGCGAATGTCCGGGCGGTTACCATCCTACATAGAGTTCCAACAAAGTACTTACCTCAGTAGAGATTACGGTTAGGCGTAAAGAATGTTAACCGTGAAAACAAAATAGCTATGAAAGTGAAATTGTCCAAATCTATTGTCAAGTTCACATGGAATCCCGATTTTGCAAACCTAACGTCTTTTCCTATGATAATTTTACTGTAATGTTGCCCTAATACGCCGCCTCCCAGATTTCATTGCAATTTAAGATGGATATGAAAAATATCTAAGCATCAAGTTTATCCGACATTCACCTTGAAGGGGCATTCGTCAGGAGCTCGTTTCCCTGACATTCGTGGTATCCTTTAATTCGTATTCTTAACTGTACATTTTAAATCTATATTGTAACGTAGTAGTGTCCCCACTTAGCTTCTGTGAGCTAAATACCTACCCTGACACTTAAATAAAGTTATTTTTTAACACCAGTAGAGGACATTTAACAATTAGACCCGCAGCCCGTGGGTTATTGTCACCCAACTAGTCGGACAGAAAAATCAATAATAAAGTTAGCAAATGCAAGTTGAAGAAAAAGTTTTTCTCAAAGGATTAGTGAAATTTATGGAAATAGGAAATTTTGAAGATTTGCGCTGTATTAAAATTAGAATTTGAAGTTGAAAATTGGTAGACATACACCAAACAGTTTCCCACCAACCCTGGGTGCCTTTTCAAGGGCGTTCAACTGTCTGGCGGTGTTTCAAAACTTTTTCTTTTTAATCTCTCTTTCAAGGGTTCCAGGGGTATTATAGGCATTATTATGGGATAGCTTGGAGATTATATGGTGGCCTACCATGAATTATATGCCGAAATGGTTTCCGAACCCAGCAGACACACAGAAGAGATATAATAAATATCTTACTAACCTCGTTTTCCCGGTTCGTACTGTAAGTTACTGATTTTCGTTTTTTCCCGAGTTCGATTTTATGGCCCACACGCTTCGCGTGCTTTTTATTCCTAATTTAATCATCTGTGTTGTTACGGTGGATAAATTACCGAATACTGTTTACACGTCTTTCAAGAGCAGTTTCGGTATCGCCGTTCTTTATTCCCGGAGTCCATCCCAGATTCTTTTCATCTTGTACATAATCAATGATTGCCCCTGTCACAGTGATATGTGTATCCCCGTGATATCTGTATCCCATACACATATCACTAGTGATATCTGTATCCCCTCCAATATGGCGGCCAGTGATATGTGTATACCCCACCCCCCTCCCCTCCAAAAAATTAATAGTTATGGTTAGCTTACGATAACTTCTTTTGAGGATGGAAATCGGTAAACAGAGGTGATTTTTTTCAAGGTAGCGACGCTAGAAACCTTTTTTATTGCAACTTAATCGTTTTCCACAATTAAAACTGTAAAGACACGACTCGTTAGTCCGAAATGTCCCGTCACATGAAACAGATGTAACTAATCTGATAAAT
>OMLO01000498.1_pt1 | contig 25630 bp, 16 predicted proteins | sample 1674811 | NCBI WGS metagenome assembly OMLO01 (sample SAMN06265003, study PRJEB25207) | coral metagenome | isolation source: Coral host | place: Mexico:La Bocana,Puerto Morelos, Mexico | collected 2008-11-13
ATTTCCCAGGAATAATAAGTTCCTGTCTGGATGTTAATGTGAGCTGCTATTCAGCGACCAGCGAATTGTCAGTTTGTTTGGGGAGGAGCGTTGCGTGACGATGCTAAAAACGGCTGCGAGGGAGACTAATAATTTTCCGGATAGGCGATTTTATTACGAGAACTATTTTTTGCGATTCATCATCGGAGACCCAGGGGCTGCAAGCAGGGACGGTGCGGTATTTTTGGGCGAAAGTTTATTTCAAGCGCAGAAGAGCCCCTGGGAACTTACTCTTTACCGGACCAGTTCCAGAAATGTTCGAATTCATCCCGCTGATTGGCCAGAAAAATCTTTTTCTGGCCAATCAGCGAGGAGGTCCCGCCGGGGAAACTCTATCGCCTCCTTACACGATATGGCTTTCTTCTTCGATTGGCGTGTGCCACCGAAGTGGAGAGTTTCAGAAACAAAGCCGAGGAAATCGCAAATCGAGGCATCACATCAGATCGAGGCCATGTGCGCTAGTACTACCAAAATAGCGTCCAGACCCTGAAATCATCTGGCAGCGCCAAAAATCGCAGGAACTAAACCCATGGGAATGACAGAATTATAACGTGTTCTCCTATAGTCGAACACAAAAATTCTCACTGCAATCTCTTATTTTTTTTTTTTTTCGTATTTTTCTGCATTCTTTAAATAACGTTTCAAATGTGCAGCTCACGTCGCGCATAAATCCAGTCACATATGATTATTAGGAAAGCCTAGTAATTTAACAACATAACGACATAAGAAGGATGTTATTTTTATGTGTGCAGTGTAAACAGCCTGGCATAATGACTTAACAGCAACATAACGCATAAACAACACAACATCAGGAATTAAACCCTGATCTTTTCCTTGTCTTTATTTCGGTATACATATTACCCTGACTCGTCCCCAGTCGTCTTCATACAACACACGGCACGGCGCAAGGTTGGGGGGCCCGCTTTCTTCCTTCCCATCTTACCCTGCGCTCCCACCCCGCCCCGTGCCGCGCGCTGTATGAAGTTGTAGTTGTATGAAGACGACTGGGGACGAGTCAGCATATTACCGGTAGTACAAGCGACTATGTTGTTTTTCCGTTATATCATTATGCCATAAATATCGTTTTGTCGCTCTTGTGAATCCGGCCTCAGCTACTAAAAATGGCGGCGGGAAATGAGCCTCGTCAATTACGGTTCTGAAAACTGTCAAAAACAAGACAAGGAGGGGGAGGGAGCGAAATGGTCAAAGTCATTGTGAATATTGTATTATTTAATTTCAGTTTGGTGCCTAATTTTTTAGATCACGTTATTCCACATGCATCGCTAGAGCTTTTCCCATGAGTCGGTCTGTCATCGGCGCGTTTTCTTTCATAGCCTTTCTCTCCGTTAATAAGCTCCTAGAAAACAGAATACAGTCATCTCAAAATCATAACAAAATAAGGTTTTTATGAAGTGCGGTTGCCATAGAGATCGCTTTTCAAAAATCTTTGAATTTTCCCTGACATTTCCAAGATAAAAATAAGTTTCCTTCAGCGTTGGTATAAATTTCAATTTTCCCTGACTATTTTCTTTATTGTTTTTTTTATTATTTTTAGAATATCAACGTCCCTTCCTCAAAATAAAAATTTCTGACTTTTTCCTGACCTTAACAAGTTTTGCCCAAACGATTTTCCTGGCAGGTGGCAAAACTGCAAAGTACTGCACTTGAAATAATGTAACAATTTACCTAACCAACTTATGATGCTGTTGTCGCGGGGAATTCAAAGCTGTGAAAATTAGGAATAAGTTGAAGATGTCTCTCTGTACGAAGAAAAATAAAAAAAAAAGCGATATCATAAATATCACAGAGAAATATTATCTTCATGTTAACAACAAACATACTGAAAATTTAAAATATGAATAACATTTTTGAGATCTCTAAAATTATCAAGAGCGCGCACTGATTTATTTAAGTTCCATCTTTTAGCAACGGAATATCTTAAGATATGAAGCCCATGTGCGGTTGTATTTACTCTTGGTGTTTCAAGCCGATATGAGCCACAGATGTTCTCAACGTTTCCATGTCCATTAGATATCTAGGTAGATTAAGACTATGAGCAGCTTTAAAAAAAAGACGCAGATGATTCTGAAGGCGCGTATCGTTCAAAGAGCACTGGGAAGTGGCCCGAGGTCGTGGCAATACGGGCCAAGCCTCAGCATGATCAGTACAAAAACGACCACGGGTTTAATAGAATGCGAACATTGCAAGGCGCAGAGGAAGATTGAATTTTATTTTCGAGGGATAACATTTTGTTTTTGTAAAAATAGCCGGAAATGAATTTAGGTCATCAATGTCATTACTTGTGAGGATATGTAAAATACGCCACTCGGGTGTGTTTGTAACCGATATAACGCGCGCTCTGATTGGCCAATTCTTGGGCATAATTCAGGCCGATGAGGAGCCTGCAAAACCAAAACAAAAGCCACATGATAAACAACTTATTAACCTCGAACGTTCGGCCTTTACGTGAAAATCTCACACCTCGGCCTTGCCGTATTGACCTCGCTGTCGCTCTGGCCAATATCGCAAGGTTTCAGTTCGAGATTTTCCCGTTAAGACCTCACTCCCGGTCAATAAGTAGTTAGTATCGCACGAGACGTTCACTTACCTGAGCGTTGCTGCCTCCAATTTTGACGAATTCATAACGGAGAGGTTTTAAGATTTCAGTAGCGTTGCCAAAAATACCCTGAGGCCAAAAAGAAAAAACGAAACAAAGGAGGAAAAAAAAAGATTTCATGTAGATGTTGTAAACATCCTCTGGTAGCATTTTATGGACTAATCTGAGACAAATCTTTTGCTTTCCAAAAGTGATTAACATGAAAATTCTCCTAACCATTTCAATTTATCGCCTATAAGCGAATACAGTGCAAGCCAATGAGGGGAACTAAGACTTTTCCGCACCAGAAAAAAATTCACACAGCACAATCATTATAATACAATAATCACTCACAAGGTGACTAATTTTGAATTGACCATTATACAGAAGGCAACAGAGACGACTTGGAAGACGATACGCAATTAAAGACGGTTTAGTCAAACGTAGTTACAAGTTACTGTCTGTCCCAGAGTATGATGTCCAACGTGTTAAAGTACACAAAGAGTAGTAAATTCACCTATATTTAAGCCTTAACTAACAATGGAGGCGGTGGGAACAGAGCTCTTTTTGCTGTCAACATAATATTTCTTTGCGTGAGTTTTATTTTATTTTTATTGTACAGTACAGTCCTAAATTTGCTACCAAATAATCTTTTGCAGAAACGAATTTTCATTTACTACCGTGAGGCTCATGAACCTCAAGTAGGTAACGAATTTGAACGTAAATTTGCTTTGGTTTCTTATGGAGAAAAGCAAACAACAACAAAAAAACAGCAGAAAGAAGAAGTAATTGTGAGTCATGAGATAGAAGAAGAAACTACAAAAGAACAAAACAAAACAAAGAAAACAAAATGCGTTAAGTAAAGTAGCAGACGATAGACAAGTCCCACTCCTGCTTTACATCTCGTAAGGATACTGGACATCTGGGGCGCTTTCCACTCGACCGGTTCTTCCGGTTTGAGATTCCGGGTACTCCATGTGACGAATGGAACAGGATTTTCCGGTTGATTGGGCGAACCCGTCCCAGGTCATCACGTTCAAGTTTAGCAGTAAAATACGAAACAAACAGAAATAACAGAAACGGCAGAATCTTTGCAGTTTTGGTTTGGAGTTGCTCGACGACTCTGAAGTTGAAACAAGCGCTGAGGACGACGACATACATTTTAAATCGCGTCCGCGACTGCTTTGAGGACACGATACCTCCTTATTTTCCAGACGAGTTCAAGAGTCACTTTCAAATGACGAGGCAAGCTGTCCACTCGCGTGGCTATGCCCACATTACACGTAGCTTGTTGTGACCAATCGACTGCTGTAATGTTGAAGTAAAAAATTTAAGTCGTCTGTCAGATAGAAAACTTTGAAGATATCAGAGCCATGCTGAGTTCGATTCCCGGGCCCCAAGAGACTGGGCGCAAGCAAGAATGGTCGTATGGAATAGAATTATCCGGTTATTTCGATTTTCCGGTATTTTAGGGCAGCCTCCGGAAATTCCGGAAAAACGTCTGTTACATTCGTTCCCTCCCCCGGAATTTCCAGAATATTTGGTCGAATGGAAAGCGCCCCTGGATGTACCACCAAATGTACAAGGGGGAATTCTAGATGGAGCTTATGAGTAAGATGGTTAATTGTACCCTATCAGCTTGTACAAATGCTTCACACAGAGTCAGTCCGACCTGTCTGGTTACGTCACAGTTAGTTCCTGAACCGTCCCTGACGCATCACACAATGTTAGAAAATTAGACATTAGAGTATAGGCGCCATTATTTAACAAATAGATTCCAAGCTGCAGTACATCTCTTCAGTAATTGATCACATTTGACGGATAAATGCGCAACTGCAAGCCCCTCCCCCCGCAAAAAAAAGACGAGGCGATGTTACTAATGTTCTTACGACATTTTGATTTCGTCTATGAGCCAAGCTACTGAACAGAAGCTTACGCAACATTGAATCTATTTGTTTTATATAATAAACAAAAAAACACAACAGGAACAAAAATGTTAATGACACCATACGCCTGTAAGGAGAGAGAGAATTAATTTCACAAGAATATAAAGAAATGTCCCCTCGAACCCAGACCGCTCGATCCTGAGTCCAGGGCGCCATCATTATGCCACCGTGCCTGCAATACTTGGGAGTTTACGACGATGGTAGATTTCGTTGCCATCCTCTGCGAGACAACGTGACATGACCAAATTTGGGTTATTTTTGTAAACGACGACGGCTAATTTTTTAAATTTTTATTTCACATCGCTGCGCTCCGAATTAAGTTTTGCGGCGATAGTTTTGACAGTGATAAATAAAACAACTTAAGAGTATCGCGAGATTTATTCGCAAAATACAAATTCATTTCTACACTCGACTTTTTTTTCTCGGGGTCGCCGTCGCCTACACAGACTACCCAGAACGTAGTCATTTGACGTTCTTGTTTTGCAGAGAACGGTAAACAAATGTACAAAGCTTTATCGCAACATGCTGAGAATTAGGGTTTTTTGTTGGAAAATTTCCTAACAAAAGGAACCAATCACAAGCTAATCACAGCACCTTACTGTGTTTGCGTTTGTCGGCTAGTGCTTATGTTTATGCGCTATAAACCTTTTGTCGCCGTCCCTACCCCGCTTCCATGCCTGCTGAAAACGCATCAATTAAAACAACGACGAATTAAAACTCCGCTACAAATCTACCTGACATAGTCTCTCAATGATGCCATGAGTTTTAGTGTCGCATCTTCGTTCTTTGCTCCTAATGTACACATTAGCATGTGAACATCATTGAAAACCTGAGAGAAAAGAAGATGGTATTGATGAAAAAGCGTTATAAACACAGCAGTCTCATTCGCAGTCGTCGTCACGCACACTCGATTCCTTAGTACAATATTTGGATAAAACGTTGTTCGATTGCGATGTCTGGTGTGCGCAAACTAATAATAATAATAATAATAATAATAATAATAATGATAACAATAATAATAATTGCGTCCACCAAGTGTAACGCAATCCTAATCCAGTTTGTATCGACATTTTTCTGGGACGGATTTGTTCACCGATTGCAGGGTTAAGTTACGTCATGTCTGTATGTACACAGCTAGGTGAATAGATTCGAGGTTCGAAGCTGCAGTTTGGCACTAACTACTTTTTCGGCATAAGGTAACTCAACCCTCGTGATCAAAAGTGGAATATCTTGTAAATTGGCGATATGTGGTTAGAAAAATGAACGTTTCAGAGTTGTTGCTAGTACTAGCTCGGCAAATGACCATAAGTTGTTGTCGGAAAAAGAAAAACTTTCCTTGTCGTATAGCTCGCCAAAAGACCGTGATCTATGTTTAGAACTCATTTTATCTTTTCATTCATTTTTTATGTTAAATTGGAGCAACTTCTTTACAGATATGGTAAGCGTACTCGAGATTTTTGGGCATTTTAATTGGTATATTAGTCCAGTTTTCTATGTTGTGGGGGCGCCTTTAATAGAACAAGTATTGTTGGACATCAGATGATTATTACCAACTCAGCGCTACGCGCCTCATTGACTAAACTACTATTTTCAAGTTTCTTTTAATTTAAAGATTATTTTCTATGATGCCCAAATAACTCAAAACACCGTGACAGAACGCCGTCTTCAGTGTGGAGAAGTGTTGTGTACGACCAAATAACGGCGGTGACGAGGGCGCGCGAAAGCGCGTGCGCAGTGAAATAACAGCACGTACCAATATATGATCGTCCGTATGTGACTCCCACAAGTGATAGAGATCTTTCCATCGATTAAGAACATCAACACCTGCAAGTAACAATGAACGAAAGAAATTTATCACATTACAAACAACGAGGAAAAAAAATTACATCTTGTTACGTTACAGAAATTCTTGCAACCTGACTAAGGATACTTGTAATGAAATGATCTGATGTCGGTTTTAAATACAACACTGGAAAGGAAAAAAGTGTAATGCCAGTGATATCGTAGCCTGAATACAGCCGCCTCCACATGCTTGTGTTGTCGTTACAATAGCTCTTTCTGATGTACAACCATAACGCGTCAAAAGAGAAACTTTATGTCACCATATTTAACTCATTTCTAGGTTCAAAATTACCTCTTATTATTGAAAGAGGCCTCAACATAACACCTCGCCCGAGGTTGGGAGACTTCCATATAGGAAGGACATGGGGTGTTCACCAAAATTTTGAAAATAGCCGCTAAGAGGTACTGATATCCACTTTTGTGGACGTAACATGAATTTTGTTTACCCCCAAAAGTTGCCAACTTTACGTGAAACGAGTTCATAAATCGTGTGATATTTGAACTCGTTTCGTACGTTATTTGTACTCTACGAAGCAGAAGAGTTAGATAAATATATCCTATTGCATTCAGTATGATAATTAAAAAAAAAAACTAAAAGAAAAAAATTAATCTAAGAGTAACATCAACTCTCTAAAAGCAGACACCAGTGTAAGGTAGATATGTCCCAGAGACGGACATGGCTGTCTCACTGTTCCTCACCGAATTTCACTTGTAGCCTGGCTGCTGAACTCTCTTTGAGACGACCCGTTCTCTCACGCAGACAACTAGTGCCGATGGTGTTCACTTAGACGGAGTTCACTGAATTGCTAAATTTATACTAACCTTCCATTTGCAGCCTGTAAAGAAGTGACGAAGCATCCACTAAGTCGAGCACGGCTCCAGAATGGCAGCGCTTTCCAATCTTGTAAACACGAAAAACAGCGTTTGTAGTGAGTAAACTATTACACGTGGGCACTAGTGGCTTGAATATTACGGTTTTGTTAATTACCGTACCCAAATTCGCAATTAGCCAGTCAGAAGCCCTGTCTTACTACGCCCTGGTATTCTGCGATACCAAGCCACTGGCCTGATATGGCTACGATGTCACGCTTGCGTGACCAAATTTGGTTACGTTAATTACATAATCGTACCTTTCTGGTAGGTTTCGGCGGCATATCACACCCATGTACTGTACGTCTCCCGAAAATACGAACCGTGTCTCGACCGCACTTGCCTGATACACCGCCGAAGCTTACCAAAGAGGTATGAAAAAACACACTAATCTGGAAACAGCTGTTCTCGTCAAACACTCGTGAAAGTAGGCAAGTTCGAGGAACTATCAGAAACTCGATTACGGTCAAAATTGACGCGGCCTGTCCGCACGGTTTAGCACAGTCTAGAATAAAACTAGCGCTGGTGGATAGCAACAGTCCAGATAGACATCTTCTCCGGCCAGAATTGTCAAACGCCGCCAGCCTCGTTTCCAGGGAATTTCTCTGGGAGCGAGGTTGGAAGACCGCGGTTTTCGCCGCGACGCTGCCAAGCAACCTAACACGTCATTATTTTGGTGTGAGAGCTCGGACTAGTTTTTGATTGGCTCATGAAACTTGAAAACCCTTTGAGCGGCAGTTGTTACCCTGGCGGAAAGGACAGAGTGTGTGCTTCTTTTACTTAGTGACCTATGTTCTGCTCCATATTTCAAATTTCACCTCAATAACGTGCGTTTTCTTTCTTTTTTTCCTTTGCATGGGAACGAAGAACAGATAAGAAATGAAATATCGTAGTAAAGTTCAAATTATCGAAAAGATGTTTTTTTTACCTCCTCATCATAAATTTCTAATGCAGGCTGGTATTCTCCCTGATAATAAAACAAACAAATACACAAATGGACCAAATGGATAAAACAGGGAAATGCTTAGGAAGGCCGGTAAACATCACAGAAGCCAAAAAAAAACAGGCTAAGATTAATGTTGGAAGACCCTTGATCCTGCACAACTTTTGTTGTATGCTCACTGACTATGCATGATCGTAATGCTTCTATTTGGTTAGTTGTATGAGCACATGTAACCACGTTTTGTATTTTGTATTTCAAGTTTTGTGCTGGGTCAACCCCCAAAATAGCCAACTAAAACATACAACAAAGAACTTCGCCAAGGTTCCTAAACATTTCCCTCAAATAAGTGACTTAGTTTATACCTTGCTCTACGGGTGTCAAAAATGAGAAATCAAACAAACGACGATTTATTTGAGCCCAGCAAGTCAATCAAAATTTGGTGATAAGTTAACAGAGCGGAATTGCAAAAAAAACCGAAAAAAAATATGCAGTCCCTTTCAGCTGAAGATAATGACCATTTAATGTTATGTAACGTTACACCAACTCTTGATACAAAATAGGTTAGGAGTGGATAACACACTGGTCATGAAGTTAGCATGGGTCCAAAATTTTTCTACAAGCACAAAGGAACCATACACACCATTGCAGTGGAGTATGTCTACTTGAAGAAAGCTTCATATCAACACAGTACTGAGAGCATTTGTGTTATAGATGAACATGATCAGTTCATGAGCTGTCGCGTTTACCTTTTCGATGTGATACAGAGCCCAGTGCCAGTAATTATGACAGGCTAGCATTGTTCCTACCTAATGAAAGGTAATACAAACAATTATTCCGCGTTAGTTGTGATTAATTGGCAACAGGATATCGTGTCGTCCAGTTCTGTCTGTAAGGGCCTCCATAGACTATACAATTAGTTGTGGACATCGAACTGGACTTGACACTGCAGTCTTACTCAGTCCCCAGTCGAGTAAAAACGCTGACCCTATTTGCACTACATGTACAGGAACCTGGTAAAGAGTTTAGTCGAAATTTACTCAGTTCCCCTGAACGTGCGTGACGGAAAAATGAACTGAGCTTGTTCGTCAGGAAAGCTCGGAAAGAAAAACATTGGGTAATTAACCTATTGGTGTGTAGTGTTGCTGTTAAGTTCGCCACGTCATTTGCGTTTTGGTTCCCCATAAGGCAGCGTTCAAAGTACGAGGGAGAAATTTGAAAAACGCATTGTTATTCTTACACTTAGGCCTACCGCCCACACTAAGCCGGGCCGTGGTGAAAGCAGAGGCTTGGAAAACGCTCTACAAACAGGAGGAATGTCTACACTTAGGCCTACCGTCCACACTAGGTCCTTACGAAAGCAGAGGCACAAGGGAAAACATTGAGTTTATTTACCGTCCAGTCATTGAGCGTCTTGCTTAAAAATGAAATGCCATCATCCTGTCTTCCTTCCATCTCAATAACATGGGCCTCCGCATGAGTGCTCCAGCAGTCTTTTGGATTCACTTCTAAGCCCTAAAAGACGACGATATACAGTGCCATTAAACTTTTGGCAAAGCAAGTCCAACATAAGACGTTAGGTTTCATAGGGACGAGGGGAGGGGGGGGTGGACAAGGGGAGGAGGGGGATCATGTCTCTTGTTCAATTACAAATTTAGCATCATCACGCTTGTAATCAGTTGTTCTCGACAATTATTTTTCACGCAAACTTCCCAAGACATATGACCTTGATGTATTTTAGGGGTTTAATTTAAAATAATAGTCCAATAAGCCCCCCCCCCCAACCTTTTCAGGCGAGGGTCCCCCTCCTCCTAGCCAGGGAAGTGTGTGTGTGGGCGGTGGGGGGGGGAAATGTCATGCCTGTATAAGAATCCAAAAACAAAATTGATGAAGAATTTACGGGAACCCTTCCTAACCTTCAGTGCGTACTTTTCTGCCTCCTTATAAAATCCAGTTTCTACCAGGCCAAATGCATACATTCCCTGAAGATATCTGAAGTTGACAACATAAAAAAAAAACATATCAAACGGTACATTTAGTTAGTGATTTAAATTTCCACATACATGTATCATTCAAGGCTACAACTGTTTGACAGTGGTGATGCTTTAAAACTTAGTAACGTTGATTACTAACGAAAAACAAAGACGTGTTGTACTATACTCACCTGCAAGTTACTATAGTTACTTTAAGATTTATTAAAAATAACATGATTATGATACAAATTCAGTTATACAAAATGATCTAAATAGTAGTAATTATTTCTACCTAAGTGCAGTCAAACCTCTTCATTGACTGAAAGGGGGATACACTTTACAAAAATACCGATGCTGTCTGAATCAAAATTAATCAATAAAGTAAGAAACTTCTAACCATACCCATAATGAATGCTCTTGAATCTGATTACCGGTTACTGGGTTTTTCTGAAATTAGTTCTATAATTATTTTTCCTTCACATCCACCTTACATTCTCCAGTCTCACTCAGTTAATAGACCTTTTTACTGATATGGCAGCCATTTTGAAAATCCCATTGTTTCAAATTGTTATTATGGGATGCTCGGTGGCAAATTAGTATGTATTTGCCCCCTGAGCATCCCTTAATAGCTATTTAAACACAAATGGGATTCAAAATAGCCACCGTATCAGTAAAAGCATCTATTGGATGGTCTGCCTGACAATGATCGGCATTCTTTTCACGAGAATTTAGCTTTTGAAAACTTAATTAAAGCTACCTGAGCATGTCTCACCCATAAAGTGGCATATTTTCCTTCCAAAGGGGGAGCACACGTGCAATAGAATCTCTCATCTGAGACTGATAGCCAAGGTCGAAGTATGAGTTGTGGGCCATTTTCAATGCAAACATGTCAGTTGGATTCTCTATTATAATGTCTTCCCAGGTCAGACAAGCTTGTGCAGGATTTCTACAAGAAAGAAAAATGGAAAAAGTGGTGAAACATAATCTGATGGGAAGGAATGAGAAGTTGAGAATGCGATGCGAATCACAAGAAAATTTCGTCATTGTCCTCTTCTGGCACACACGGGGATTGCAGCAGAATTACTAGCGAATTTAATTGCAACGACTGTGGAAAGCTGGTACACTAAATTATAACAAATGCCTCTTTACAGATGTCAACCACTACCGGCGCCTTACAAACAACTTATCCACGACGTTAACGAAACTGACCGACTTTATTTGACTAACAATACACGGACCTTCAACCGACTACAATAGACGGATCGAAACCGACCTATGACTGATGACAAACTTTACACGAGTCTTTCAGCCAATACCATCATGGCTAAACTGACCGATCAGTTTCAAGGGACCAGACTTATAACATCATCGCCTGACAAACACTATTCACTTGACTCTGAAGATGACTTCCACTCAGGCTGTCGAAACGTCAGTCACCAACAACAGTTCTTTTCAGAACCGTACCCTCAGCAGGACGATCACACTATAAGATCAATATTTCCACTCTTACCCTTCTGCCAACTCTTTCACAGCCTTGACGTGGAGCTGTTCACGGTCTGTGATGTTACTTTTAGCGGCTAAAGACTCCAGTAACTGCATGTTATTCCTAAGTTCTTCATCAACATGAATTCCTTTGCCCGTTGCAATCAGCTCCAAACCACAAGACATCACATGACCCATTACTGAAGAAAAATTGTTTACAAATGTAAAATTATTGATTAATAAATGAGATTACTTAATTTATACTTCTAGTGATTATCAATAATCTTAACAAATGCATTATCCAATTATCTGTCAAGTAGTCACTTAGGAGAGGTTAAAAGCAAAGAAATTTTCAAAATTTTGGCTCTAAAAGTGACCCCAGTTGCTTACAAAAGGGGGTCCCTCACAAGAGGTTCTAAATATGGTGACTTGACTGGGAAACTTTTGGTATTCTTGAAAACTGGTTTCTGAGGAGATTTGGTCACTTATGAGGGGTGGCCGCAACCAGACGTTTGACTGCATTTTACTGGCCCGGAATTACATGTTTACTATATTGCTAAGCGGGAGGCGTGGTGGCCTCATGGTTAGTGCGCTCGTCCACGGAGCGAGCGGTCCGGGTTCGAGCCCTGGCCGGGGACATTGTGTTGTGTTCTTGGGCAAGACACTTGCCTCTCACAGTGCCTCTCTCCACCCAGGAGTATAAATGGGTACCGGCAAATTGTTGGGGAAACCTAAAAAATTGCGGGGAATGACCTGCGATGTACTAGCATCCCGTCCAGGGGGAGTACAAATACTCCTAGCCGCTTCATGCTACAGAAACCGGGGATAAGCTCCGGCAGCTATGATCCAGTAGGATCCAAGGCTACATATTGTTAAGCAGACAATGCTCAATCGTGTCAGGGCCAGAGTTCAACTGGAGCTCAAGATTTCTATGACATTAAATTGAGAGCAAACAATCTAATTGTTTTACAATACTGAAATCTAACAATCCTTTAAATCTTTCTTCCAAAGTCCTTCTTAATCTTCTTTATAGACACTTAAAAAATGCAAAGAAGTGAGTGTCATTTTGCCAACAACCGCACACTTCTAGGCTACTTGCTATCTACATGCAGAATAGATCATGGGTAGCACAGCCAATAAGAGAATAGCATATGCGATAGAACACTCAGTATTAGGAAGATTTTAATTTATATCATAGATATTGAGATTTCCTCACGAAACAAAGATTAAGTAAAAATGATACGTAAAATGCATTAGCCAATAAGAAACGCGAACGATGAAAACTCACTAGTGAAGAACATCGCATCGCGATTTCGATTGACTTATAAGCCTCAGTCAGGCTTTTTTTCAACTGAAAAATGTTTATAAAAGTTGTGAAAGTATAAACTGACGTTTTATTTCTTGTGTTACTTCATTAAATATTTGATTTTGAAAGAGAAACTGATGTTTTAGTTATTCTAGTTTTACACGCATACATTTCAGTTGAATGGGTTCCCTAAACACGCGTGTAAGATTGACAAAAATTGGCTTTTCAACAATCTCGCTGATACTACTCAACTCGTGAACAAAAATCGTACGCTCGCATTTTCTCTACTTTACAGAATAATTCAGGCTGCTAGTGGGACAGTATCATTAAATTTGATACTTTATACTCTTAAGTGAAATAAGCAATCCCAGAGTGATTGCCAATTGGGAGATTACATGTACCGTGTGGTGGAAATTAAACAAGTGTAGTTCTTTGGTGTAAGGACAATCTAACGTAACTCTTACCAAAATCTGGATCAGCTTTCATCATTTTCGAAAGTGAGCCCTCAATCCCATCCACACTGGGTTCGTCATACAATCCTGTATACTAATGAAAATTTCCATGCATAAGCAGGGATGCTGTTAAGAAAACACTAGTCTTAAAAGACCAGCTTATTAAAAAGCCCAGCTGCCCTTTCAGGTCTTCTCAGCTTCTACATGTGTGGCAATTATATCTCCAAGGTTAACTCATTAGCTTCCCTTTGAAATTTCAATTTCACGTTCAGCCAGTCTTTGGCTACATCCTTGTCTTAAGATCTCTGAATGATGCTTATCATCAACCTACAGTGTGCAAATCAGATAGAGGCATCTATAACTCATCACACAAAAGCCAAAAACTGGATCATACACATATGCATTACCGATATGTACGGGAGGCAGGGCAGCGTAGTGGTTACATGTAAGAGCACTGGACTCTGGATCAAGCTCTGGGTTTGAGCCCTTGCTGGACAGTGAGGTCTCTGACTGTGTGGTGTTCTTAGGCAAGACACTTTCCTCTCACAGTAACTCTCTCCACCAAGGTGTAAAAACTCACCTGTGTTAAAGTGGCATCATACATTTTTGCTGCCTCATTGCTAGTCGTTGTTAGTGGCAACCCTTCACCTCGCCAAGCCTTGAAATGAATTATATGAATAAAATGTGACTGATTAACCTCTTACTAACCATTTCCATGGAAATGTTCATAAGCCACTGGTATACTTGTGAAATCAGGAAACAATTTCACTTACATTTCGTCAAAATTCTAGTAATTTCCCTTTGACTAAGAAAGGGAAATTTTTAGAATTTTTACAAGACACGCAATCAATTAAATTAAATTTCCCTTTTTCAATGGTCACCATTTGATTGTGGCTCTGTCACAGTTTTAAGCCCGCCCATCTCCCCGAGCATTAGGCAGGCATTTTATAGGTTATCCATAAACTTAATTGAGGAACATCATGTCTTGAGCTTGAACTTTTAATATGGCATGGGGCATTTGCTCTGCACTGTTCTCACGGACCCTCTGTGGGGATTTTGTGTGCCCAACTTTGTTTATTGTCAAGTCAATGCCTCCACATCTACATGTATTAATTTATCAGATAGGTTTGGAAATGCCGACCACAGTGCCGAGATCAACAGAACATTGCATGGCACAAATTGTGATATCAAAACAAAGCGTATGTAACCCGGCTTCTGGTAACCTTTTATAAAGTTTTTGGGATACACCTAACGTTTATCCAGCTTTATTCTATAAAGTTGAAAAACCAAAGAGGAACTTACTTATTTTAAGAAACACAGTCTCTCTGTCATATTATTCGATAGTCGCATCATGAGGCCATAGGGGTTTACAAGTTCTTCTTGAATTTTTCCGACTTTCTTTTGAAACTCACCACTCGGAATGCCTTGCCGCGGCTTCTCCAATATAGGTAAATATTTTTTCTATTGTTGCTGTACCAGTAACAAAACGCTCATGACACGCTTTCAAAACAATCATGGCACCCTTTCTCTAAACACCTCAAAAATATCACACCATTATATACATGTAGCCAGTCTGACAGGAAAATTGTATGCACAAGCTACACCTCTTTATTTATTATATTATAATTATGACAGTCGATATCAAATCGATATCAATTAAGAGAACTTGAATTGTAACTATCGATTTTTGGCTGATTAATTGAGGAAATCAATAATAATCAATTGGCCATTATTGTTTATATTGATACAGACTGCCTTCCATTGATGGCATCGAATACGCTTATTGATTGAAGCAATTAAATCGAATACGCTGGCCAACACGGCGGCCATCTGTTAAAATATTCACGTTCGAATGGAAATGGTTTCTGACTGGTTCATGAGGATTTGTCGATCGATTTTGACAGAACAATTTAGCTCCAAAATCGAGACACCCAATTATCGAACCCATTATCTTTCGCATACCTCTCGATTACTAGTCTCTCTTCTACACCACTACACTACGAGTATCAATTGAGAATTGCCCCTCGAAAACCCATGTTTTTTTTTACTTGACTCGTTAATTCCAAAAACTTTACATTTCAATTTACTTATTCATCTGTTCAAAGCATGTTTCACGTTACACGAAAACATGCATTGGGTCCCTAGTGAGTTTTGTTTCTTCTTCGTAGCGTTGACTTAAAAATGACCCAGAGTAGGGTAGAGGTTCAAGAGTAAGCTCACGGTAACGTTAAGGCCGTTTTGACCACTGTGTCTTCGTTATCTTCTTCTCGATTGTCAAATGCGCTACCTCTTAAGTCTACAAAGTAATTTACTGTTTGTCCTCGTCCTGTGCCAGTGGGCATGTCTTCCTTTACTCCATGAAAAGGTACAGTCGTTACTAATAACGAACATCGAACCTGCCTACTTTTTCTATAAGATGGCCTGGAGAACGATGAACGCAGCGAACTCAAGAAATTTCATTGCTAGATAACTGTTGGTGATCCCTTAGCGTTGAAAGAAACCAAATAAACCGCTGCAAATGAAAGCGGGACGGCCGAGGTCGCCGCTTCTCTCAAGAAACTGCAGGGGACAAGTACGGGACCAATCGACCGAGGTAAGGAACTGGTTCATTGGGTTTGATTTTCTTTAATTACAGAATCAAAATACTCGCTGACCTAACAACATTTTAGAGCTAACCGCAAGCAGCCTTCGCATAGGCCTAAAACACTATTTTTAAAGCATTTTTAAAATAGTGCATAGGCCTCAATCGCTGTTATTTTAATAATCGCTGTCAGCGAAATTATAACTGGCAGCCGGTCAAAGTTCTAAAAGAACTAAATGACCGGCAGTCTGATATTTTTCTCAAATGTTAAGGAATCGAAGGAATCTATCCAATTCAAACTATCATTTGTCGATTAACAACTGCCAAGAGATCCAGAAGAGCTGAAAAGATGGCTCATGGCTCTGTATAATGACGCCTCAGTCAGGTCGTCGTACACGAACCATGAGCCGAAAAGATCGCAGGTCTAACTTGGGTTTACGCTCGGCTCAAAGACGGTCACGGTTCTCAAAGTACTACTAAATGACCGAAAAAGACGAGTTTCATAACACAGATGTTTTCTGCGCTCTCAGCCGTCTTTTCGTTCGGCTAGGCTTTCATTTGGATCGCGATTTTGGATCGCTTGAAACTTCTCAGTTGACATATTGTGAGATAGCTTCCCTAAGGTCATTTAGTAATTGGCAATCGACCTAGAAACCAAGGTCTCGCTCTCTGATCCGAGCGTAACCAAGCGTTAGACCTGCGATCTATACAGCTCTTCTGGATCGCTTGGCAGTTGTTACTCTAAAAGAAATCGTTTCGAATTACCGTATTTTGGACATAAAATTCGAGAAAAAAATCAAAGTCTAAGAGTATGCGATACTCATAGTTTTTAAAGCGGTAAGTGGTTTCGGCTATTGTTTTGTCAAACAATGAGATGTATACATAATATGCATGCATAATTTAAGTAGCGTTGTAGCAATGTCAAAATTATAAAAGAGCGGTTTCCAGAATTAGCAAAACAAAATCTGATCGAATAGAAAGACATTCTGGTACATTATGGGAGCATGGCGCTTACTAATGGAACAAGTTAGTGTGTTGCAAGAAGGTACAAATGATACTCACGTCGACATCTCTCCAATTACTGTGCAGATAGGACATTTTCAAGAGCTGTGCACTTGTCGCAGTGGATCGCAGTGACTTAATTTCTACTGTCAAGGTCACGCAATCCGGTACTCCTGTCAGCGGTTGCACAGCCGAGCTAATCATGGATGAATTGACAAGAATCAACATAGCGTAAAGATCTGGAACTTAAATAACTTACTTCACTGGACAAACAAACGTTAAAATTAACAGAAAAAAAAACAACTATATCAATTTTCTTTTATTTCTTTCCTTGTCTTTTTCTTTTTCTCTGTACAAACGCAATGGTAAACTTTCACGCTCAGCCAAAACTCTAAAATTCACTTGCGTTGTTGTCGAAAGCCACTATTGAAATACAAAGTGGTAGAACTCTAGCACCTCTTATGCCCGATGTTTATAAGAACGTTGGCGGTTCTTTAGCTTTGGATTTTAAAGTTTAATGATGTCGTGCGTTTTTGTAATGAGCCCCTGGCGGTGATTGGGCAACCACTCCCCCCGGTGGTGACAGTTACCTTTCGGGAACAATGGAACGTGATTATTTATTTCAAGCGTGCAAGGGATATTTTTGGGATGAAGGAACAAGGAACCCGGGAGGGGGTTAAAAAAACGGTTTTGGAACCTGGTACCACTTATGGTGTTTAGCCTCGAAAGGTCGACAGCGATATCTTTTAGGGTATTGAGCCGAAAAAATATGACAGGAAATTATGTGTTATGCAGGAATTGGTACCTGATGTTATAAATACTACTGAAATTGTTATTCAGTTGTAGTTCTGCCGCGTTAATTCGATTTAGCGTCCTCCTCCGATAAGCGCCCCTTCTAATATAAGCGTCGCCATGGAGAAAGTAACATTTTTAAATGTTTTAAAAAACATTGATATAGAAAAACCTGACTAGAAGAACGAGCTTTGAAGTCTGCTTTTCTCATTTGAACTTAGTATAGAGAAAATTATGACTATATGAGAGTCCCTGTTTCTACAGATTTTTGGTTAAAGTATGTATTACATGATTTCTCTTTTAAGTATTGTTAAAGGTGTCATGGTAAATAAAAAAGAATTAGAAAATAATCCAAAGGAAATACGCACGCTGATTGGTTTAAAACCGTGTTTTTATAAAACAATTAAATTATGAGCTCGAGATTCCTATGAGGTGATGGTTGATTAGACCGAAGGCCGATTGAACTATCACCTCATAGAAATTGAGAGCAAATAATCTAATTGTTTTAGTAGAATTTTAACTGAAATTTGCTTTAAATAACGATTCCAATTATTTATGTTTTTAGTATTAAACTTCACGCTTTAGAGAATTCGCGCGGACTGAGTTGTCAATTTTACATTTGCAGTTGTATATGCGCGCTCGCCAGATTCTTTAAAAACATTTCGAGCTTTTGTAATTCAAGAAACCGTAAATGCCCTCCTTTTAGTCTTCTCAAGAATTTGATTATCCATTTGTTTGTAAATGTGTTTTCAAAACTTCGGAGAAACAAGAAAACATTTCAATTTTGTGGAGCACATCAAGCCACTAATGGCCGATAGTGACCAATAGCTCAGCCAATCAGATTACAGCATTTGCTTAAAAGTGTTCAAGTAGGATTCTATTTAAACTCGATAGAAACACAAAACTAACCCGAGCTGTTCACGTTATGATGGCGCGAGCAAACGGAGAATTAACATTTTGATGATCAAAGTAAACAAGTTAATTTTCTTTTTTTCGGCTCATGTTCCCACAGCATTTCTCGCTCTCCAAAAAATTTCACTCGTGTTTCTATAACTCTATAGAAACACGATACATTTTTTTCTATTTCTAAATTAAAGTTGTAAATGTCCCTAAGAACCTTCCCCCCCCCCCTCCGCTCTGTATTAAGCGGCTACCTTGAACTTCCAAATGAAAAGGAAATTAGCGCCTCGGGTGTTATACACTTTAGTTTGCTGGCAGGTGTGAACATAAACTAAAATCAAACATAAACTAAACTTAAGTTCACAATGAAGTTCCAGCGACATATATATCCAATATTCAAGTTGACTTAATCAAAAAAACTTTCTTAGGGGAAAACAATGAATGAATTTCATGTCCAACGAATTACCAGATAAAGATAGGGAACAGGAAAAATGTCTTAAATATCCAAGAGTTTTAACCAAGGAATTTCCAAAAAAAGGAATATAGACTTTTGGGATAAAAGGGCTCAACAAAAAAAACAAAATAAAATTGACCCTTAAGAATAGGCGGGCTAAATCGAATTCTTTCCTTTAAGTGTAGTTGAGGAAACCGCAGAAATATTATGATTACATTTCCATCACAAAGATTAATATTTTTTGTTTGCTGGCATTAACAGCGTGAGGAGTCAAACTTGAGTAAGTAATTATGAAATAATTATGAAAGTCACATCCAACTTTCACGTTTACCAATTGCATTTTCAAAAAGCAATCCAGCCTTTATTAAGCGGCGACAATTTGTAGTGAGTTGCTATTTCGACATATCACAGGCGCCACCAACACTAAATTAACATTGTCTACAAGACTTGAGTAATTGCCAAGACACCCTTTTGGTGTCAAACATGAATATCTCTGTATTCATTGTTTTCCTGCCATGGATTTTAATGATGATTTGTCAAACGCACACGGAAGGTAAGTTCGACTATTTCTGCATTTTTATATCCTTATAAATTTAAGTTTGGTTCACGTTTAAGTATCATAATAGCCATAAACGACCCGACTTGGTATTCAGGGCCGGGTTGTTCAAAGCCCGATAGAGCTAACCCAGGATTAACGAGAATTTTGACTGTTTGAGTTTTGCGACTTTTTCGGTGAGGTTTTCTGTTTATATTTCTTGTCGTTCACTTTTGAATTTTAATAAACTCAAACTAAACAAAAAATAAGAAGCGGAAACCAATTGTAAGCAAGAAAAATTTATACTTCTGTTAACTTTTAATCCTAGGTTAGTGTTAACCGGCGTTCGAACAACCCGGCCCTGAATTCTGTGTCGTTAGCGATTTGAGTATATCGTTCGCATTCCTTCTCTTCAGTCAACTTTGTGTCCATGATCTTGTTTTTATTTTCATCCACGTACTCCGGTTTTCCTCTCTACATAAAAACCGATCTCTTAATTCCAGTTTGAAGAGGAATCCTTGGACAACGGGTTTTTCAGTCTCAAGCCTGTTACATACTACTCCCCGTGTTAAAAAAAGTTGAACATTTAATATCCTCAATTTTTGCAGAGTTCAGTTGGACAAACTGACAAAATTGTCAAAATCTTTCTGGGTAAAGACCGTCGCAATATTGCCAATAAGCTCACTACCTCCTCAAATATGACTCGCTGGTAGTACCTATATAAAAATGTTGTAAACGATGTCTGACTTAATTAAAATGGTCAAAAGTAAGTTGACGCTGACGTTTTCGTTTTTCCGACTTAAATTTTATTGCCTGGAATCCTTTGAAGTCTAGAGGAAGTCGACTGAAGCAAATCTTCGCTAAGAAAGTCAAGCAAAATTATCAAAAAAAATTTAGCCTCTCTTTAATATTTGCGTGCCGATGAGGGCCGATCTAAAAAATTCATGTTGATGTAAAAACGTAAACGAAGGTAGTTTTCAATTTCAAACAGAATTCAACCAGCGAAGAGATCCATTCTTCTACTTTATACAACCTGCTGTAAAAACATTTTGAGTTTTATCAAACAAGGAAAAAAACACAGTCATTATACCAAGTTGGCCAGTTTTGCAAGCAGGGAAAAAGTTTTTAAATTTTTTGGAATCTTTTCGAGACGTTCTCCTTGACCAATCTTTTTTCGTGTGTGTCCTAAATTCTCGGTGGCTTTTGTCTTCCTTCATGAGAGCTACAATGTAAAAGATTCGTTATATGTAGCGCTGCAAGACGTAAACTGTCTTAATTTAACGGTGCGTAAGCGCATAGGACTGCTTTCTTCTCTGTTATGGTGTGGCTGTCTTAAGTGGAGTGCCACAACTCCAAGAAAAGCCTTTGTTTTTTGGTCACACGTCGTTTGGTAATCCAGGTGTCCCTTGAGTGTATGTTGTGATCCGTGGACTCAGCATGTTGTTTGATTGCTGTACACTGTTGCTCGCGCGGTCTCAAACGAGAAGTAATAAGCCATTACGAAATTCCGCAGGGAGCTAAGACGAGTTTGAAATTTTAGCAAATCGATAAACTGACACTAACGCATGAAAGATCACATTGAGAGAAGTCATTTGACCAAGTTTAATGCTTTTAGGGAAAACAGAGACCAAGTTATAGGTTTAAAATTCATACAAACCTCTCTAAATTTTCAAAGGTGTTCCCCAAAACCATATAGAATTATTTCATGATTTCTGTGACATCTTTTTGTATGCAAATTTCACTTCTAGCATGCTTAAATACTCGCTTTGTTATCGCGAGTTGAAAAACAAAAGATATGACAGGCCTACACGGACTCCCCTCGTGAATTGTGATAGCGATGCAATCAGCCTTTAATTAAATTTTCGCTCTAACGAGCGTATCTTTTATAGATTTGCCTCTCTTGTAAGATATAATCGGAAACGTCAAGAAGCATTAATTTTTGAATTTCCTGCTTTAGCAAATACCTTTTGATCAAAAATTGTATTCTTATTCTGCATATTTTCATCAAACGCAAGAGAAGATGTGCTCGGCTTGAAGAAAAATATTACAAGACGAAAATGTGACTCATCGCCTCTTGTCAAGCTTTAATATTTCACCATGTCTGCAGTAAAAATATCAGACTTCAGAAACCACATGATGTGTGTTTACATATAGGGTGTATACAGGACTGGAAAAAAGTTACTAGCTTTCTTTATCGTAACCAATTTTGCAATTCGAGAACTAGAGGCCTTGATACATTGCCAAAATTTAATCGCAATACGTGCGAAGTGAGAGTATCAGTATTTCAAATTACACCTCTTAAAAAGCGTAGGCAGTTTTTAAAGACCATAAGGGGCGCTCATTGTGTAGAAAAAACGATCCTTCAAAACATTCACGTTCATATGATTTCCAGTTCAAATGTGAATGAATTACGGAACAATATAAAAGATGTTTACCTTTGTAACAAGTGCAAAGCTAGGCAGAGACAGATAAGCTAACAAGGAAAAAAACGGAAAAGAAATGAAATAAACAAGGAAAGAAACAAGTAAAAAATATTAGAAAATAGCACAAATTTGACAATAGAGAAATTCCGAGGTAAGTTATACATTCCTCTTAAGTTAATTGGGCACAGCTGTGCGTTTTGGCTTGTTTCTTCTACTTTCTCTCTAATTAAAGCTTACTTCAGAATCACAATATTTTATGAGCGCCTGTTATTAGGTTTCAAGTGCACTGAATTAAATAATGATTATTCACAAAATTTCAATAATTTCAGGTCTCCGCTGGATGACTGGGAAAGAAATGGGCTTAAAAGGGCTGTATTCAATTCCAGTTCTACTTGCCCTGTGTCTCGTGTTCTATGAAGTTACTGCTCAGCAATGTAACGAGCAGAAGAGTGGAAAGTCCATGCTTGGTATGATGTTACAGCACCACATCTTTAAAAGAATCACAGGGGCAACACTGGGTAATGTGCGCTTGCAGGAGTGTTATCGTGACGTCAGATGCCAGAGCTTTAACTTCGTCGTTTCTCAAGATATGTGTGAATTGAACAACCGCACAAGGGAAGCCAGACCTGAACATTTCGTTGCTGACCCGGAGAGATATTATTTTACAAGAGACTGGAAAAGAGGTTTGCACGAAACAACTGAACGAAACATTTATGATGCAAATCTATTTAAACGAAGAAGACTAATATATCTTTTTGCTTTCCAGTAATGCTAGGCTCCATCTCAGAACTGCCCGCTGAAACATGCAAAGAAATCAAGGCGAGTGAAGGCGGACAAGCGGTCAGCGACAAATACTGGTTTGATTCTATAATACCCGGGGAGACTGTACTCGCTCACTGTGACATGGAGAAAGAAGGTAAATTGAGAGAGAAAATGAGAGGCTTGAAACACCGCTGGGTTTCTAATATTGGAAAACGAGGAGGGTATTAAGAATGTAGGCAGAATGCTTACGTCGATTCACGGAAGAAAAAGCACTGGTCCTCACGGTTACCACTAAAGTTAAAGTGATTCACGGTCTTGTGTAATATCCTTATTATGACAGCTGAACTGCATGCTAGTTTAGATTACATTCTAAATTAGACTAAGAATTGGAATCTTGGAGACGGTTTCGATATTTTGGTTAAACAAATTCATACCAGTTTGTAATGTTCTTAACATCTCCACCTGTAGCGTTCCAATGTCAAGCAGGTTACTTAATTTACAAGGTTACTAAATTCGTGACGTGATACACGCAGGAACACTAGTTCTTTGTCATTCTTTATTGTCGTCGATCGGCCCATTCAGCACTTCACAAGCGGAATACTCAACATATGCTTATTAGATTTACAAACAACCGTGCAACCGCAACAGTAAAACTCGAAAATACTCGAGAAAGACTCCAGAAAGAACGAAAAAATGAGAAAGCTTATATTACAGGATATACAGGATATTTGATTGCTTTTATAAGTTGGAGTATCTGTCATAGTTTTGCTGTGCAAATGAATACCGGTATATGAAAGATCACATATTTGAACTGCGAACAAAAATACGAATTTTTGATTGATCATAGCAGTTATACACACGACTTAAGCTGTTGTGAAATTAAAGCCTGAAAAAAATTCAGGCCAGAACGGGATTCGACCCATGACCTCTGCGATACCGGTGCAGTGCTCTACCAACTGAGCTATCAAGCCCAGACAGCTCAGCTCGAATCCCGTTCAGGTCTGAATTTTTTTCTGCTTTAATTTTGCAATAAATTTACAACTGCTTAAGTTGTGTGTATAGCTGCGATGATCAATCAAAAAGTTGTAGTTTTGCTGTCTCATTCAATTTACTGAATGAGATGGGCCTTTCGTTTTCAGATGCGGACGAATGCAGCGCTTCTCTCCCCGTCTGCGACGTAAATGCCGATTGCCAGAATACTCGTGGATCTTATCGTTGTTCCTGTAAAGCTGGATTTACTGGAGACGGAAAAACATGCATAGGTAAACTAAAAGTAGCAGAATACTAAAGTAAACGTATTTAGTAAATTGTACTTTGATAGTGTTTTTACAGGGAAAAGGAGGGGAGGGGGGAGTTAAAGGGATAAAGTGGCAGGCATCAATTCCATCCTTGCCGAAATGTTAAAGGCTAAAATCAGCACCACAACAGCTGTCTTTTCTAACCTCCTCTCTTCTATGTGGAGTGACTGAAGATAATAGAAGACTCGTCTATAGGGCTGATCGTGAGGCTATTATTCCAGACGATTCCTCCGACTGTGACAACCGGTGTGGAATCACACTTGTCTCTATCCGAGTAAGATCTTTAGCAAGATCATATTGAACCGCCTTAATAGTACGATCGACGAAGGTTTGTGGGTGCAAAGACCAACTATTCACTCTGCGGAACTTCATAAAGCAGTGTCTTGGATGGAATTAATAATATTTTCCCGTGTCATCCTGAATGGCTCTATAACCGCCTCGTTCCCAGTGGAATCTGGTGTCCGACAGAGCATCTCTCCTTTTCCTTACTGTCATGGACTGGGTAAATTGCAACACAGCACACAATAGCCGCGCTGGAATTAAACAGAACTTCCTCTCAACCCTGGAGGGCCTTGACTATATATGTTGATGACCTGGTAATATTGTCTTCCCATCAAACCAATTTACAAGAGGAATCCGATCCACTCAGGCCCAAATGTGCTGGGAAAGTAGGCTTGGTTGTAAATACTAGGAAAACACAGATCATGACAATAAATGCATCCCTAGAAAATCATATTACCATCAGCGGTCATACTGTGAAGGACGTTGAAAAGAGAAGGACACCGTAAAGCCAGGGTTACCTACTGTCAGCTTCGACCTCAAAATCCCAGCAGCTCAGCTACAAACAAAGACGAAGCTTTACAATGGCAATGTCTAGACTGTGCTTCTATACTTTTTTGACCAAAATAAACAAAATAAAAAAAAAAAGGAATACATTACACTCCATCACAACTGCAGATGTTGGTGGCGCCCTTTAAATATTAAGTTCTTTGCAGTTGCATTTTCAATTAAATAATCGTTCTGTTTGATTCGGAAATTGGTACAAAATAACATAAATAAATGACCAAATATTACAAAATAATTGAGTACATTTTGTTGAATTATAATCTAAAGCTTCGTTAATTCAATTTACCGAATGAGGTTTAGTATTTTGTTTTTAGATGTTGACGAATGCAGCGCTTCTGTGCCCGTGTGTGACGTCAATGCCGATTGTAAGAACACTCTCGGCTCTTATCGTTGTTCATGTACACCTGGATTTACTGGAGATGGAAAAACATGCGGTAAGAGGGTAGGACAGTGCTAAAGTATGTAGTATTTTTTTCCTTAAATGCTTGGTTAGGAAGTAAAAACTGAAGGAACGCTGAATATCATTACCTTAATTTCTCGACATCAGAATTTCGTGTTTCAAAATAAGCTAAAATAGAGCGCAAAGCACAA
>OMLO01000499.1_pt1 | contig 25615 bp, 16 predicted proteins | sample 1674811 | NCBI WGS metagenome assembly OMLO01 (sample SAMN06265003, study PRJEB25207) | coral metagenome | isolation source: Coral host | place: Mexico:La Bocana,Puerto Morelos, Mexico | collected 2008-11-13
TCTTACGTGCTCTCCAAACTTCCCGCGTGCTCCATAACTCGATAGTGCACGCTAAAGCATGAACCAATTGTTAAATAAAGAATCTTTTTAGCCGCGCCATTTGAAAGCTATTCTTTCTGTTATCGTGTGTTTTTTACACTTTGTTGGATGAAGAAAAGGCAATGATTCGACAATAAGCATAAACTGCACCCACAAGAACGATATAATTTCATATTACCTAATACAGTTCTCATGAAACAGTTTGGTAAATTAAAACTTGGCGCTAAACATGGTAGGACCTGATTCTGCAGCTTCCAACATCAAATGCAATGTTGCATTATTTTACACATCGTTTTTCAGCTGTGACTACTCTAACAGTAATTTAAATTTCTTAGCTCTCGTTAAGGGGTTTCTTTCTTGAGCATATAACGCATGTTCTGATTGGTGAATGGTGTGCATCCTGTTTAAATAATTTGATACAAATTTGAACAAAAATTTGTAGAATTCGAAAATAGTTATGTTATCAAGGGTGTCTTGATGGACTGTTTTTTCGGACCATAAAATACATTAACAATTAGAATTTTAAAAATGACGAAAATTACACCAGTAGTTCGAATTTCTCCATGGAAACGTTAAAAACATTGAATATCAGTAAAAGACTAATTTTGCGCTACCCAGATATGATATGAAAAAGCTTATAGAGCATTTATACTCACGTGGCCTGCAGCCAAGCAAATTCATTGAAACAAAAGTGTTTCCCACAGTATTGGTTTAGGACATAACATGAGTTAGAATTGGTCACAACACGTCACAACATGGCTGCTATTTGATATTGTTTTAGGACAACAATATGGACGTCGTGACGTCATGTGAAAACAACCTTTACTAATGTCTTGACTCATGGTGTATGGCAAGCACAATGTTTACGAATAAAAAGTTTGGTTTCGAGCAAATCGCCAAAAGAAAATTCATTTCAAATAATACTTTTTGTATAATAATAGGAAATGAACATGGACACTATTTAGCTGAAATTGCCTTAAATGTGTCTTGAAGGTATGTTTTGCAGTCATGAAAGTTTGATTGCTTTCTTTTTCGCGATCTCATGAACGAGATAGGTGTCTTTTAGACTTCCTGTAAATAGCTGGGTGAGCTTTCTCTCATTACCGTCTGTAATTAAACACTGACTTTCCGTATAAAGTAGAAGCTAATTATAAGGTAAACGTACACGCTGAATAGATCCAGATACAAGCAAAATTCTGAAGTGACATTTCATGTGTAAACATCTCAGTTCGTCACAATTCACCTTATTTCAATCTTCATGTTGCCAACTTTTCAAAAACAACAAACCAATCACAAAAGGTGTGGCAGCATCGAACTACGATAAATCGATCCTAGCGTAGATACTGAGAAACTAAAATGCTACTGATGGGTATTAAATGCCTCTTCAAAGTTTCGGCAAAAATCTCCTTTGCTACTCTCCACTAAAGTGCGGGGTTTTCACTGTCCAATTAGCCAAACAGATTCTTTCCAGTTCGGCCATATTTCATCCGTTCTGAAAAACTTGAAGCGATTAAATCAGGTGCTATTGTTTCTTTCGAACTTTTTAGAAAATATATGAAACTTTGTTGTCTGGCAAGATTTCTCTTCTCCTCACGACACGAAAAAACTTGGCCAAATCGCATATGACAACTTAATATCGTTGTCTTTCTAATTACAACTTTGATTATTCACAATGCTGTGCTTCCCTTCTGTGAAAGGTTGAATTAAAATGAAATCCGGTGGTCTTCTCAAATTAATTGTTTTTCCTCCGACAGCCGGTAACGCGCTTTTCTTTTTTCCAAACTGAGAAGTTTATTAGAAATTTAAAACATTCAATATATTATATATTCGCTTAAAGGCGAAACTGCCCTGATGTTTGCCAATCAAAGTGTAAACACTTTCGGGTGACAATGTAAGTCATCACGTAGTTCAAAGATTCATGAAAAGAGAGAATTTGATTATAAGCAAATAATAAGAATGTAGTTGCTATCATTATAATTACACGAAGCATTGTAGAACACCTGTGTTGGATTCTAGTCACAGAGTTGATCTTAGCCTTCTAAAAAAGGCTAATGAGCCAATCAGAACTCGATCGGAGTGCAGGAAAAATATCGCGCCTGCCAAGTAACAATTGAATCTGAATTTGTGCCTGATTGGCAAGAAGAAAATGTCTTCTTTACGATTGGTTAAAACGCTTCGTTGAATTGACCAGTCACAAAACGCAAAATGAAAGTAAACGCCAATAATTGACTGTAAAAGCGCTTTATCTTGTTATATTTTAGGGACAAAGATGGACACACAACGGATTGAGGTAAGTTAGAGTGCGTAGTACTTGTGAGGTGTTTCATTTGATTACGACAGTCGTTTACTAGCGGAAGTTCTCCTTGGTATTTTACCATTCTAGTAGTTTTCTACCCTTAGTCATATTTTGAAAATTCTTTCCATTGTTTCTTCGATTTCCCTCTAAAAGGAACTCAATTATGGTGATCATTTGGCCATTGTCACCGAAGGCTTCCTGCGTCCGTTTGTTGATGCTCGCGAAACTAATCAACTACCACTTGCATTTTTAGAATAAATAATTATTTGCAATATTTCCTGATGAGATAAGTGTGAGACATCGTTTTCATATCTTCGATGAACTTTGGTATTTCATATCGATGGGTTGTTTCGTCAAGGAGGATTCAACTTTTTTTGGCATACATTTATTGTGGCAGCCAATTTTGAAAAGTCTTTTTTAACATGTTGATAAGATAACAACACTCTCCTGCAAAGATTAAGAGTAATTAGCCAAATGAAACTAGTGGATATGAGCTTAAACGCTTCTTTAAGAGGGCATTCCCTCGTGTTAGTAATAAGCACGTCGCGCTAAGAAAATTAAGGATTGCAATTTGCAATATTCACATTTTCTTCAAGTTTACCTTTACCTGTCGCGAGATAATTTAAGGGTCACAAAGCCTCATGCGTACCTAACTTTTGTAATTGGGTCCGCCATTCAGCATTTCACTGTTTCCCAATCAAATTATATACTACCCCGATGAACAAATTTGAACAGGACTTTTAAAAGTAGTTCATAGGAGCCGCGACAGAACTCTGACTGCTTTTCCTAAATTCAGCCGCATTTGAAAGGTATCAGAGAAGAGAAAAATAGTTCAAAACGAATTTATCCGGGTCACAAAATCAGCATTAAACATGTAGTAATGATTAAAAATAATTCATACACAATGAACACGATAAATTTAATTTGATGACCAATCAGATTTCTGTAATTTTTATCCATGTCAAGCCGAAAGTGTTATATGTACTATATGCCTGAGTGATGTACAGTTTAAAGCAGTTTGCCTTAAAATTAATAAAGGGTGAAAGTTTCTAAAGAAACTGTGGTGCTGCGTCGGTGGGGGGTAACAAGGTAATTTGGTTATATCAACTAAGTTGAAAATGTAAATTGGCCACCGTAACAAGTTATAAAGCTGACGTTTCGAGCGTTAGCCCTTCGTCAGAGCGAATGACGAAGGGCTAACGCTCGAAACGCCAGCTTTATAACTCGTTACGGTGGCCAATTTACATTTTCAACTCAGTTGATATAACCAATTATCTTGCTTTAAAATTACTCATTAAAATTACTTAAGCATTAAAATTAATTTTTTCTTTTCTACTGTAGAACAATGATAGTAAAATTTAAGAAAGACTCACATAATGACTTTGAATACATTCTGCAAGTGTCTGATCCTCGATGTTATTACGCACTTGTTTCATACACACACATCCTTATTTCACAAACCTTGTCTTAAAGTATTTCATACTATTTCATAGTATTTCCTTTGAATGATCTTTTTAATTAGCACTTTTCAATAAAATAACAATTTGGAAGCTTCACTTTTTCCTTTTTCGCAGCGGATGTCACTCGATTGTGATGGAAAATCGATGTGTCAGTAACTAGCCGAAAAGTTCCCAAATCATGACGAACAATACCTCAAGTTTGAATATTACAACAGTTGCACGGCCTGCGTCTTCATGTAACTTTCGTCTATTCACGAATACTGAAAAATGGATTCAGGCGTCCTCCTTCTTCCTCATTATCTTTCTCTCAATCATTGGCAACACCATCGTGATTGCGTTAATAAAGAGAAATAAACGCATGCACATTCCGACCAATTTCTTTATCGTCAACTTGTGCGTTGTTAACCTGGTGATCTCGTTACTTAACACAATACCGGATATTCAGGGCAGAATAGCACCAAACCTAGGATTTGCTGTCAGTGGTAAGTGTATATTCTGTTGTTTGTTGCTTTATATTCACCAATACCCCTTAACCCGTGGTGGAGAGAGGCACTGTGTGGGTAAAGTGTCCTGCCCAAGAACACAACGTATAGTGACCTTGGCTAGGATTGAACCCGGACTGCTCGATCCGTAATCCAAATCCGTTAGACCACCCCCTATTCTGAAACCCCTGCCATCAGAAACTTCATGCTGTCTGCAATAACTCTTGATTGGGTGTCAATAACTTGCCTTTATTCCATTCAGAAATGCTTGACACCCCATTGCATTATTATTGCACAATTAAGTCCATTGCTTTGAGCACAGGAACATATTTCATCATCATATTTCATCGTGTTCTACGTCACAATGTGATGGAATACCTTCAATACAATTGTTTTTTTTCCCACTGCCGTGGTCTAATCTAATGCATGCATCAGGTTCTATGCCTACCATAGGTTGGGCGGAAAAGTTGAGAACCTGAGATAAACAGATAGCGGCACACGAGGGCTTCCTTAGAAGCTGACGTCTTATGTCACTCTCACTAACAAATGTTTGTGTAGTGTTTAGGGATTTAAGACATATACCGTGAACAAGATAAGGACGATAATAGGTTTCATTTATTGCTGTGCTTGCCTTCAATTACAGGTTGGCCGGGTACGATCCTGTGCAAGCTGCTAGGATTCTTGTCATCATGTACTTTCAATGCCGCAATTCTTACACTTGCGTTCATTGCAGCAGATCGATTCATTGCCATATATTTTCCCCTGAAAAGAGTGATCAATTCTCGCAAAGCAATCTGGCTCATCGTCGCGGCATGGTTAGTTCCTGCATTGCCAGCTTCTATCTTTCTGTACGTAAATAATCTGATTCAATTCCGCGGCATTACGTATTGTGTTGAACTTTGGCTACCAGCCATTCCCATGTACGGCAACACCATCTACACGACGGCAGACTTTATTGTCTTCTACGCCTTACCACTGCTGGAAATCATCCTTTTTTACGTTGCCATCATCTACAAAGTATGGATGCGAAAGATTCCAGGACAGGCAACGACAGCTAACCAGGAACTGGAACAAAAAGCGAAACAGAACGTCCTTAAGATGCTCATCATAGCGGTGCTTACGTTCGCATTGTCTTGGCTACCTACGAAAGTTAACATCATGATTGGGATTTACGGCAGCGCGCGATGTTTGCAAAATCCAATGTTTCATTTTTTGTCACTTTTCTTTGCTTGCATCAATTGTGCCGTGAATCCATTCATCTACTTAACATTCAGTCGGGATTTCCGAAACGGCTTCAAGGCTATTTTTCACTGTCTGCCTTGTTTTGCTGGTGACCAGCTTCCTCGTGCAAACAGCAGCCGGTCCCTGGAAGTAACCCAGATATCCCATTCTGGAAGACATAGTGGTCTTAGTTTAACGAGTTTCAAGAGGATAGAAACTAACTAAAGTTAAGCAACAGTGCAGGTAAAAAATGAAACTTTATTCAAAGTTACACATTCTCATTTATTAGTATGCAAAATCCCATACTAATTTGGAACTCAAAATATATGGAGGAAAAAACAGAAAAAACAAGTAGAAAAACTCCAAGTCAAACAAATCAAAATGTCTATAACGATAAAAATAATAAGACTAATTATGCTAATTTGATAACTAATAATATAGCTGATCTGATAATCTGATGATTCAGTTAACTGAAATTAAACTGCTTAAATTTGATTAAGTTTTGTTATTAAAACTCAAAACTGAAGGCAAACAATACAAACAGAAAACCTTACCAAAAAGTTACAAAACTTAAATCAAAATTCTCGCTAATCCTTGGTAAGCTTAATCAAACTTTCAACAACCCGGTCACAGAGAACATCTACTTGATGTTCTTAAACAAATTTTTGCCCGACAAGTGAAGCCTAAAAGGCAAATGTTTTAGTTTTAAAAACATCAAATTTCCAAGGGGCAACTATCAAACAAACAAATAAGTTTGTAAATTTAAATAAATAGATACATTTTTGGGGGGACGCGTAGAACGCACAATGGGCTCTCCGCTGATGGACACTACCGCGTCACATGATCAACTTAAACAAAATAAGAAGGGGAGAAAATTTAGTAGTGAGCTATAAGATGTCGCTTGCGGGAATTGTTTCATTGCTAATTGTCACGTGACGTCTCATTAGCAAATGAGAACGCGCTGTTTTAGAAAAAAAATACGTCTATTAAGCAAGACTTCTGTATTTGTGAACAAAAGTACATCTGGAACGGACACGGACCTTTCTGGTTTACAGATCCTTCATAGTTGAAACAAAAGTTTAGTAGTGTTCTACATTATAAGTTTCTTTACATAATTTAGCATACTCTACAGCTCATCCAGTTTCCTGTGGGAATTGCAAGAAGGAATAAAAATTTCCAAAAACTAAATAACAAACTGAAAAAGATATTAAACCAATTTGAGTAAACAAGTTAATTAACTAATTAATAAATTAATTATTTCTTAATTGAAGTAAGTAAGCAAAGTATACAAGTAAATACGTAAGTTAATAAGTAAGTAAGTAAGTAAGACTGAAAGTGGCATACAATGTATACGTGCAATGAATGACTCACTTTCTTTAAATAGGATGTAATATAAAGGGACGCTAACAGGAATAGAACTTCTAGAAGTCAAAAGCTACAAAGAAAATTCTTTTCTTTTCTCTGCAAAGAAACATGAACATAACGTTTCTGCATTTACTAAAAGGTGAAAGTTTCTAAAGAAACTGTGGTGCTGCGTCGGTGGGGGTAACAAGGTAAATATATGTTATTTACTGGGCGGGAGGTCGGTATGGGAAAAAACTGTGCCCGAGGTCTTGAGTACTGCCCGAGGCCGAAGGACCGACCTAGCTTTTTAGATGTCTTCTTTTTAAAGTTGGGAAAGAGATTTATAGGCATCATTTGGTTCAAAGTTTCTTCCTCCGGATAGTACAATTCGCTTTCACTGTGTCCGCTCTAATCAGAATCAAGCGGGGAAAAAATCCGGCCCGTGGGCCGTATCGTAAAAAGCTGGACCAGTCACGTGCGTGTGCTTGGCCAATAAAATTCGAGGATTTAGGATTCCGGCCCGCTCAGATTCTTGAAAAAAAAATTTGAAAAAAAAAACTATGTTTCTGCATTTAGTCTGTTCAATTACCTGACATTTTTGCTTCTTTGTTAAATACAAAAGCGAATATAGAATAAGGGAAAAAAGAAATATGACTTTTCACGGCTAAAGAGATATTTATCTGAACCGCTCGACTTATAAATCTGCATTTGATGACGGCGACAAGATGACTTCGAAACGCCATATATAGTTTTCTTTATCGTCTTTAATCTATGATGGAAACCTAGATATATCTTTTCCTGCTTCTTTATTGACAACCATTTGATTAAATCAGGTTACAAATATCACATTACATTACTTACGACAAACTTAAATACTCTATTTTCCAAAATATTCTCTTTAATGAACAACTTTTAAATAACTTTCTATACTAGTAACTCTAAATACCATAACAACAAGTTACGAGTATATAACTACTTGCAGCACATCAAGTTACACCGTGATCTAAGGAACTTTAATTAACGTTAACGATCCTATCTTATTTTTGGGACATTCACGATTGGATTGTAATATATACGAAAGTGTCTTCTTGAGTAAACGTAGACACTCGTTTTAACCTCAGAATCCCTGGTCTACTTCCTATTAAAATTTAAAACTAAACATGTAATTGAACTGAGGCGGTTTAGTGTTCTAGGAACATTTCATTTACGAACAAAGGTATTCAATATTTATAAACTGCTTTAACTAAAATGTAAAAAAAAATGTCTGGGATCTTTTTCCTGTAACGTTACTGGAATGGGTATATCTGAGTTTGAATAAATTAGGAGAGTTACTTGTCGTTTAACATCAATATCAGTGGCAGTTCTATCAGCAGCTCTATATCAATATAGAGCATATCAATATAGAACAAGTACTTCACAGTTAGGTTACGCAGCTTTCGCGCTGAAAGAATTATGATCCGCCAGTTTTTGCGTCGAAAGTTTTTAATGAATTGTAGTTTACCACTTGAAATCACAGATGCATGGAATAAAGCCTTGAAAATAGGGCGCTGTAATTCAGGTCAATAGAATCTAAATGGACTGAAGACAGTTGAATTGAAGCCTTGTCACTGAAGAATAAAGACTTTGTTCGGCTTATTTCCATTCGGTAAGCACTCGATTCCAGCTGTCAGCATAAGGCCAGGACCCGGTAATTTTTGTAATATATCTATAAAATACATCTTCAGACTGTCTCTAATTGTCATAATAGCAGGCGTGAACCCTCAATAATTTTAATTGTAAATGGCTGTTTAACGTTTAACCGTAGTCGGGTAAGTAGTTGACTACACCAGTGTGCCTTGAAATGTATAACTTGGCATTAGTTTTCCTCTTACCAAGCTGCAAGTCTGATTGCTATCAAGTGCCTTTTTGTTTGTTATGTAATTAGTCTTCATAGTAAGGGTGAGCTAGCACCCACGGCACTCAGCTTTTTTCTAATGCTTTGTGTAACACCTTATCTGTTACAGGCAAAAGTGCTTGTCTCAGCATACATTGACATCCTTGTAATGTACCGCTTTCACAAAACGCACATGATTGCAGAATTTAAAATCCCATACCCAGCTAGCACCCTGAAAACCCAGATCCTTTCTTCACAAAATTCAACACCCACATTTATGCAAATAACGTTTTTTGTCTCTAAAATAACGACTAAAAGCAAAAAAACGGAGTCAAACAAACAAAAAACACAGCAGAACTTACCAAAGTAACTGGCTTGAAATCTTCACTGTTCCGTTAGCGTATTTTAGTTAAGACGTTTGTTTATTAGTGGAGACTGACGTTCCACATGCAATGTATTCCACCATCTTCACATTCAAGTGATAAGTCATTTTTGAGACTAATCTTACTGACAGGGAAGATCCTTGACGATCAAGACGAAGTGAAACGCCTCTGATAATTAAATCCATTAGTTGCTCCGTTCTCGAGGCTACTGCAAACGTTTCCACATTGAGCGTTTTTTCAATCAGTGTGGCAAAACGGGGTGCGTCAATGGTGCCCACTTTCCGGCACATCATTCGTTATTTTCTAGTGAATTACTCGCGTACAGTACCAGACGCTCATACGAAATAAAAGGTATTGCAATGGATGAACATAAAGTGGTCAAACTTTCGCAATATACATGCAGATGACAGAACTGTACTTCTTTCTAATGTTCAATCAGTTTAAAAATTATTTGTTCTATTTTTGCCTTTCGAAAAGTGCTCTGGTCTACAAATAAATCAAACAAAATCTAAAATGCTACCATCCTTAATCTCTAACGAGCAGCTAGCCAGTTTACGCGCCTGGGCTTTATTTTACATATCATCTAGAAGCTTCTGAAAATAAAATATTCTGACAAATTGGGATAAATAATTAGCACTTTCAAAACTCGTCTTCTTGCCGTGTAATGAATACCCCTAAAGATCTTCAAGATCACGTTTGACTTAATTTGGAATCACAACCAGCCAAAATAACAAAAACTACTCTTATCAAGCAATAAGCAAACAGCTGTTGGCTTGGTCACGAAGAACTTCTCTCCCCTCGACAAAGTGCTTAAGTTAAACTGGGCTAAACGGTTTTATTCTAACTCGGGCTTAATGGCAGTACATGCCAAAGTCGCTACTAGCCGACGATGGCGGTACGGAACTGTTTAATATAATTATGGTTGTAATCTCCTTGATCTAGACAACAATCTTCCTTCTTTCTGCAAACGAATCTAGACCGCTGGTCTCTCACAGCCAATCTCGACCGCTGTGAATAAGAAAATGGTATACTCTGCTTGTTGCTATCTTGCAGGAATGAAACACATTTCGGACCTTTTTGACTCCAGTGAAGGCCATATTCTTCCGTCCAATTCCTTTGCATTAAATTCAATGTAAAATGAATTCTATTCCCCAAAATTGAAAGAATTATTGCAAGAAAGTTGCAGGGACCCAACAAGCAAGACAACATACAGTATCCTGCTAGACTTAAGATCTACCTCCACCCACTTCTGAGGAAAGACTTTTAGCGCCTTGCGTTGCGAAAAATGATGAAAAGAACTTCTTACCAAACTCACAAGTGAAATTGAATTGACGATGCTTTAATAAAAAATCATTCATCGAATCTTAGCAACGAATAGCTTGTTACACAAAATGGAAAACGTTGCATCGCCCTTCTACTCAATCTCTAGTAACAAGAATCTGCTGCTGTCAGAATTACACATTATGTTAGGAATTATTCGCTGTGACGCCTACTGTTAAGCCCTCAACCATCTCATCATTTTGAGTAAATATGCTAACGCTTTAAATACAACAATGTTCTAATTTGACGATCTTGTTTGACCTGAGCGCAAAACAATCTAGAAAAATACATTGCAGTCACTCTAATAAGGAGAGGAAGCTCAGGAACAAATGGAAATATTTTTCTGTCTCCATAAAAATGTATTGTATCCTATTCTTTCTTCTCGGCCTATGTAGTTTTATTTATTTCTTTTTAATTACAACCTATTTATTTAGTAATCCATTGAATTCTAGAAAATTAGTACAACATATAGTGTAAATAACAAACAAAATTCTTATTAGAGGCACGAACAATTAATATGCAAATAATACATTTGTAAATAGATCAACTGTAATTAAATTTGGCTAGGCTAGTTGTCAGTATTGTAATATATGTATTGTATGTAGTAGTTAAAGTAGTGTAAGTATCGCCTAAAAAGTAAGTATAGTGTAAGTACTTATGTAAATAGAACATAAGTGTTGTTAGTAGTGTAAGCACAGAAACATATTTTGTTTTAGTAATAATAATATTAATAATAATAATAATAATAATAATAATAATAACTTTATCATGTGAGCAATTACTGTAGAAATAGTTGAAAAAAAAAAGCGTTGTAAGACGAACTGTAATCTAATAAGTGTAACTGTGTAACTGTAAGGCATCGTAAGTATGTAGTAAATATAATGAGTTGAATTCTACTACTATACTTATGCAAATGTCGCAATCTAATTGGTTGAGCTACTCGTACACTATCAGCCATTACAGTGCAGTGGCCGGATGTCGTCTGCGAAATGGCCACGTATCTTTTTATTCAATTTAACAAAGTTTTGAAGGAATATTTTGATGCAACTGGTAATTAAACTCTTGAGAAGACTAAAATAATAAAAAAACAATAACGGCCGTCTAGCAATTAAATTTCTAAGTATAATAAAAGTGTTTTAAGTAGCGTAAGTAGTAATACTGTAAATAAAGTTAGTTTGCAAAAAGATAATTAAAAAACTATTAAAAGTTATCACTCTAGTCACAAGAAATTCGGACGATCGAGTGAACCAATCAATACCCAAACAAAAATGCATGCAGCAGAAAATCATGACTGGTTTTTTGTTTTACTTTTGATTGCATAAAAAAGTGGCACCGATTGTAAATTACAGATAGTAGGTTTACTCAAAACGTTAGCCTAAAGATTTATATCTAACTATATACACTGGGAAAACAGTTTGCTTCTAAATATTCAGGTGTACTTTTCTTACATATTATCTTGAACATCATTTTTGATATTGAATGAATCCAAGGCTAAATTGTAAAATCGAGCAATGCGGGAGACTTGTTTGCAAATGAATATATGAAAGATGATATATTTGAACTGCCCACAAAGATATGAATTTATGATTTGTTAGAGACGATTTATTTTGAATTTATACTGTCCAAGAGATTGAATAGTTTAAAGAAGTTAGTATTTCATAAGGTAGGATCAGATGTTGTGAAACGGGCAATCGGCGTTGAAACTGAGTGGATCTCTTCTTTATGGCAGTTAATTGCTATTACAATCACTCCATCACCGCAAGAGATTTTCCTCAAATAACGTTAAATCCATTATTGCTGTGAGATGAATATTGCTGAAGGGCACTCATTTCCAGTTCCTTGAACGTACGTAGGGATGGGAAACTGTTCAGCGTGCCCCTGTTAGAGTGCATGCGCACTCTATTGGATTTGTAAGAAAAGTTACAACGTCTTAGAACTTTCTTCATTCCTTTCTTATAGTCCCTGTTAAAAATTATGTAGATAAAGGGGTTTATAGAACTGTTAGCGTGACCGAAAAACAAGCCGAGGAAAGCCACGTATTCCGGGGGACCACAGTCACCGTGTTCACCAGCAACAAATAGCATCATGAGATAGATGTAGAACGGAAGCCAACAAAGAGCAAATACGAACACCACTGTCATGCAGATCTTGAGTATTTTTTTTCTCGTTTCAATCTCATGCAGTTGGTTAGGGGCTGTGGAATTTCCTGGAACAGTTCTTACCCAAACCTTGAAGGCAATGACGGAGTACAGAATCCCTATTATCAGAAGAGGAAAAACATAAAGAGATCCAAACAAAACCAATGTATAATGCTTTGGCGAAGACCCACTGTCGAACAGAGGCTCCCAATTCTCCAGACAAGTCTGCACACCTTGCACTTCTTGGACACGCATGACGTATAGCATCGGCGACGCGATGGCGAACGAGCACATCCAGATGAGAAACAAAAGGACGGCTGTCGTGCTGTTGCGCCTGCTGCGACGTAACGGAAACATGACAGCTAGAAATCTGTTAACTGCAATGGCTGCTAAAGTGAAGACGGTGCAAGCAATCGCTGTGCCTTGGATGAAAACGACAAACTTGCAAAGAAACACGCCCGCACTTCCGTGGAGCCATTCAAACGGTTTGCTGGCTATCATCAATCCGTAATGCCAAATCTGCACCGCCATGTCGAACACGGTAGTCAACAGGTCAGCAGCTGCCATGTTGATGATGTAGTAGTTCATGACGGTCTGAGCACGGGGATAACTGATGATGGCACCGATGAGTATACTGTTGCCAAATATGGATATGATCAAAATGGCCGCGTATGCCAACAACTGACAAGTGGCCGTGAATGTAGTTGAATGGGGGACTGGGCAGCCCTCTGGGTCAGTGGCATTCCACGTTACGTTGCCAGCCATTGCTCGCCTTTTTTATATTAAGAAAAATAAGAACAATAAGTGTCAAGGAAGATTATAAAAGTTAAAAATGTTATTCAAAGCGTAAACTCGATGTCATGGTAAGGTAAGAGTGACCATCATCGTTACATTAAACAAACCTCGACGGAAAATATACAGAAACGTCGCCTAAGATATTAAAAAGGTTCCTGGAAGAGAACACTGAGTAACTTACAACGTGAGTTATGAGCCGTAGTGGTTGTCTATGCCGTTCTTTACGAAAGAACGATCAAATTCTGCGTGTTATGAGAACTAAGATCCACGTCAACTAAATTTTGTATGTCGATTTAGCTGGAGGTATTTTTTAAGTCAATAAATACACTGAATGGATCTGGATAACTGCAAGACCCATAAGCAGAATACAAATTTAATTTTTATCTGGTTGTCACTGTTTAGGTTCCTTTATGAAAAACGCCAGGTAGTGTAAATTTGGTAAATGTTAATTGGTTAGGTTATCAGTGATTGGCTGGTACGTAGAATCTCAATATACTGATGTCTATTACTGATGAGATGATCAGTCTTTCTGCCTCTAAATAGTCGTAATCTAAATAAACTTTAAATTTGCATTTGGGTATTAAGTGTGAACTCTTAAACAAAATCGAAACTGATCTTAGCCTGATATTGCTACTTCGTGAGTGTTTTTTTTTTTTTTTTAAAAAAAAAAAACATTTAAAAAAGAGAAAGAAATATAAAGTCCATTTCACTTCTGCATTGTTAACAAATCACTTTTTGAAAATAAAACTCGACATAAAAGGTGCGAGATTTATATTATCTTCTTGATTGATTTGCCTTTCACTGTCAATCAATTCAGGTGGAGCGCTTTTTAAAAAAAAACATATTAAACAAACTTTGTTTTTAAGGTGTTAAATGGGGAGTCAATTTTGGGAACCATCGTGTTTGTTTTGAATGACAAAAAAAGAGTCCACAATATAACTTTTTTCAGTAACTAGAGATATATTGCGACGCCCCTCTGATCAGGATACATCATAAACTGAAGTTTAGAACAGCAGCACATCGGCGAAAACAAAGTTGTAGTTTGTTGCAGATGTATTAGTATGGATGCGCTACCCTTTGAAGGTGACGCAAAGTTTCAAATTTACCTTGTGTGTTTCTTCGACGAAACAGTACACTAATCTTTTGTAATAAATATTTTCATCTTTAAAAAATTCACAAATTAGAAATGTAAATTTTTAAACTGAAAATTGTGGATAAGCCCCAGGTGTTAAATAACGCAACACTTCAGCATTCTACAAAGAGATCAACTGTGACTTTCTCCTTATATAAATTTCAAAGCCGACGAGATAAAGCAATCTATCAGCCGAGAAATTTTTCTTATTTTTCTGTCAAATTCTCAAAAAGAATTAACATACTAATAGCAAATAATATCTCTATGGTATGTTTTTTGAGAGTCCTGAAATACAACATACATTTTAGTGTTAGTAACTGTATTACAAATAGGAGTTCGAAAACAAAAAACTGATATCAATATTCAGTTTTTAATCACTTCACTTTAGTCGGTATTTACTCCGCTTCTGGCTTTCTGAGCTAATTACTGGATTTTTTCAACGAAAAGAAGTTACTTTTGAACCATTTCTTTTGTTTATAAATTTATCGACCTAGTTCGAAATGGATACTCCAAAATCACATCTAGTTAACACAAGACCGAGACAGGCCAGAACACAATCAATACTGTTGAAGTCGTCGTAGTTTAAACGCTCAGGAATTGAAATATTTGATGATTTACCTTTTTTTCAGAGCAGCAATTCATTCAGATAGAGAAGGCTTACGTTGACACACTTTAGACTCGTAAATAACTTGTGAAAAAACATTACATGTAAAAGTCGAGAACGATTTAGCCGTCAACTTAATTTGTCACACTGTATCGAATATTCTTGAAATTTAAAATAAAAACGGATTATGAACAGCCACCGTTGAAAATTTTTGACTTCAGTTCAATGTTCAGCTTCTTCGATCAGATATTTACCTTTATATCAATCCGAAGCTGAACCTGCAATGGCACTATAATATTAAAGCTTTGATGGCAATAAAGCACTTACATATAGTTAAGATGTCCTTGTCTGGTCTAGAGTTTTACCTTGGTACGGTGATCTATTTTTTTCTAATGTCAATGAGGTTACGTCAGGATGATAAACTAGTAGGTAGCCAGAAGAGAACGAACTTAAGATAAGAGCTTAAGGAAACAATAGAAAGCCAAGGACGAAACCTCAGAAATTAAAGAAATCCAGTGACTCAAGGATAAAGTCAGACCAAAACGAAACAGTGGTGGGTGAAGAAATCTTTCCTTCTCTAGTTTTATGTTCACTTTTTTAATTATTGTCGATGTAACAAAAAAAGTTTATTACTTTTCCTCTCACCTTTCAGTTCTGCAGCCCTGGTCCAAATGAGTGTAGGCTTCAGCGACCAAGTTGTCGTGGTATCTCGGTGTACGAAGTGAGCAAAATCAGTCCGCAGTTAAACTATAATGCCGATGAAATTCAAAACGATGGAAATTGATAAGAAAAGTTTAGCTCAGGTGTTTCAGGTTAACCTATCAATCTTTTATATTAAGACAATATTTGTTGTTTCAGTTGCCGCAAGTCAAAACAATAGCTCTTCGGGTCTCAATATTAATTTTACCCAAATTTTCTGCCGGAAAAAGTGGTATCTTTATACGTTGATATGACGCATCACGTATCGACTGTAGACACAAGTTATACTGGAAATGGCAGAGAATTCCTTTATAAAATCATATCCACTGACACTCCGACAGGTGCAAACATGACACGCTTATAAAGTAAACTTTTATCAGTTTATCTTCCGACAATCAGTTGACATTGAGGCCAACCCGCCCGACCAAAAATAAATTGTCCTGATTTGAGTCTAAAGAATATGACAAGGAAACGTGACTATTTTTATCATTATAATAACAATTAAAAAAGTGGTTAATCAATATACACTTTGAGGTTTCTCATCGTGAATTTGTTACCTTGTCATATGAGTTGGTGAAGATAGAGGCTGCCTTTTGTTCAAGTCAACAAAGATGACGAAACACAAAGCGCACCAAAGCGCCAGCCTTCATCTGAAACATGATATTAAAGCAGATTCCACTGTTTAAAGAACACTGTCAACGCGGTGCCGCTACATTAAAAGAACGTTTAAGACTTCATATGACCGCAAATTAAAATCACATCCGCTCAGTAAAACCGACTTAATGAAGTAAGAAATAATTTTCCCCGCTAACCAGAGATTGCGGCCTTTTTTGATGTAGCACGGGTAGACGCAATTATTCTTGCATCTAAACTTGCGCTGAAATAAACATTTTCGTTAATTGGCGTAAAATACTACAGGCAAGAGTATCAATCATTTTAAATGTGTCGTTAACAGATTTTGATTTTCGACGTTGTCAGTTTTGTAATAACGGGCGTTAAAAGTACGGCTCAGAATCGCAGAACGGGCGAGGTAAAAAAAGTGCCGGCTCAAATGAAACTTTCACTCATTCAGACCACAAACATTTGTGTAAGGTGTGGCACTAAACATGACCGACCCAGCTTCGAGTAAACTCTCATTTTTAACTGATTTAAAGCTTTGTTTATTTTTGACAAAAGACTTATTTATTGTCAGCCCTGGGGGGGAGGTAATACATCAAGACAAACCCGATCTAGATTGTCACAGGATTGATTTTGGCTGAAGACGCCATCAATTACAAACTGTTTCATAAGGAAAATCCCGAAGCCCTTCTGTCGCGAGAGGAACATGTATATTTGCTCGTCTTTTCATTGAGAAACAAAATTTAGGTTAGTTCGTTTTTAAGTTAACTTCCAAAAAATTGTTAGCATTTTCCCTTATTATTTTAAACTATTCAATTATTGATTTTTCGATCATCAGCGTTCATAATGAAATGTCATTACTTTGTAGCAATAAAAAGAGATGTCGAAAAAGTAATCTGGGTAAAAGTATATCGGCGGCAAAATATTCCACTGTGGAGTCTTCACTTAACATATACGGTATTTAGACGAGCAGCGTGGAATTGTTATTTTGTCTTGATTCTGTGGAAGCATCTCTCTAAAAATAAAGAGAAGCCATGATGCCGGTTCTGAAAATATCGAAATTACTTTACGATCCTTTCTGTTTTGGCTTGTAAGGAGCGCAATTTCCGACACCAGAACACTATGGCTGTACACGCGCGTTTTTTGCAAATTTCATAGCCGTCCTCTGCAAAACAACACCGTGACCACCACCGTTCTCAGTATTTTAGAGCATGTGATTTTCGACTGCTAATTTTTGATAGTCCGTTTACAATTGCACTCTGTCATTACGTGTTCATTATTCAGGCTGATTCTGCAGATAGTTTCTTATTTTAGCTTTCTTCAAGATAGTCAAATTGTTTTTCAATTTCTCTCTAGTCAACAATTATTTTTTACTAGGAATAAATTAAAAAAACAAACAAAACAATTAACGAACTAGAAGAAAACGACCTTCATATAGTTAAAATAAAATAAAAAAAAATTAAACTCCAACATAGATCTAATTAATTGAAAAGGACAAAGATAAATTTATTTTATAAATTCATTTAGCTACCATTGAGTGGGCTCCTCATGATGATAGGGCTGAACCAACTGGCAGAAGATCAAAAAAGAGATTCTTGATTGGTTCTGTTAGCGGTCCGAATTTTGAAATGCGATTCATCACACAAGACGAATGGTAAATATATTATAGCCTTCATGTTTTTGTAGGATCAGAACTGTTTCGGATAAAGTGTTTAGAGACCCAAAAAAATGTTCACTAAACCGGCGCAACAAAAACGCAAAAAATGCTCACCTTTCGGGCGCACGTTCACCTTGAATGGGTCGCGGAGATTCCACGTGCGATGGTTACGAATGGCCGCGCACTCCCAAAGAAAAATAGGATGTTCCGTGACGACTTACATGAGAGTGAAGAACGTGTAGCCTATTTTAATGGTTTTTGAGCAAATGGATATTTTCAATATGGTGTACGACTGACGAGGCTCGAATAGCGAAATATATTTCGAACTACTGCGTTTTACAGCTTTTATACAGTTTTTATATATGTAATTTATACTTTTCAAAGATTAAGTGGTTCGAATGTGAATAGACAGACATGATTGCTCTAATGCTAATTAGGTGCATTTACATGACAAAAGCAGTGAGGTCTGTATCAAACCACGGTCACCTCCACCCTCGCTGCCATTCAAAGGCCAGGTTACCGAACAGACAATTGCAAAATGAAAGATTACAGATAAAAGATTCATCTCAAAAAGAGCAATTATAATAAATACTTCATCGAACTAGCTTGCTCGATCCGTATTGGACAAGATTGGTTTCGTCATTTCTTAGCTTATGGATGTCAGTGTGGACCATAAACATGAAAAAAAAAAAAAAAAAAAAAAAAAAAAAAAAAAAAAAAAAAATCTCGACTAGTATATTTCCAATACCAACCTCTTCGTAACTTCGTATTTGTTTATTTGATATTATATGGGTCTGGCGTTTTTTACGTTGACCAAAATTATGTCAGGTAGAGGATAAACCTTTCTACAAATTTCATTGAACATCGATAACTTAAAAAAACACGAAATTTGTCATTACAGTCAGAATGATTTCTGACCGATAACAGACGTTTTCGTTGTATATCATTAAGGATGAAAGTAATATATTCGCAAATGAAAAAAATAAATAATATTTACACTATAAAAATAAAATGGCGAGTTCAATTCATTTGATTTGACAGTTGAGCAATTTTCTTTTCTGGTAACCGAAAATGCAACATATTGGAAACTAAATGAACTGCTTAAAAACGGTAACATTGTATGAGTGAAATAAAAACTGGTATTAGTAGAACCACCTGCTTCCTGGTTCCTATCTCTTCAAACGCACTCGTTATAATTCAAAATATTCTAATAACATAAGATTTATGTCTAGAAATAACGCACATTAAGATAAACAACACCATTATTGTGACGTCATGTATGGCTGATATTGAAAAACTGAAACCTTCTTTGTAATTTGTTTAAATCTTCCCCATTCTTAAAAGTCATAGCTTACAGTGTACATCATTACCATAGATTTGTTTCTCCACCGTATTTTTACCATACCATTGATTTAATTTTGTCCATTGCGGCAAATCTTAGCTTACAAAAGCGACACGATATAAGACACCCCCGCGGTTGTTATCGCGAAGACAAATAAATTCAATTTGTCCTTCGTTGCCCGCTTTTTGGCTGCTGTCATATTCCTTTGCCAAGACATTATGCAATGATTTCTGCCACGCGTTAATGTGATCAATAGTCTCGTCGCCCGGCAGATCAAAAAATTTCTTCGTATACAGCCGCAACTTTAATTCAATTAAGTTTTCTGTTTTAAAACTTTACCAAGTTATTTAGCATCAGAGCAGCTTTCCAAACTTATGGAGTTGGCTTCTGTCAATGTTTCATTTTCTTAGTTGTGTTTGTGTGCCAGAAAAGCTATGACGTTATTTCGACGAAGTATTTGTTATATTTTTGGTATAATTATATGCCAACTCCGCATGGCTGTATATTTACTTCTCCATAGTCTTGGCCTAAGATGCCATTCAAATAACTTCATCTATTAACACGGTTTTGATGAAAAAATTCACATACTAGTTTCCATGGGCTCCAGAAATTTTCCCGTTCTCGCGTAAAAGAATGTTTCAGGTAACGAATATGACCGAGATCCGAAGTCTTGCTTGAAACCTAGGGTACATCGTGGTTTATTAGCCACATATCAAACGTATACGACATTAACTTTAACAGACTTTTAGCTGTGGCTGAGGAACCCGTTTCATCTCTGAGAAAGGAGAGGATCTCTTTCCTTGTTCTCGAGTTGTGCCCTCCGTACCAAACTCCGTCAGTTTCATCGTGTTCTGATTGGTTGTCCTTGGGATGCGACTTCCAGGCAACCTAGGCAGCCATGCCCCATTGAAACTTCTAAGGCTGCTGCGGTATTCCTTGTTGAATACTGCATAAATACATGGATTGATAGCGGAATTGGCATGACCAAGAAACAGACCAATGAACATCACGTTTGCAGGCGGGCAACTATCGACCACGAAGTTCATAAACAGGTAAGTGTAGTATGGAAGCCAGCAAAGCCCAAAGACGATCACAACGGTGATAAGCATTCTGAGGACGCGCTTTTTCGTCGCAAGCTCAACCAATTGGTTCGGAGCGGTCAAATTCCCCGGAACCTGCCTTTTCCATACTTTCCGTACAATAGCTGTGTATAAAACGCTAATTGCAGCCAGAGGCAAAGCGTACAACAACGTGAGTACAAATAGGGTGTACTTCTTGCCAGGTGAGTCACCTTCAAATGCTGTAGACCACTGCTCGATGCAGTGCAGGTTGCCGTCTTCTCTTTGGATTACTTTCATGGCGTACAGCATTGGTGAAGAGGTGGCGAACGAGACTAGCCAAATGAAAGCAATGGTAAAGGTCGACACTGACTTGTAAGAGCCCATTTTAAGTGGGTAAAACACTGCAAAGAAGCGATTCACGGCTATTGCGATGAGAGTTAAGACCGAGCAGGCTATAGATAAACCCTGAACAAAAACAACACTTTTGCACAGGACAACGCCACCGGCTCCGTCAAACCAGAAAATCTGTTGGCCAGCAGCCTTTTTGACGTGAATCCAAATTTCGACCGTCATGCTAAATAGAGAAGTCATGAAATCAGCGATTGCCATGGAGACAATGAATTGGTTGAGAGCAACTGATCGTAAGCGGCGGTTTTTTACCACGATGATAATAACGAGTAGGTTTCCTACTGTTGATATCGCAAAAATGAGAAGGTAGGCAGCTGTTTTAACGATCTCGGCAGCTGCTGCTGAAGGAAGGGCACGATCTTCACAAGAGCTGGTATTGCTGGACATAACTGTGAAGAAAAATAGATATGGTAAATGTATCACGAGGACAGGACAAGGTAAGGCGCCTGCGCGGAGAAATTCAAATACAAAACACATAAAGCGTTTCCCTTATGTTTTACCGCCGGACCTGTGTCATAGACATCTAAACGTAGCGGAGAATGATTAAATTATATTTCGATAACTTAGTTCTGCAGAAAATGTTCATGATTGACTTTTTGTTCCTGGAGGTTTATGAAGAGCTGGAAAAGGTTACGTCATGCATTGACAGTATTTTAATTGGTTTATTTAGAACGCCTTCATTTCTCTATAATTATAAGGAAGAGGAAGCCGTTTTCGCTAACACTTTTTTGTTCTCAACCAAACCATTTAACGAGGAGTGAGTTTAAAAAATCGACCAAATTCTACTATGTAGTGGAGACAAAAACGAAATATAGTCCTCGATATTTGAAGAGTATGTATAGTAGAGATGAAAGCGACAAGAACCTGAAAGGCTTATCTCACAATCTGACGTCAAACATAGCCTTCCTCAGATTGTACAACTTCCCGTCTAAACTTTTCTCGTTTCTTTCATATAAATTAAATACTGCATGTAACAAAAATTCACTTTAAGTCAAACTTAATCTAAAAATTATAACAGCAGTATGTTGACAATTTATTGCTTTCTTTCTTTTGATGCTTTTTTGACTTTTGATTAGTAAAGTTCATTAATCCCTCATGCGCATTCATTATTCAGTTTCTAGCTATGCATAATGGGATTCGAACGTAGTCAAGTTACCAGCAGAATAAGTTCAACGAGAGGAAGGTTAGCAAGATTACGAAAAAGAAGATGGAAAAGGAGAAGAAAAAAAAAACAAAGAAAAACAGCTCATGAAAACAAAGAAAACAGAAAAAAAAACGAAAACGACTTTGACATCAACAGTGCTATCATGAGAAAAAACAGTGACAACAATTATTTACAGTAATCTTCTACGTTTTATGAAATAATTTGGTACGATCTTTGCTGCTTTGCATTCTTTCACATTTCGAACTGATTATCATGAATTTTCCTTTCTTGTCTTCGGTTGCCTTACACTGTTTTTGTTTTCTTCATTCTTGTCCATCATTTGGATTTTGTCGTTGGTTTACATTAGCTCTTAACGGAAATGTATGGTGGACAGAACACTGAACAGCTTTAACAACGTCATGCCGTTCAATTGAAACTGTGCTTGAGTGAAGGCAATAGCACTCTGCCTTTGTGTTTCCTCCTTTAACGTGTACAATACAAAAACTTCATTTTTAAGGAACCTAAGGACGAAAATGGTTGATCGCATTTGAAACGAACAAAGTGAAAAAGTGACTAGAAGCCAAATGCTTTTGTTTTTGAATTTTTTATACGGCAAGTACAGCTATAGATATTTTGTTAAAACCGGATTACTCGTTACCTACCTTTCCTCTTGCCTCAGTCGTAGGGAAAATGATGAACAAATCAGGAAGGTTTTCAGATCACTGAGTCGGAAAAAACTTGACGCAACACTAGAGAAAACTGAAGTAATTGAATCGATTGATATGTTCGTTCAGTCAACTTCTCTAAGGCTGTCGACATGCGGATTTGCATTAGGCGAATGTGTGTGCTGTCATGATCAAGGGTTCTTTTGACACTGAAATCGAACTCAGCTGTTGAAACTTATGCGTTTCGCTGTGGCTTCCGCATTTGTTTTCGTTCTTTAAGTACAAATCTCCATTTGTGACGAACATAGGAGGATATGTCGACGGCGGGGCTGAGGCTGCCGGTCTTTAAACGCCGTTGGGTTGATATCAATTAAATTCTCGCGAACTTGATATTAAAAATAGCAACTCTTGAGGTGTTTTATATTATCTCGAACAGTCGGATTGATAATAAATGTTCTAATTTTTTCAATGAGAGGTGTTTTTAATTGGACAGTGGGACTCTATTTACTTTTAAAGTAAACTGTTGTCCTTACCCGGAAAAGGTAAGTTAAAAGCTATCACTCAAATTTTTTAAAAAATACGTTTTTCATGCCGGGTACGAACCGGCAAGTTCAGAACTTTAAGTTAATTTCGCATAAAAATGATGGACTATCCAAACGACAAATACCATTGGGATAGTTTATGACTGTCATAGTCAAACGTAAAGTTGCAACAAAAATGCTGTTGTCGTTGGCTTTGCCATTTATTGTAATTTTCTCACGTTACCATTAGCAACGGACAGGTATTAGGTTACAAACGTGAAAGTTTCCGTTACTGATAATGGAAGAAAGGCTTATCTATCCATTTCTTTGAAATGTTATAATCCTTTCTATTTTGTGGCGTCGTCGCTAAATAGATACGATTTTTCTTTTGAGTTTATTTTAAATACGTCTTATATACTGACAGAATAATAGATGAAAAGTAGCGACAACAATTATCAGGCTCTTCAGATCCGGAAAAGCTTGGCAATTTTAATAACACCGGGGCACTTATATACCTCTCGTCAATAACAATTGAGTTTTGCTTCTGACGCAACCGAGCTGACATATACTCAAGCCAACCAGATCAACAAAGTAAACAGTATTTACGAAATGCAGTCGCCATCGAATGGCCTTCCTCGCGGAGACGGTCTTTGCATATTAACTTAACTTAAAACGCTAGGAAACAAATACATTCTCTATAACAAGAAATATAATGCGGTTTTCCTTGAAATTGAGGAATTTTTTTTTCGAATGCCAATCCTGAACATGAATGGATGACTGAGAGCCAGAAATATTTTTGACGTCAAAGTTCTTGAGAACTGTTCCTTTTGTATAGCGTGGCAAAAAGTGGTGTCTACAACACTGCCGAAAATCTTCTGCTATATACAACTGACAGTAAAAACTCAAATTCATCCTTCCTTGTATTGAGGAAATAGTTTCAATTGCTGTCACCACAAACAAATAATTTTAGCGCTATTTTTATTTTGAGTATTTCAGTTAAGAAATACAAACATTTTACGACTTTCTTTCATCATACGACTTTCTTTTAAGATATACAAACACGTGTTGACGTTTCAGGGTGAACTAAAAATGCTGTGGGAAGACGAGCCGTATGCAAGTGTGTTTATTCGTACGAAGAACTTTTTACCGCTTGTGGAAGCGCGCAAATTGATCAATGTGTTTGCTCTCGCGCGCAGCCTCGATGCGGAGAAAGCTCTGCGCATTGGAACGCTTGCTACACAGGCTATCGAAGACAATCACGAGAGTTCTCGTATGTATCTCGCGAGAAAAGCGAAAATCGCTCGTTTGTTTACATCATGGAAATGCAATTCTCTCTGATGGCGCCATCAGGAGGTCAAAGGCTCGTGGTTGTTCTGTGTTTCTATCGAGGTATAAAGATACAGACTTAAAACCGCGTGCTTTCTTACAGGGTGTTTTCCATTTTTAAAATTAAAAAGCATTTCATTAAGTTAAATTTGTTTTTAGTACATCATTTTGTTTCAAAAAACCAGTGCCGTGTGTCAGCTCTTAACAATTTAACTAATACTTTTATCTTTGAACAGCATCATGGCTAGAAAGAAAGTAGGACTTGAAAGAAGACGTTACCTTTTACCTTGATGATAGTACCAAAACCGACATGAAAAGTGATTTTAGAACTTGTCATTAATATCGATATGTCCATTAGACTTAATTCCATGTAGATGTAACTTACATTTTTTATTGAATGCAATATAGAAAATTTAAAATGCACATCCCCCAACATTAAGTAAAGAAATTCCTCTATACGACGAATGAAAAGGTATTTCGGTCCCAACTGTATTTATTAATTGACTAAATATAAAACAAATGGAGAATTACTTAGTCGAAATGATGGACAACGCCCAATGAAAATTAGCAGCTCGTTGTTTCACAGTGAAAATCACAATACAGTTGCAAGGTACACACAGTTACTTCGTTATTGTCACAGTGAAATTGCAGTACACAGGTAACGTATAGGAAGGTTTCATTTCCTAACAGGGAACAGCTGACATCATGATAAACGATTGGGTCAAACTTCGTCTACGGGCAATCAAAAAAGTACGATAAGCATTGAATAAGCATTGGGAAAAAAATCAAACTTATATTGCTGCTATGTAATACATGTTTCTAGGACAACAGCGGAAAATAATAAAAACGAAACATGTGGTGTCTTGCTGGATTCGAATTAATATTGTTTTCGATCAGTGTGCATTGAATTATATTTATGAAGACAAAAAGCAGACCAATTCATACACTCAAAGCTAGTCGCATAAACCATTAGACAAGTTACTTCCGTTTTAGTAATAGCAACTATTATGACAGTATTAGCAATACTTTATATCTGTAATTTGGTTATATCAACTAAGTTGAAAATGTAAATTGGCCACCGTAACGT
>OMLO01000500.1_pt1 | contig 25596 bp, 16 predicted proteins | sample 1674811 | NCBI WGS metagenome assembly OMLO01 (sample SAMN06265003, study PRJEB25207) | coral metagenome | isolation source: Coral host | place: Mexico:La Bocana,Puerto Morelos, Mexico | collected 2008-11-13
ATATTCAGAACTGGTTTATTTGTAGCTCCATCAGAAACCGAATTGCTTATGCTAATGAGGCAAATATTGTAAACAAGAATTCCCCTATAAAAGGATACGTTCAACTTGATGTGTTAAGCCTAACTTGCACAATCCCATGCTATGTGGCTCTGTTTAAGGCCATGAATTAGACGGGCACGACATTCGTATGCACGAAAGGGAAAAAAGGCCTTACGGATCTTTAGATCCCTGATTTTCTGGTACAGCCAGTTCAGTACCATGAGTCACCCAAAAAAAAATCTAAAAGCAAAAATAAATATTAATTTTGAATAATCAAATAATTATTTTCCGCTTCATATGATGGCTTAGCTTTTTGTCTTGGAATGAGGGGCTGTGCGACAGGAAGGGAAGCATTCATGTATAGTAGTTTATTAAGTAATTGAGGTATTAAAAGGGTACTGAAATATTATTGGAGAATAGGACTGAGAGGAGACAGAAGTGCTAACAGAGCTGTTACCATTCTAAACGTATCATACCGTGAACTATGAGTTGCACTCGACGATTGATTTCTTTGTCGCTGACTGCATTAGAAGCTCTACACAAGTACACTCCAGCGTCACCTTCACTCACGTTACTTATCACCAAGGTTCCATTCAGCGTTTTTTGAAAGCGAGGCTTGTCCATCAACACCGGATCAAATTTCCCGCCAATTGACTTGAACCAGTCGATGCGTGGAGGTGGTGTCCCGGATGTCAGGCATGTCAAGTGGGTTGTGAAGGTTTTGAGAACTGGTTGAGTGCTTGGTTGTTGAGGATTGGCAGAGTCAGAAATAAATTTTGGTGGCACTGATGGTATGAAAAACAATATTTTCATGTCGTTAAGTACTTTTTATTTCACCAGTAATATTTAAAAGATTGCCGGTTACTCTCACAGAGTAAATGGACTTAAAAAAGTAGGATATGAACCATTTGAGGGGATAAATTTTCCAAAACTATGAGCCAAATTTCCCGTCATTCAATATGTTCAGTTGTTAAAAGAAAAAAATATGTTCAGTTGATACCTCTCTACAATCACCAGCCAAAACGTCCGAACACTGTAACGTTCATAATTTTAACGAGTGTTTTTGGCAAATCTTTGGTCCAGATTTACACAGGAGTACAGTCCATTACCGGGAAATCTGAATACAGGAAGAGGGTTTACATTCTAAAATAAATGTTCTTATCTAGTTCTTTTACTGAACACAAACCATAAACAACCATGTCAGCGGACACGCTCGTCTTTCCAGCCCTGTTGCTCGCAATGCACGTATAATCGCCCGAGTCCCCCGCGGTCAGCCGCTTAAGTTCAAGAATGCTCATTGTAGCTGTAGGATTATGGATGACAATAACGCCTGGTCTAGAGAAAATATCACGTCCATCCTTCTGCCATCTGAAGATCAATGACCCAGCCGACAAGTCACCAGTGAAGGAAGAGCAAGTGAGCGAGCCGCCACCTCCTTCATGCCACACTTGTGGAGTCGGAGTCATTGTTGGACTGGGAAGTTCTAAAACAATACAACAGAAAATGTTTTTGAGCACAGTGTACAGCGGAATTTAGGTTTGCTGGTGTCCTATTCGATTTTGGAATTTAGCAAATGTGCTAGTCTCTTTATGGTACATATTCTAGTCAGGAACACAGAAGTCACGAAATACAATTTTAGCCGAAATCAATTTTAGCCGAATTGAATCTTAAAGACGTTTCCTTTTGTAAGATGCAACGACTATTTTCAGAAGTAGGAACCTAAAAAAATTGCCCTGTTATATGCCGTTTACAAGTCAATAACGCTTCGAGTCTCCATTTGCTACAAAAGGGAACTTTTTATGGCTTTCCTCTTCAAGTCTTGAAATTCAGCAATCGGTTTTGAGTCAACATTAGAAATAAGAAATGACGGACGTGTATGTTTTGAGACCTATTTTGAGCATGTCTGCGTCAATCCGGCATCAAATGGAAAGTATTCGCCACCAGGGAAGGGTACTGGCAGTGACCTGTCTAATGTGTGGAAAGATAACTCCACAGACCAAGGGAGACGTACAACCCTACATGTCTGCTGCAGTATCTTGCCAGTCACTTACCAAAGACTGAAACAACGACATAACCCTCATCTCTCTTATTATCACTGTTCACCGCTGTGCACTTGTACTGACCAGCGTCTCCCTTTTGTACCTTGGAGATATGAAGCGTGTTGTCACCTGAGATTGACTGACGTTGGTGAAAAGGAATGCTAGTTCCATCTTTAGACCACGTGACGGTTGGAACTGGGTAGCCTTTCGCTACACAGGGCAGCTGAATGGACTGGCCACGAGTCGCATTAAAGTCACGGGGTATTGATGTTATATTCGTCGTACCTAAGTGATTGAAATAGAATTCTGTCAGTGGAAAACGGCAGCCTTAGTTACCACATCCAATCAAGCCGTAATTTATATTAAACGTTTCTCACCTTTAATCTGACTTAGCAGTAGGTTAAATCATTATCTAAACCTTATTACTAAGACCTTTCATGAACAAAAACACGAAGAAGTTTAAAAACGTTTGCCAGATACACTAAACGTTCCTAAAACCTGGGCTTTTTGACATGCCTTTGTACATTTCCAGTTTCAAATGAAAAAGACAAAATAACAGCTACCTGTTGAACCTTATTAACACCGTGCGGGTTGGGATAGGTGGGAGAGCTTTTGCTGCCCTCGCCAACTTTGAACGCTTGTAACGTTAGAAACATTAAACCAATGATCACCAAATTTGGTTACTCAAATTTATCTGTCCGGAACAATTTGTTATGACAAGACTTTGCCTTGGTGAAAGCTCTGGATTTTTCTATAAGGGCAATCGTATTTTATTTTTCAGGCATGTTTCCAAATTTCGAATTTTCCTGTTTTAATTTTTTTCGTTTCTTAAAGTACCTTTTACAAAGCCGGCCACTAAAGTCACGTAAATGACGGGCTAAAGTTGAATATGCTGTTTACAACATTGAAAGAGAGTGACTCCTCATCACTTTGTAGACAGGCGAGTGGAAAGAGAGGACTAGTTAGTTCTCAGTACTCTGTACTAACCTTCAATGTACACATGAATTACTTCTGAGGTGCAATTTCCAATATTGCAGGCTACACATTTGTACTGCCCGCTTTTCCTCACGTCCATGGTATCCGCTTTCAGAGTACTTTGCTTGGCCTCGCTCGGCAGAGATGACGTGATAGTATATCCATACCCATCATGCACTTGCTGATCATCTAGGTACCACGTGATCTCCGCTTCGGAATGACTGTAGGCTTTGCACCATTCATTCAAGCCTTGGCCGGATTTCAAAACAACTTTCTGGGCACTGGAGGTTATTGAAGGATTGCGTTCTGATAAAAAATAAAATGTCTTGTTATCGTGATAAAGCACTTCTAATGCTCCTTGTCGTGAAGAGCAGCCGTGATTGACGGACAAGGTTCAAACAATGTTTATAGAGCATCGGATGCGACCCAACTCCCAAACCACCCCCCCATTTCCCTTTTTAAAATATTTCTCAAAAATAAAGGGTGACAATAAAAACATTCATGACAGTATTTGAAACAGAAAATTAAAAATAATAAAAATCACAGTTAGCTAGTCGATTTTGAAAGGCAGACAATGTTTCTGATGATGTAATCATCCTTGAATTTGCACATTTAACAATTTGTTTTTGCTACCTCGTTTAGTTTTTCCCTGCAGTTTAAGTTGTTTATTGCATACAACAACCTGTCCTTTGCGATTTTCTTCTGAGTGCTTAGACTTCCTTAGTTTTAACGACGAATCACTATCAGGTCCCAAATACTGGAGAGTTTATTGACTGGGGACGTCACTGCATCAACGGTACGCATTACAGCACACACCATAATCCCAAACGATCATCGATGAGATGACGTTGTGCGCGCGCACGTACCTGCTGTAATGAGTACGGCGCTACTCTGCACCATTTCCCGGCCGTTGTCGGCAATGCACTGGTACACACCAATATCGCCTCCGTAGATTATAGAAAACACAAGTCTGTTGGGTTTGATACTGATCCGAGCAGTACCAGTGAATTGTTTACCATTTAGGAGCCACGTGATGTTGGGTTTAGGCTGACCTGTCACGTCACATTCCATGATATATCCAGAAGACACCGAGGCGACTTTCCTTTTGGGTCGCGCAACAAATTTCAGTGGAACTTAAACAAAGAAAGAGAAAACCATTTCAGTGAATCATTCTCCAAGTGAATGACACTTGAAATGAAAACGAGAGTGTGAGAAAATCGGTTCACTGAGTAAGTTCCAAAAGGATCGATCTCCATTACTTCTTTTGCATGTCTCTATGTTCGGTGGGAAATTGTTGCTACGTTAGATAACTTAAGTGTAATATTCGGGCCATAGTTTAATTAAGGCCTCGGTCAGGAATGCGAAGGTTGGGTTGGTTATGGTTGGGCACCTATCTCTGGTTATATTTGTTTTACCAAGCTGAAATTTTCCCCGATTATAAATATCGGCCTTTGACCCTATACTACGGCTTTTTTCTGCGAAAACTGGCCGGGGCGGTCCTTCCACTTGAAAGTGAGAGAACGGAATAATTGACCAGCACCTGAAACATGAATACTCTTGCTGAAAACCACCCCAAATTCGTCAGATACTGTTTATTTTCTGCTATCACGTGGAACGTCAGAAGTACCATATCTTAAAATGTCCAGGACGTTAAAACCTAACTGTGTGCTAAATTTAGTTTCACTGTAACTTCATCTATGTTTTTAGAAATATAAGCAGTATAAATTATTTTCACCAGTAAAGCTAGGTCTCTGTCCCAGGGCTTAAACTGCTAGAGTGTAATTTCTCCTTTTCATGAAGAGACAAGTCAAAAGGCTGAAAAAACAAAATCATTTTCACACTAACCTAATACAGTGAGGTACATATAAAGAGAAGCGGTTCCCTTCGAATTTTTCACTGTACACTCGTACAAGCCCTGATCTTCAAATTGTGTCTTGTCGATGCGAAGATTCCCACCCGCAAACCTTGAAAAGCGTTCCCCCATCTGTCTAGGGACACCGTCCTTCTTCCAAGTATACTCTTCCACCGTGGGTACTGGATAACCCTCCGCCATGCACTGCAGCTTGCTGGTGTCTCCTTCCTTCACAGTGATGTTCAATGCTTCATTCAGGAACCTGGGAGGGGAAGGTTGTTGCTCTAGAAAGAAAGACAACGAAATTGAAACCTGACTTGTTGCTTACGTGAGGAAAAAATTGCCTTTTAAAACCACGACCAGGTAAGTACTTTTAAGTATTTAACTGGTCCCGAGAGAAATTGCTAGTGTTATTTTCCGAGGGTGTTATTTAATTAAGTTACTTTCCCATGGAGGTCACAAATTACTTATAATATTCTAGTCGGTGAAAGCAGTTTGACCGCTTTCAACATGTATCACCCATGTTCCTGTTCAATATGAGCGTGCATGGCCATATACTCAACTATTTTTGTATTTATCAGATTTTTGAGTTTATGTGATATTGTTGTGGTCCTTTGACTGAAGAAAATTACAAACCAACAATTCAACCGAAGTCTAGACTCCCAAATCTCAGTACATAACAATTTGCACTGCGAGGTCGAAGGCGCTCTTTGCTTCTAGTTGACAAGAGGCCAAGTTCTGAGTCATCTTTCAAACACAAAAGAAATTTCAAGATCATAATCTAATTGTTAAATACTAGGTGGCTCTGTAGCCAATCAGTTCGCATGTTGGCCAACGATTGGTTACGCTGATAACAACTGACTGCGCGCTTCGCACTCAGGCACTGTTTTCAGGGAGATCAGCGATAAGGCTAATCTAATCGCTTAATGCCAGGTAGAACCTGAAATTCACCATTTGCACTATGGGTCACATTACCAGTTTTGCCTTTAGTTCAATTAGAACTCCTTACCTTTCAGAAATATCTTGGCTGGATTGCTAAAATACTTCTCTCCCGTCAGAATATTGACCGCTGTACAGTAGTACGTGGCTTTTGCTGTATCATCGTTCACGTTTGTAATAACCAAATACCCAGAAGGCATAAGAGTATATTTACCACCTAACGTGATCGCACTGAGTCCGTTATGCCACGATACGACACGCACATAATCACGCGCATTCTCCGCGATCACGACTTTAATAACGGCCGTGTTTCCACGAATAACATAACTGTCTTGTGCGTACATTTTGTATGGCTGAATGATAACTAGCAGGGAAAATAAAAGGATACAAGTTAATAAATTAAAATTAATAATGTTAAGCAGCATAAATTGTCACATGTCAACTAAAACAACATATATTTCACCACGGAAAACTTGCGTGAAGCATGTTACGTTCTGTAAAGAGGCACGATTTCTGATGGGGACGGCTCTTTAAGATCTTCCGATAATCATTAGCTGGTGGGTCAGAAAGATAGCAAGTAGCTGATTTAATAACATTTATCAAGTGGATAAACGTCTGACTAGGTTTGAGTTTTATAAAAAACCGCTTCATAGTATGAACAAGCAGATTGATGCTTCTTGCCTGCGTCGTATACGTACCAGCGAAAAACAGCGTGCAGTGCAATTTACGGACAAGCAAGGTAAATGTTTTTTTTTGCTTAAAGTGAAGCTGTTAAACATTTTTATAACGAATTTTCGGTTTCCTGCAAAAGAACTTTAAACAGAGCCATGTTTTCTAGGGTTAAGATGCCTTCCCTTTCCGTTTACCTGCTTGTAACTTGGCTACCTTGCTTATAATTTCAAAGTTTCCAAATTTGTTATTTGATGTCTTTGCAACGCACTGGTAAGCCGCTCTATGCACAGATGAATTAAATTTGTCCTCGGTGAATGCTGGGAAGTACAAGGAACCATTGGGCAAGAGGTAGCGTACGTCGGTGATGTTGCTGCTTATCACATGATCAGAGCGTGCGATTTTCCAAGTGATATTGGCCCTTGGTCTGTCTTCCACTCTACAGTTCAATATTGCTGACCGAGTATGTGCAAACTGGGTATCCGCTGGCTCTTCTATGAAACGCAGCTCCAAAGGAATTTCAGCTGGAAATTGACGACAAAAACATTTGTTAATTTTTTCCCAAGTATGCAGTTAAAATTAAAAGCATCTTCAGAAGTCAGAAAAAAAAACAATTAACTTCTGACGAGCTTTTACCTACAAATATGTTTTAAAGGCATTTTCCATTTTCCAACAAAACTTTGACTTACAGCCGGCTTTCAAAATGTGATCCGAACGTGGACATTTAGAGGTCGTGAAAAAACTCGGCAATTCACTTTATAACTGATAATCCTCAGATGATAGTTTGATAGTCAGCTCTATTAGCTTTAACTTGATATAAGGGTTTTAGATATCTACAGCTTAAAGCGGACGTGCTTCATCCCTTGGACGCGAGGCACCTCTAATACGATAACCTTAAAAGCACTGTGATAACAACGAATCATGAATAAGAATTACTCAGCTACAACAGGAAAATGAACGAGTAAAAGACACGAAAATACTTTTCTATATTCGTTGTATTAATATCACAGCGATTAGCAGTCTTCTGTCGTAAATTAAATTAGTTTTATTTTAGTAAGCCCAACTACATCCCCAAAGTTCTGCCTCCGATCAGGGACCTCCTACCAAGGTGAACATCCCATAACGGACTTCCCTCTGATAGGTGACTACCCCCCACGGAAGGCGTACCTCCCAAAAGGGACCACCCTCTGATAAGGTACTACGGGCGGCCCAGGGAGTTTTGTCTCCCATATGAGACCATCATTTGATTAGCAGCTGCTGGCTCCCGCAATAGCCTGTTCTCTACCAGCAAGGGTCACTTTTTTAGTCAGACAAAGCTCGTCTTTCCACTAATGACCACTCTATTAACTGGCAACGGCGGCCCTCTCTTAAAAGTGTGTCTCTGATTAGGGACCACCCACTCGATCAGACCTCCAACAAAGGTGTACCTCCCTTAAGCTCGCACCTTCTGATAAAAAAATGTCTGCCATAAAGATCTACTCCGTATAGGGGACCACCTTCCAACGAACTAGTATCTTCAACAGAGACTGCCCCATGCATGGCTCTGATTGACAGCTAGGTGCTTACTATGAGCTTGACTTAGTCAGTGGCTACAATGTAACTATGTTACACATTTATATTGAATTTTTAACGAAAAATGCATTTTGCAATTTTACAGCTTATAGCTTATGTTTTTTTTCCGAAACAGCGAGAAAGGCGCTTTTATGTGTACTTTTCCGACGGTACAGATCATGGTTTGACTCTGTTTATTGAAATCCTGCTGTTTGCCTGCACATTCAGTTTCTCGATGATTCTAAAAATGTTCTGATCATTCTAAGCGCAAGGTGCTTCTATCCCATAAAATCACTGGAACAAACTCGAACACTGTACGACTCTCACTGAGAAGTGCCTTCCTGCACTTTTCACAAGTTAAGTGTCTTATTTGTCCCCGTCTGATTGTTTTGTTTTTTTATATACTGACGAACTTAGCGAACATGAATAACCCTTATTTTAGATCTGTAATCATCATTCAACTCTCTATTCAATATTTTCAAAGCTTTTCGGATCTCTAGATAAAATTACTTCTCGAGGTTTAATTAAATATTCGACACAGGGAAAACATATAAAGCTAATAAAGAAGAATTTAATGTATTCTTGCCGTTTAAAATGCATTCCCCTTCTTCTTTTCTTGACAACGTCCACGAAAAGCGGAAGATTAAGTCTGGCCAGTGACTGATTTCGGGTTAAAACAGATGTATTTATCTGGCATAAATCCCCGTAAAATTAAGCTCTGAACAGTGTTACCTTTACACTGATCTCAGATTTGCTAGATATGAGAAATAGCGACATGGTTTTAAAGTAATTCTGCTGTTTTGTGAAGCGTACGTGCGTAGGTTTTTAATGAGTTCTTTCGGAAGCACCAGTTCTTGATTTTCAATGGCGACTGCTCAAGGAAATAGAATAAATTTTTACTATGACCGGCAATTTGACTGTATCAGAGGGAGCAATACCCCGAAATAGAAACGTAAAGTTATGTTTTATTCGCCGAGCTTGCCGTTTAGTTGTACACCCGGGCAAATTGCGTTTTAGAAATCAGTACGATGTTTACTCGCTGACGATTCCTCACGTAGTAAATAAAAACAGTTCCTTGAACCCTGCTCGCCGACCTTAAAAAACTGTTCCCCTTGTGCAAAATATTATGAAAAAGTACTATTACACGATTTCAAGCTTTAGAGTCATGGAACAAATTCAATTCCCAAAGCCATCGCATCACAGCTCAGAGTTTCCACTCATGAGGTGATTTACTGTCTTGGCTTGTGAGCACGTGCAAGCTGATCATGATCAATTCTCGTCACGATTTCAAACGGATTCACTCGATGGAATAAACGTATATATACAAGCGTACGTGTGATTCCCACATTAGATTATCGGCCGCGTCCGCGACTGCACTGATGATACTTCTTTCTGTGAAAACTCTATAAAGCATGCAGCTGTGCTGAATATTAGCCGCCATGTTGCTTAGAGTAAGGAAGCAAGAATCCAGATTAGCATGCTGTTGTGTTTTTTAAAAGTCACGGGATGCAAACTCGGGTTTTCTGATTTTTATTTAAGTTTTTATTTCAGTAGAAGGATTAAGCCGGTGACGGAACCAGGAGAAAGAAACCGCTCTCTCCCAAGCATGCCGCGGTACAACGCTTACCATATCGTATTTTCAGAATATTCATATGGAATGTTTAAACCGTGAAAGGTACAGAGGGAGCGAGACAAACACTAATCGACGACCGTGTGTTATTATCAGGTCAGCGCTCTTGCAGTCTGGATTGATTTTGTAAAATGTCTTCCCCGCCAGTCACGGCGCTGTGGAATTACCAACGAACTGCTCGACTACATCTTTAAAATTTAAGTCATAACAATACTATGGACGTGATATCATAAGATAACCGAAGATGTCGATCGTCGAAGGAACGCTGATTCTGTGTATGTCGTTTCTACCAGTCGTTCGGAGCAGGAGGATTTTGATCAGAGCACCGCTGAATTAAAGAAAAAACGTCTATGTCGAGACTTTATTCTCTCTTTACAGCTGTTTCCTATTATTACTCAACAGCGAACTGAGCGTTTCGCCTGAATGAAGGAAATTTTCTTTTATTAGGGACTGAAAACAAATTTATGTTTAAAACCGAGTCAGCAAAGAGTAATATTGGACTTTCAACTTATCTCACGCTGAGGCATGATGCAATACCAGGTATGAATTACTGCAGCCAGAACTTTCGATTTATTTATTTATCTTTGTATTTATTTATTATTCTACAGCCACTTTTTTGCTCAATTATTCTATATATTTACAGGGGATATTTAACAGACTATTTTGATATAGTACGTAATTTTCCACAAAAACTGTAGAACACATATCGAGCATTGCCGCCTGGCCCCGAAGCCAGTCATATAACTTCAAAATGCTGTTCAAACTGAAAGCAGGTTCTTTCCTGTTTGAACTCGGATTTGTAAATCGCTTCACGATTTTTCACCTTGGCCTAGAGTACTACCCAACTTGTTAAGATTTTAACTATGAAGGTTTTATACCGGACTCTAAGAGCTTGCGGCATGTTGGGACAGAATTTCACTTGCAATTATAATAATTATATTCATTTTGCCAACTAAGGATATCACTTGAGCTCTATTTCTAATTCACTGTCGTCATTGTCAAACAGTTTTTGCAAGTCGTTATACATGTGCACAGAAGATGTTTAATCAGGCTACAACGCGGTAAAGGCGCGGCAATCTTTATACAGCTTGAAATTAGCCGCGCAGGTTGAGAAAACTCCGAAGTTCACTTTTTAGGATCAGTTACCGAACGCCCGGGACGGTTTTAAAGCCCCTGGGCTGATGTTTTGCAGTACAATTTTTGTATCGAAACTCACTGAAACGCTGCTCTTTGTAGCCGGATTGTTTCACTTATTTCTCTGAATTTCTCACCGCAAGGTTGTTTTGTGCTGAATAGCCAGACCAGTACTGAAAGGAAATCAAATTGATCATGTATATTTGCTAATTCTGCTGCGTTTTATAATTTCATTTCTACAAGCATCGGTGCTAATATGCTCTTTTCATCTCGATTTTTATAACAAAGTCCTTTTCACATCTTTATTTTAGTGTAGCTTCCTTTGGTCCATTTGTCCATGATGTAGGAATAGTGTGTTTGTAATTCTAGCCATTTCAGTTTCATTTGGGATAAGAGTTTTGTTTGCTGAACATGTGAGTAATCAGTTACAAGGGCTACCGGGCTGTAGCTTGTAACTGAGCCAAATCGGCTCAGTCATATTTTTTCCATTTTGTCGTTTGCAGTCATCATGTAGACCCCATATAAAATACTTAGAAGATAATTTAACCATGGACACGGTCATTGCCTCAGTCACAATTTTGTTTTGCATATGGTTCTGTGTTTGCTCGCACGGATACCCCACAAACCTTATTTGGAGCGCGACACGAAGCAACATTGCATGATCGTGTAGGGTTGTATGGAGAGCGACGCGCTTTGTGACTGATTTGAAGCAAACGGACTCAACACGGATATTGTTTCTATTTGGCGCCTCTTCAGTGGAACAATTACAAAACGTCTAATAAGTGACCTAAGAATGAAAACAACTTTTATGAATAAAAAGTTAATACCTACTTTAGGTTCAAAACGTACGTGCTAAATTGCAAGCGACTGCTACAGAACAGGACAAGTTTAGTTTATACCACAGAAAACGCGAATTTCACAGTTTATAACCCAACAGTACAATTCGTGCTTTTCAGCCTTAAATTATATATTTTTAATGCTGTACATAATTTCTTCATAATGGTTCGGCTTTCGTGACTTTCCCGTAAACATTTCGTTAATTTGTCCCCACACATGGGCGAATCGACTCTCTACAAATGGCTTGCAACACGCAAAGCAAAATTGAAGTTACCAGTTACCAAGAATTCGTCGAGCGTTCGGACATTAACTCAGAGGTTTAACTGAGTAGAATTCACAGTTTTTACGTCTGTCTCTTTTCTGAAAAAAAAAAACAAAACTTTCATACGTACGAAAACGCTGACACATCGAAAACTATAATTAACTCAGTGTCAGTGTCGGCGCTTGCGTATGTCCAAAGTTGTCTGGTATCCCTTAGGCCCGACTTTTGATATTAAAAAAAACCTTCTTTGGATTGCATGGTTCGAAGTTTCCATGGAGCAAAGGGAACGTTATACCCACCAACATGAACTTGGCATTGCTAACGGAAGCAGATCAACTTGTTTTTTTTTGTTATTTTTTCATCGTCTTTTGTACTGCGTAATACCCGGAAAACATGTCAAGTATCAACACACAGAAGACTGCACGAAATGCCGAGAAAACAGCTAGCAACAAAAAACTGTAGTTGAAATTGCGAAAGTTAAAACTGAAAACCTATTGTAAATATGTAAACAGGCGCCTTGCGAGGTACAGCTTTTAAAATACTGAAGTGGATAATAAGACCATGAGCTGGGTCCTACTTCCAAAATTACGCTGCATCTTATAAATAGATTGACTATCGAGCCGTTGATAATAAAACTGTCTGACAGAAAGTGTAATATAGTCGTTTTCTTCATTTTAGACTTATTTTTCAGTCCTCTCTTAAAACTTTTCTCATGGAGTTTTACGATCAACGAGGAGAATTCCGTTAAGGGAAAACTACAAGCTTAAATTCTTACACTGAGTATTTAACAAGAAAAACTCATTTTCTCTCAATCTGTAACAAATGGTAGAAATAATGCGAAGTAGTCGGATAAATTAAAATTTCCATTTACAGTACCAGGTGAAAGCTATTATATTTCCCTAAATACGTGCCCCTTGAGTTGTTAAAGCTCTTTCACTACTTAAAGTGACTATATACATATGGTTTCTTTCGTAAGCACTAAAAAGAGCATCCTTGGCTTGAAACTTCTGTTCTAATGTATTTGTAAACTATTTTGTTGTTTGAAATGGCTGTTTTGCAATTAACTGTTGAAGCAAATATAAACTTGTTTCGAAACCTATTGCAAGGACGCTCTCCGCGCGCTTGCCATGAACTGAACATGCACCAATGGTAATTATTTATTAAAAGCGCACTCGGCAAGTTGGTTTTGATTTTCGACGTAAATTGTAATTAGCCACTAATCTTGATCAAAAAAGAGAAAATTAATGGTACGAAGCGAACATCTGCTAAAAGGATGAATTGTCCAACCATACACACCAAGGTTTTGTGTTGTCGTTGTTGCGGTCGAGAAACTTCAGCCTCAAAGGATGAAACCAAGATAAGCTCTAAACTGCGCTACGACAGCGCTGGAACGATAATGGAGATATTTCATGACATGTTAAAACAAATTTTATTTCTATTTTACAAAGTACACATATATGAGGTCTACAGTTCACTAAATCGTTCATTTTTAATTTCAATTTTCATTACAAAATCCGGCAAAATTTACCCCACAGACAAATTTGATGATATTCCTTTAGATAGACGGGATTGTATAAATCTTAACTGAATTCTGTTGTGCTGACAATTTAGAGAGTAGCAGTTTCATACACGAGTTAAAAACTGCGGCAATCTCAGTTGGGAATTACTGAGGCAACTGAGAGAGGCATCAGGAGGGAAACGCATGCCGCCGTATGCATGAACAGTACGTACCCATGTTTTACTCTGACCGCAAATGATGTTTATAATTTCCCCAACTCGAACTTTGCCTAGCCGACCGTATATGATATCGGAGAAAACGCAGCTCCGTATTTCGTTGCACGTGTGCGCCCTTGCCTAGCACGAACACTTCGCTGTCGTTCTGATGAAAGAGGATACAGTCCTTAACTGAGAAAACCAGTAGCAATTTTAATGTCATCCTTTTCATTCAATCTCGAGAAAGCCATTCGTTAAGCCTGATCGTTACATTGGCAGATGGTTGTGTTAATTCATAAATAAATTTAATAAATCTTCGTCTGGGTTTACGATGAGATTGAACTTTGTGTAGAAATATAATTCCTTGCTTGAGAACAGAACATTTTTGGCTGTTTACAATTTATGTATTTCATAAATGGTGGGGTTTTCTTCGTCTGTGACAAGCCTGTCCGTGTATACTTTCTAAACGTTATCAAATGACTGGAGAAAACAATAAAGTTTCTTATGGTCAAGAACTGATAAAACTCACATCATAAATGAATAATTTTAAATACAGTGGATATTCAAAACAGCTTTAAAGTGTAGAAAACAAGTTGGCTCGTCGAAATCATGTGGCACAGCCTTGAAAGAAATTCGATATTGAATAACCTAAAACGCATTTCACCCCCTTTGCGACATTTTCTGCTTTTCTGCCTTAATTAAAAAGCCGAAGCAGTTCTGTTGTTATGCCACACCAAAGTTTCCGTAAAAATTATGCGGAAAATTTTCAATACCTAAAAAATTTCCCCTTGAGATCAAAATGTGTGAATATTCCATACCTCAATTTATTTTTGCGCAGAATGTGGAGTGAGTTGCAGATATTAAACAAAAACAAAGATAACGCTTACATTTAGCTCACATTATGCGATAAAGAAGCTTGCTACATATATTTATATGAAATTACTACCAGCGAAAATTTTACAGCAAGGCATTTCTTTTCCCCGTTTGTGGTGAAAACAGTTGACTCAGTGACATTAATTCCCGCGAACTGACTTCAAATGTTTTACTACACGCTCCCTTTAACCTTACCCTTGAACAATAATTTGAGATATGACAACCTTGGCCCGTCATTTGAATGAAAGCTTTTTGGCGATTTCGACATATTTGGATTGAATATCGATCTTAAATAAATAAAGAAAATTACGTGCTTTTATTCGCGCAAAAAAGGCCTTCACTATCAATGTGATCCGCGCCTTAAGCTTCCTGACATAACAGAGTACGACATATTTTACGCAAATACATATCAACCTGAAGTTTTCGTTTGATTTTGGTTTCATTCGAGCAGTTCTCTTTAAATTACAAAAAATAACACCATAGTTGTGGGCCAATTCGTTCAAATGTTCCTGCTGTTTTCCATTAATTGAAGATATCTTTTATCCGTTCATTATTTCATTCAACGCGAGAGTAAACAGATAAATGCTAGGTAGCTGATAATCGCTGGCAAATCTTCCTCGCCAAAGGAAATAAAAATAATTAGAGAAATTCACTAATAAAGCCGCTTTACTTTCTTCGTGAAATTTATCGTCAGGTAGATGGCTAAATTAAGAAACACCCCAAACCGGTTGCGACGTTCGTAAATCTGTGTTCTCCTTTTTGCCTCACCGGTTTTAAAAGTTCCTGTTATTTACATGTTAAAAGCAGCGAAAAACAGCACCGAAAATCGTTTATAAGCCTCTTTATGTAGTTCACTTTTCTACTTCCAGAGTTCATGGCAAATATGAAATGTATTTTTCTTACAATAATTCCCAGTGTCGGGAATTAAACTGAAATTTTTTCCAAGAATCATATGATTCCATGACAACCGTATTTTCAGGAAATAATTCTGGTGTTTTCCCGAAGCGTCATGTTTTTAAATAGATGTATAAATGCCGTCTAATGGCTTGATATACAAATTTTGTTTACGATTCCTCTCCTAATGGTTTACTGGATATTCTCGCTCCCCTCTCGTAGAGAGAAAATTGAAAACATTTTAAAGAATTGTCATCGAGTTATTTTACAGGCTTAATGTAATTGCTCTTTTTCTATTCTATATCCCTGCTCAATTTCGTTAAATTGCATCGAATAAGTCTGGATTATTTAGCGAAAAAATAAAAAGCAACATAAGTTGTACTTGTGAATGAAGTTGGCATGTTATTTAGTCCACAGAAATATGCACGGGAAAATCGGAGATTAAAAGGCTAAGTAAAATACTTGGTATCTTTATTAGATATCTTGGCGTTGGGCCGGAGTTTGAACTATTTTACGTAAGAAATAGAACAATTAAACATCTGACAGTTATCGCAAAATTTATTAACATTATGTTGTTTTCATTCAAAAATAGCTGTGATGTATTTGTTTCGGTTTCGGGTGAAGCGCTTACGAATCGAATTTTTGTGATGCCAAATTTTAATTCAAGTTTGGGCATCATCCACGGATTTGGGTCATTCAATTTTATGAAAAATGCTTATCAGACTAGTCGTTTCGGCGCAGAATAATAACAGCCATGGTGATTTGCGCAAAGAGGATTCTGGCGAGCAATATTTTACTCTAACTAGCGAAGCTTTTGACAGGTATTTCAAATAGCCCTTCCGAACTCATTTCGACAAGCAGCTTTTTGTTTCAGGACTAGAATTCAACAAAAGCATTATTCTGAACTGCTGCAGGACTTTACACGTGGGTGAACTAGTAACAAATGTGTAATGACATATTCATCTTATTTACTACAAACACAGAAGAACAGAACACTCAGTCCGTTCTAACTAAATGTATTCAAAATGATTTTGGACATACCTGCTTGCGCGATGTCTCTACGCCGCACGGCGCTCCCCAGAAAGACAACTAAAACCAGTCTACCTGCCAACATACTACCGAATTTTTTTTTTAAATCCTCTCGCGAGTGAGTGGACACTCATATATCATTGGTAAATAAAATCTGGAATTCCTCCCTTTAACGGAGAAAGCCATATTAAATTCCTGCCTTCACACGCCAGCTTGTTGTGCCTCAAGTCGTGTTCGAGGAGGTCTACTCGCGGCAGTTTGCCTTTTACGGTGTCACCTCACAGCCACATCAGAATTTGAAGATATGGATCAAGGAGCTTGGGTTTATACAGGTGAACTGGGTCTGTACGCACGTGGCTGGCCCGCCAAAGGACCCCACGGCACGTTAGAATCCATCACCGTTGGTGACAGCTACATGACACTTACCCACGTGCTCCATTCATGCAAACAATGACCGAAGCGACTGTTATCGTTTTCCAGCGATTTCATTGGCTGATGAATGAAAGCTTTTAAGCTCTCATCCAATCAGAATACAGATCTGTTGAAGCACGTAAAATATATTCATTTAAAATTGCTTTAAAGGTAAAAACATAAAAATATCAATGAACAAAACAGCGTAGTAGTTCTGAGTATTACCATGGAGATCATGTGACAGACAGTTCGTACGCAAGGTATTTTTGCTAAAGCCTTGAGGGGCTGTGTTTTTCTCAGCGAAATAAATTTTTCACCCGGGTTGTTCGCCGTAGATGTATTCATTGATGAGCTTTTTGGCCGTAATATTTTGTGTAATTTATGCATGCAGATCCGACATAAAGATATGAATTAAAGAAAGCTACGGATATTAGACTTCAAAACACACCACTGAAAATTATCAACAACAGCATGCGCTTTTGTTTGTGTAGACAGGCACTTATGTATTGATTACTGAGGAAAACAAAGCCCTATTGTCGAGCCTGTTAGACCTTGTTTCACAACGTGCTTTTACAAAAAGGAACATCTCTGTTACTCTCTCTGAAATCATGCCAGCCAAAGGAAAATATGCCAGTAATTAATAGGTTTCGATTTTCCCGAAACATCGGCATTTGGCGTGGCAAAATTGTTTTTGAGTCGTCAAATACGCTGAAAGGATTATGAAAGATCGCGGTTTATTCAGCCGCGTTTAGCTGAGAAGCACTGAAGGAAACACACGACAAAACAGAAGAGCATTGAGGCACCTCACCGACAATAAAATTTCCGAAGATAGTTTGCAAGAAATTTTTGGATCTACGGTTCTTGATAAATAGTTCTTTTAGGTGGAAATAGGCCAATTGAGTTTTCAAAAATCGCTGCATTCTTTTCGTTATAAGTCATCCACCTGATTACCATACATTAACATACTCCTTTCCAATTCACGATACAATACTATCTTCTATAATTTCATGAAACAGACAACAGATTCGGTTGAAAACCAAACGTCAGCGCTAAAAGCTTCGGATTTTAGGAACGAGAGCATGTTTACAATATTGCATAAAATAATCACAACTATCCCTTTCTTTTTCTTTAATGATATTCAACCAGCACCGTTTGGCGTCACAACTGTTTGCATATTAAATATTATATGATGTAGGCCTTCAGCTGGCTTTTGATATAAAATTGCCTTTTCTCGGTAAAAACTTCATTAATGTCATTCATTAACAAATGCTGTCTTAAACAGCTGAGGAAAGACTATTGAAAATGCACTTTAAAAAGCCAAACAATCATTTAGAAATAGCAACTTCAAAAAGAAGTTTCATCATTAATTTACTCGCACACCAAAATCGTTTCATCAAAAATTAGGTAGTCATATATGCGTTTGCAAAGGAATATATGAAAGACCATATATTGCAACTGCGAAGAAAGATATGAAGACATTGGTGATCTTTGCAGTTTTACGCACAATTGTGAAATTAAAGCCTGAAAAAAATTCAGGTCCAAACGGGATTCGAACCCATGACCTCCTCTTCCGGTGCTGTGCTCTGCCAACTGAGGCATCAGGCCAACTGGGACCAGGTCACATTTCCAGTTCGACATAGAGAACCCGCATGAAAACCAGCTAAGGCTGATGTGACTTCCTCTCTAAATATTGTTATTTATTTTACATGACCAATGATGCGGTAATACTCCCTAGCGTTTTCCATTGCAGCTAGCAAAACATCTGGTCAGCAAAAAGCAGATGTAAAGAGGGCGCTGTAAAGATGGTCCTTTTATGACTAAAAGGCGGTGGGTAGCGAAATATTCTCGGTACTTCAATAATAATTTATAAGAAAAACGAAAACGCACGCGTAAACTTATTTATGCTGATTTATTTAACCGGCAAAAGTGAAAATAACAAAGAACGATAAAAGATTACGCAAACGTTTTGGTTAGAGCAAGTAAAACTATTTTAATTTTAGACCTTCGACATAAACACAACATCCTTCGACATATTGACCTCGTGCAATTCTAAATGGCCACCCAAACCACAGAAAAAATCTAAAAATAAATATAATAAGTAGTAATTAAATATAAATATAATAGTAATAACAATAAAATAATAATAATAACAATAATTACTTTATTTAAGTGTCAATGTTTTCTAGAGCTCTCGCGCTAATTGAGAACACTTTCCAAGCTAGAATTGGAATTTGGAAATGTTGGTTTTTAAGGTACCCGGAGAAAAACCTCCCGGACCAGGGAAGAGAACCAACAACAAACTCAACCCACATATGACGCCGGGTCCGGGAATCGAACCCGGGACACATTGGTGGGAGGCGAGCGCTCTCACCACTGCGCCATCCCTGCTCCCCTAAAACCGGTAATTAAGTTAATTTAGCATCTAACTGATAAAAATACATCTTACAGAGTTGTTTGAATTCAGAAAGAGAGTCAGACTTTCTGACATGCATAGGTAAATAGCTCCAGGCTTTGACTGTTCTATGGAAATAAGAGCACTTGAGAGTATTTGTTCTTGTATATTGAATTTTAAATGACAGGTCAGCATTTCTCAGGTTACATGCTGCATTGTCTCAGGAATCAATAAACATGGATAGGTTAATGTATAATATGTTTATATATAATATGTCTTGAAGCTGTGGCGAGTGAGGACTCTTGTCACAATCAGGTCTTTAGAGGGACAGTCACACGGAAGTAGCCGGCCTCAAGTTTGGCATGACTTGTAAAGTTTTTCTTCAAGTCGAGACTTCTACTCACTTTTTCTGCTCCTGCTCGAGTTAAAACCTTTTTACGGCCTGAATTGCTTATACGACCTTGGCCTTCCGCATCTCGACGCTATTTTCTTTCCTAGATTATAAACATAAAAGCGTCGGACCAGATTTGCGAACTTTTGGCTGATCAACTGCACATGTGTATTTTAAGCCACCTGACTAGTGACAACTACTTGTGGTGCTGCCAAAATGACCCACAGTCACTCGAGCAATCTGACTTTCACTTAGGAGAGAACGTGTAAGTGAACCAGGAAGTTTTCGAAGAAAATAAAATAAAATCACGTTTCCACGAATGAATCCTCTAGCATTTACTGACTGGCTGAAGATAGCAACATTTTCCAGTGTTAAAATTTTCGATTGGAGTGTGTAAAGGACGCTTGCATGACGTTACATATTTTTTTCAGTGTTATATTATTTCAGTTGGCGACAGTATTGAGAAAATTCCACTCTGTATAAAGTGTACACATGACACAGGCACACTACTCAGGTGCACAGGCACACTACTCAGGCATAAGATGTTAGCTATTGAGACAACGTAAATGTCGTACTACAATAGAATTCCTTAACTAATAACCTCCCCCACCCCGGCTACCCGAAAGTAACGTTTTTTTCTTTACCTTCCTATTGTACCTCCCTTATAGGGAAAAGACTGATGATGAAGATGATCACATTGAGCCCCAAAAGTAACAGCCCGTCCTAAAGTAACGGCCCTTTGAAGCAGTCAGCTCTAGAGAAACTCTCTGATCTCCAGCGCAATGTGTATTTCAGAAAAACCTGATTGCATAATTAAACAGCTTGAGGAGTTATGATTTTATTTCGAACTTACCTCCATTTTTCTTGAAACCATGATTTATAGTTTTTTTTAGGCGCTACCGTCGCCTCGTTGGCTATCTACCATCTCAGATCCAACGCGCTCGTGGAATAACTTAAACCTTAAATAGAAATTTTTGTTCAAAAAACGTAACTTCTATCAAAATTCCATTATGTCAGTGGTATTTTTAGCCACAGCGCTAAACGACTCATAACAAGGCCGCAAAATCAAAATTCCGGCCTGTGCGCATTGCGGAGCTATATAATTCATAATTATGTAACGCTAGTGAACACTAAGGCTGAAAGCGAGCAGATACAGTGGTTTAACGGACAGACCAATGTATCAGATACGGTGGAAAAGATTTGCCCTGCGAGACACATTGGGAAAAAACAGTGGCAGGGTGAACTGAACAAAATGTAACATGCTCGGTGGAAAAACGAATGTGTCTTCGACTACGAGTGCCCATCAGTTTTAACTCAATCTATCGACGCGAACCGTACGAAACAGGACGGGTGGCGAAATCTACAAATGGCCAAACTACAATGGACAAAGATGGCCATCACCAATCTAGCCAACTTACGACAGAAAAAGTTATGGAGACCATTGTTAATTCTGTAGGCTTCAGGGGTGGAAAGAAAAAAGCGAAGTTCTCCTTCAGCGTGGTCCTCTAAATTTAGGGAAGATAATTCAGAGCTGGCTCTCGGAACAGATATTGCACCTTTTCATGGTCAAAACAACAGTCCACTAGCCTGAAATGTTTGTCCATCTGACTCAGAGTCAAATTTCGCCTGTTCTGATGCATTTCTACCAGGATCAATAAGACGGAATCTTAACGCAATCTTAAACTAGACCTTTTAAATTCGTTTTTGTCTTAGTAATATTATATTCAGGATTTACCTCAATTAATTAACTTATTGTTTATTTTGTATTTTCACTGAAAAGCCCCTATGGGGAGTTGTCAATAAAGTATTGTATTGTATTGCATTGCATTGCATTGCATTGTATTGTATTGTATTGTATTGTATTGCATTGCATTGCATTGCATTGCATTGCATTGCATTGCATTGTATTGTATTGCATTGCATTGCATTGCATTGCATTGTATTGTATTGGAGGTTAATACTTTCAGCACATTGAACAATTTCCTTCAGACCTTAAGTAAAGACTATTCGCGACACTGTCCAATATTAAGTACTAGAAACTTTCGTCAAGAGGTAACTGATGCATGCAGTTCTTGTTTGCAGCCAGGAAAAACTATAAGGTGATGGCCGATTCAAAGAATAACCATCACCTGAGTTAAAACCAGAGGAAGATCCCCCAGTAACAACGAGGCAGTTGTGACACGAGATAATAGTGGTAACTGAGTATGGAAGCTTCAAGCATGGAACTGACATCAAGCGACTGCCCGATCACAAATTTGGCCTTTGCATTTCATATGCTATACCAAACGAGAAAGACCAGCCTGCTGTCGTCGAATCTGCAAAGTCATCAGTATGAATTGTAATCTGTGTTTTGACTTTTGGTAACAGCTGAGCCGGTCAAGTTTCGTTTCCTAAAACTCAACCTAAAAATACGGACATGTTAAACTGTTAAACTCTGGAGCTTTGAACAGCTGGTTGAGCTCCTTGGTGTTGTCGCTTAGCTCAGTAACGACTTTAAGAGCACCTTAGTCTCAGTAACCATTGAATTTGTGCAGGCTATACGAGGCAGTTTCACTCGGCATTTAACAATCTTAGATCATGTTGAAATTCCTTTCTTTACTTCACACCCACTGTACGTGTTGCACGTGTAAGAGAAAGCAGTTATTTATTGCCAGGACCTACAGATGCTAAGCTCAGTCTCCAGAGTGTCCTCTAGAGATTCTTATGAAGCTCAAACTGTTCATCTTCACTCTGAATATGACCTCCGCTCAGCCGTGGTCGAAACGGCAACGTAATTAACTTCCGATAGTCCTGAGTTTAAACCAATTACTACCTAGCAATGAAGTAAATAGTAGATGCTATAAAGATTTTAATAGCTCCATATCTTTCACTTCCCTTTTCCACATCGATATCACTGAACTTTTGCAAAGGTCGCATAACGTTATTATTATAAGTTTGAGTGATTTCTTCACATGCTTTGTTATTAAAATGTTTTCAGTCTTTCGCGCCACAGTTACCTGAACGACCAGGAATATTCGAAAATTCTAATCGCTTGCCGGTATAGAAATGTGGAAACTCATAAGTAACCATCGAAACTTGTTACTATTGTATCCAACATCCCTGCCATGTTTGGGAACGGAAGTGAGGTGGGATAAAAATAACCGGAAGTAAAAAAGCCAGTTTCTGAGAAAGAGCTCACTAGTCCCTAGTTTCCTAGAAACGTTTTGGAGAGATGGGGTCATTAGAAATGCACACAATAATAACAATTCCATCAAGTGGTTAACAAGTTGACGATTGCGACGCGATGCCAATACTCCCAAAGCGCTTTTGTTTCACAAGTTGTCAGAGGAAATCGAAAATTGTGTCAACTCAAATTCGCTTTGACAGATGAGCTTAGTGCAGTCTCTCGAGGTAAGCTGAAGTTAAGCAACGAAATTCTCTTAGTTCCAAAACATGCGCTTAGCGCAAGACGGGATTCATCTACTCTTAATTGCACTGTTTTACTAGACAACTGCACTAAATAATTACCGCGTCCATGCTACACTACACAATGAAGATTATTATTTATAGCCAATCAGAATCAAGATCACGTGCCAAACATGCACACGTTGGGAGCATATGAATCATTTCTGTTCCTAGCGTTCCATCACATGCAATGAATAAAATGGCCGATCAGATACAGTGGCTTGATGGGCAGGCAAAGGTCCCAGGAATCGTGGAGAAAATTTGCCCTAAAAGACACATCTGACAAAATAAATGGCTGGAGGAATGGAACGATATGTACCTCAACGATGGGTCTAGACACTGCTACGACTACATCTCTGATTATGAGTGTATTTTCGATCATCCTTTCGAAAGATTTAGGTACTTTTCGCCTGGGCCCTGGGAAACTCTACGAGGAGCCGTTACCAGAACCCCAATCTTTAGCAAGATATAGATATATACATTTGTAATTAATGAAAAGGGAAATAAAGAGGATGTTTTTTTTGGTTTTTTTTGTTTATTTTTGTTTATTAAAAAAAAAAATCCATCGCCAACCTTGTCCACTTCACTAGCCTAGAATTTGCCAATGGGATTATTACGTCTGGAGGCTTCAGAGGAGGATATAAGAAATATAATGAAGATGCAAAAGGACACGATGTCAAAGCGAAGTTCTCGTGGTGGAGCCCTATGTTTGGGGAGCATGAAAAAGAGCTGGTAAGGAACACTCTCGGAGAAGCTATACAACCTTTCCATGCTAAATTCCGCCGAGCCACAGTGACAGTGAAGTCGATGGGGGGAATCGGCGATCAATTCCATGAGGACGGCAGCGATCAAGACGAGGAAAAAGATAGTGATCATGGAAGCATGAAAGAAGGCAGCGAAGAGAACGATTCAGATGATAATAATGATAAAGACGATGATCAAGATGACTTACGTACACTCATACGGTTACAAAAACAGTTCGCCACCTCTGAGGCTTTCAACCCAACTGCACAACGCTATGGACAGTGCTACTTTCAGTATGACATAAACGATTTATGTGATTATTACGGGGTCCACTTCGACTGTGGGGTGCAGTTCAAAATACTGGGAACATTCAGCTACAAGAAAGAGGTTATGCATTCAGTCCTCATTTGCAGCCAAGAAAATGGCGATAACCTCTTTGAAGAGTACCCGCCTGTGTTAACACCGGAGGAAGATGTTAACAATGAAGCAGTCGTAACACGAGACCGCGAAAATGGTAACTGGGTATGGAAACCCCAAGCAACAGGAACTGAGATCAAGCGACTGCCCGATCAATGTGTTTATCCCATGTACCGCAGATGGGAGAATGTGGCCTTTGCATTTCATATACCTGACGAGTGGGAGCATGGTGACCCTGAAGAGGCTTTAATGTATGTTCCCGACCTACATGAACATTTACAATACCTATAAGACTGTGCCAATTAACTACATCTGGTAAATCTTGTTTTTGATTATAGACTCTTGTAAAATAGGGAACTTCAATAGGCCTACTCTGGGACCTTAGCTGATACTTGAAAAACCTAATATAATAATAGTCTAGCACCTATCTAGCCCTCAGGTAGTTTCACTCAATTAACAATCTCAGATCATGTTGAAAATCCTTTCCGGCTTACTTCAGAGTCACTGTTCCTTAAACGTATAAGAGACAGCAGTTATTTATTGCCAGGACCTACAGATGCTAAGCTCAGTCTCCAGAGTCTCCTCTAATGATGCTCATGATCATGCAGTTTGAAGCTCATCTTGCCTCTGAATATGACTTCCGCTCAGCCGTGGTCGAAACGGCAGTCATCAACAAAAGTTTTTTCAGAAATATCATCGTAATTAACTTCCGATAGTCCTGAGTTTAAACCAATTACTACCTAGCAATGAAGTAAATAGTAGATGCTATAAAGATTTTAATAGCTCAATATCTTTTACTTTCCTTTCTCACAGTATATCACTAAACTTTATCCAGTTGACAAAGGAGGCATACCGTTATTATTATAATTTTGAAATTAACATAGTGATTTCTTCACACGCTTTGTTATTAAAATGTTGTCAGTCTCTCGCGCCAAGGTTACCCAAACGACCAGGAATATTCGAAAATTCTAAGAACATCCAATCGCTTTCCGGGATAAAAATGTGAGAACTCAGAAGTAACCCATAAAACTTGTTAATAGTGTATCCAACTTCTCTGCCATGTTTGGGAACGGATGTGAGGTTGGATCCCTGAAAATAAAGCCAGTTTCTTAGAAAGAGTTCACTAGTTCCCAGTTTCCAATCAACGTTTTGGAGCCGGAAAGGAGGTCATTAGAAATGTACACAATAATAACAGCTCCATAAAGGAGTTAGCAAGCTGACAATGAACGATTGCGGCTTCATTTTCACAAGCTGTCAGAGGAAATTGAAAATTGCGTCAAACACAAATTCGCTTTGGCCGATGAGCTTAGTGCAGTCTCTCGAAGCAAGCTGCAGTTAAGCAGTAATTTCTCGAAAAAAGG
>OMLO01000501.1_pt1 | contig 25587 bp, 32 predicted proteins | sample 1674811 | NCBI WGS metagenome assembly OMLO01 (sample SAMN06265003, study PRJEB25207) | coral metagenome | isolation source: Coral host | place: Mexico:La Bocana,Puerto Morelos, Mexico | collected 2008-11-13
ATCCTTACAAAAAAGGCATGTTATCATTCAAATCACCAACAGTTAGTACAGCCACCCATTTACACTTAACATCCAAGGTGTTTCTAGTTGGTGGTTTCAACCCATATGAAAGATATCAGTCTAATTGGATCATTTCCCCAAATAGGGATAAAAATATGAAACAATTGAAACCACTCACCACTTAGTTTTGTTTACTGGCTCACTAAACCGAGGCCGACTGAAAATTTTTGCTCAGGATCCACCACCGTCTGCGATTCTTTGTACAATCGACGGCCCACCTGGGTTTTGGAGAAGCAGAGCAAAAGGGGTATATATAAATAAATGATATGATATATATATATATGCATCATATGGATGGAGAAGATGGAAACAGAAGGGTATATATCATATACAACAAAAATATCTGGCTGCACATATGAATATATCTTATAATATATGTATATCTATACCTACATATATGCAAACAATGTATCTGGAAACTCTAGGATGGTAGATATATAAATGTCTTGAAAAATTTGGAGAACATAACATGGAAACTCGGAGGCTCTGCTACTGAATGGGCATACTGTTTAACCATCTTTGAATCAGTGAGAACCTTGGAAGATTAAAGGGCCAGGGCGGCCAGGGCCAAATAACCCCAGAAATTATGTTTTCTTTTTTGTACAAATTTCTTGGAAAAATCTTGGAAAATACACAGATACATTGGTTTACCGGTTTACCTTTCAATTGCCTCTTCCAAGAAGTTGTTGTCTTCCCTCCGCACCTTGCGTGCCAGCGCTTGGCGTGTCGCCAGCTGATTCACGATGTGTTGCCCAACCACTTCCGCCACCCCTGTGGCGTTGCGGGACGCCTCGCGGACAGACACCGTCCTTAAGGGGGCGGAAAAAAACGAGAAGGGCCACTGCAAGCAACAGAGGTTATGGGAATCTAGGGTAACCCCCTCAATGCCATCCCGCTGCCCCAGAAAATACGGCCTGACTAAGGGATTATTAACCACCATTAGGGTCTTATTTCCTGGCGGTTGGCATTGGGTGGCGAATCTAGGTGGCGGGTTTCAGCCACCCATAGTGAAACATGCGGCCATCAAGATGGGAACGTTCTGATGTTCAGGGGTGAACATAAAAAATTAAATACTTGAAACCACTAGGAATGATTTGCACAAAAAAATCATGCCAATGTTTTGTTGTTTTTTTGGCATAGTTACCTGAATTTACTTATTGTGTTCCCTTAACATCCCCCACACATAAATAAATGCTTTATTCATCTTTCCCAATCTCCAGTGCAAAGCATCTTGTGACATCGCCTGCGAAGGTCCATGAATCGAAGAAAAGGATGGGGAGGATATCAACACATGGTAAAATCACGCCCGACCCACTACACGTACACAAAAATGTGAGGGAAACTAAAATATATAACTCATTGAACATGATGTCATCAACCTGCCTATATGTTGATTCATGAATTGTCAAATACGAAAACCAAACATCATCCAACCAGGACATTCCCAAACCAACGCCGGCATTTTGCCACTAAGCTTCATGGTAAATTCTTGCAAAGCATCCTTTGCAGGACAAAAAATGGTGAAATCGTCCACCTTCTTAGGAGAAAAAATGTGCCCTGGTGCGCGGAAGCAAAACGTCTCCAATTTCTTTTCCTCAGGTTCGTTTGCTGTTGGCAAAGGGAGAACATGGAGAATTCGGTTTCTTGTGTTGGCTACGTGAATATCTACGACTATGGATTGGTTCCTGAAAAGCCTTCGGTGTCAACGTACCAATGCCTGAAGTACCCCAATTTCACGGAAACCCAACCCTATCTGCCCGAAAAGAAAATACCAACCCCAAACTGAAGGCATCTGCTATTTAACGAACTATTGTGTGACGTTTACCCCCCCCGTTAAAACAAAACAACGTGCTGCACAGAAAATTCGACAAAAACAATCCCAGGGTCCAAGTCCGACCACGCACGTTCCAAGAGCTTGCGCCTCGGTTTTGCAATGAAAAAGCATGTTTTTTGTGCTTTAAAACAAAACAAGGAAGTAGTTTGGATCATCATGATGCACAGCATGTACACATATATGTATATATGTACAATGTATACACAGAAAAATCATCGGTCGAATCAATTTTTTTTGGAGCAGTAGCCGAACGAGCATGAAGCGTGGTCGGTCAAAACTAACTAACATCACAAACAGGGCTTTCCCCAATTCGCTCAGAACTCGCTCTTAATGACGAAAGGGAGTAAATCCTTGGAACAAACAACGCAAGAATTAATTCACAAAAGGACTACGCCTTTTGGAAACAAAGCAGTGAGAAGAAGCTTGGTACGGAAAACAGTTTCCTGGCAAGCGTTCTTGGGCCAAAGGATACAAACAAGAAGCAAGTCAGTAAGACCACAAATTCAAGAGCAAATGTGAGTTTTCTTTCCTTAATCAAGAACAACTCACCAATCAAACGAAGAATCAGCAGGAAACAAAACTACAAGAGAGAAAATTTTCCTGACCGATCAATCAAATAAAAACCTCTGAGTTCGAATTTGATAGCGAAAAATCAAACAGCCAAGAAAGCCCCCAGCTTTCAAGTCAAAAGATCTTTCTTACCAAACCACGTTCCAGTAAACCTGGTAAGAGAAGCAGTTCTCTGCAGGTAGCTCAAAACTTGTGAGGGTATGTAAGTCCTCTGCAAACAAACCACCAAGATATACTCTTGAAAAAGCAAGAAAATCCACCAGCCAAGAAAGCCCCCAGCTTTCAAGGCAATAGATCTTTCCAACAACGACAAGTCCAGCAACCTGTTAGGAGAAACAGTTCTCGGCAGGTAGCTCAAAACTTGTGAAAGGTAAAGGAAACAGTTCCCTGGCCAATCACGTAGAACCGCTGGTGGTTTATTTGAGCCGAGACGTCTTGAGCCAAAGGGTTACGGAGGTCGTGGCCTTCGGCACCGGGCACCAAAAACACATTGATGAAAGTCTGCCTTCACTGCCTTTGTCCTACGTTCTGACTCTTGCATCTCTGAAGTGTTCCACAAGCTGGGATACGGATCACAACCCGGATCAAGAGGATGTTCAGTCCAGTGTGAGCCGCCTCTGGAGGAAACCTTCTCATTCAAAGCCATGTTGTTGATGTACAATTCATTGGCCTCCGTCACTCGACAGGAGTTCCCAATTAGACAAATCACGTCTTCCCCCAAAACAACTGCGCAAGCCAACAGGCCTCGGTCCTGCAACTCTTCGATTGAAACGAGCTCTGGACACAGTGGAGCAAGGTGGGCCCCCACCTGTTGCATCAATGTGAGCTTCCGCCAATTCAACTAATTGCGAAAAAGCATGCGTCGGTTGCAAGATCAGCTGAAGTCAGGAACACGGATAAACCATAAACAAGGCCTGCTTTTCGATGCAATCATGTGAAATTTCATATGTGGATGTGAGCTGCAACTGAACAAAACGGCCGCTCAGAGTCCACTCAGTACTGCACCACCAGGAGGTAGCCATGAGCCACAGAATTTTAATCCTTCGCCAAGACAACTGCTCCTCGGACGTGGAAACAACAACATTCATTTCTACGGAAGACCATAGACGTGTAGATCGAGCCCATTCATTTCACAACTAGCAGCTGCACGAAGGCAACCCAAGACCAAGGAATCGGGCCAAATCATCTCACTTCCGGAGAACAATGGCACAGCACAGAGGAAACAGACCAAAGCAACCGCTGGAGCCAGCCGGCAAACTAATGTTGGCCACAAGCCTTACCAAGTGGAGTTCCAAAATTTAATCAGTGTCAGGCCCAGTAGATACCTCAAATCCTTCGAACTAGAGTTCCAAAATTTCATCCGTGGCAGGCCTGGATGTTCCTAAAAGTCAAGTGCTTTTCATGGTTTGAGTGGCCACATGAAAGTAAAATCCCACTAAACGGAGCTCTTTAGTTTGCCAAGTACCTCCAGATCCTACGACCTTCAGCCACGTTGCTCTGCTTTGGGATCTGTGGCCGCATTGGCTGCTGCTTCACCGGACAGGTCATAATGGTAGTGATAGATGGAACTGCTTGGATTCCAAATGATCCGAAAACAGTTCACATTCAACCTCGCAGGAGGTTGTGAGCGTGGGCTTCTTTGTGAAATCGAAGCATAGATGTTTTGGCATGTGGACATAGGGATGCTGTGCCGGTGTGTTATGTACCTGTTTACTCGTTGATCATTTAGTAATCAGTACTTATCAGTTCATCATTCAGCTCTTTCTCTATTTCTTTCCCAGCTCCCACATAAATGGCTTGAAATCGAAGCATTTTTAGATGTACGTACACAAGTATCATCGAATATCATCGAATATCTATGAACATCTAGTATATAGAAACCTAGTGAACACGAGAGGTTTCTCGCTCTTTACTGCTTGCTTGTGGTTCCGTACGCCGAAAGTTCGAAGTTCTAGGAAACCCTGTGAGGAAGGATGTCAAGGAATCATAGTGGAGCATGGTGGAAATGAGAATCCCTTCCGCTCAATGCATAGTATTCATATTTAGATTCCGTGGCGTCTCCGAAACGTTCCTCCGGTTTTTTTGTTTCAGGATTTTTCATGACTCTTCAGTCCGACGTTGCCTGACAGCAATTAGTCACTCCGGATCTGAAGTAGTTATCTGGGGAAAATCAAAACATGTGGAAGAAGTTGAACAACATAAATAATTAACATTGAATAACAACATGGAATCATCCGCACTCGTAACCCACCTTTGACATGTTTTTCGTTTTTTACCACCTACGGAATCTTTGGACATCATTCACAAAAAACGCGAGACTTGGTGATATTTCCAATGATCACCAAAGACTAGTTGGTGGTTTCAACCCATTTACAAAATATTAGTCAAATTGGAAACCTTCCCCAAGTAGGGGTGAAATAAACAATATTTGAAACCACCACCATAAAGATCATCGATATTTCCATCCCCCAAATGCTCGCAGAAGCACTTGAAGGTACTGCCAGGTCGTTCTTCGTTACCATTCACCAAGGGCTTAATCCCATCATCCACCAGTGGCTTCCATTGGTCCCGGAACATTGCATCCTTGGAATCCTTGGTCCAGTTCTGAAGTCATGGTTTCATGTCACAGGATCCAACAGGTCATCATTCACCAAGATATCACGTTTCATGGAATTTTTTGGGGATTTTTTTGGGACAACATTAAACTGCAGCATGTAAAACACATAAGATACATCTGGTACAAGTTTGTGTCGGTTTGACTGTAGGGAAAAAAAACCTATCAAATTTTCTCCCTCAAATGATTCCGGAAAGATGAACCTTTCCACCAACTGGGAAGTTCTAAAATTTCTGTCGGCCAGAATTTCTCATTGAAGTTTTGCAAGATGTGTAGAAGTGATTGAGCCACCCATGTAAAGGGTGATGTAGCTATGCACCCGTTACACGCCGGAAGTTTCAGGGGATGCCCCTGAAAAAGGACCATTTTCAGAGAGACTTGTCTTCCAATCATCATATTTTCGGCGAGCTCTTAAAGGATTCTTGGGTTACAAAACTCAATCCAGATTTACAGTAATTGGAAATCCACATAAAACGATGATCATCTTCGGCTCCTTCGGCTCGTGAAGTTTTCGAGGATTCCTCCTTTGGTTTTCATCACAGCTATGGTGACTGGTTTCAATTGAAGGATTCAAACATCCAAAGAATTCGGCTAAAGACAGCACCATCTTGAAACAATCTAGAAATCTGCAGCTGGCAACTGGCAATCTAAAAACCGTTTGGTAAATTCATGGATGGATCCAATTCATAGCTGATCCATTTTTATTGGATAACCATCAGGTCACACAGATGATTGGCAATTTTGATGGGAAATATTGAGAACCATAATGCCATGATTGGATCCATCCAACTGTTTCATCAAAAATTTCACCCAGAAAAAACCTTCAAATTTTGGTACCGGGTAGTACCCCGTGGGATTTTCCGGTCCTATTCATTCACTCTCTTTTGGGGGTCTGAGGTTGCGTGCTATCACAGGAAATTCATTGGATCTTGTGAGATTTATTGAGAACTCATTCTGATGGAATCATGGATCTTTGATCTTTGGATGCTTTGAAATAACTCCGTTCTATTGCAGAACAATGAACAATGAAATTCACAGCAAGCATCACTAAAAATGCGCACTTCCAAGTCCAAGACGTTTCAGGATTCGTCGCGATGCACAGGTGGACGATCTTCGCTGTTGTTTTGATACCGCTTTTCGTGTTTGTTTTATCCTTCTTTTTGAGGCAAAAAATGGGGTCCTTCCTTCTGTCATTTGCATGCCTGATAAGTTTGAACTCAGGTCTCGGTTTCGTTTACCGATTTCCCAATATATGCCACTACAGTTTCTTCAGCCAGAGAACTACTGCATTAAAAAAACAATGGAAAATGACCAAATGACTTCGCCTTGTATTGCAAGAGAGCGGTTGTTTCAAGTGACGGCTAATGATGGATGGACATTTGGCACGAAAACTAACTTGACGCTTATCGGCAACACGAAGGATATGTGCATGACTATGCAGCGGCTATGATCAAGATGTATTTGACTTGAAAAAATCATGAGGACAATCCGGATGACATGGTTACCACAACGTCGGCACTTTCTCATGCTCAAAATGGGGGATTCTTTTTTTAGTTGCCTATAAGAGGAGTCACCAATTCCCCCTGGTTGGTGGTTTCAACCCATTTGAAAAAATATGAGTCAAATTAGGAATCTTCCCCAATTTTCGGGGTGATTCCTAAAAAATGTTTGAGTTGCCACCACCAATTGCCCCAGTGACTGACATTACAAGCTTTTTATAAATGGCACCACCATCCACAGAGGCCATGAAAACCCACGGCCAACCACGGTGCCTCCAGCTGAGACTTGTGACCTGTGCATCCAGCGTGTTTTTTGTTGGGGGGTCCGGTCAAAACGGCATTCAAACGACCAGGAAAGAGAAGATATGGGTGTTTCCAACATTTTTTGGGGTACCCCAAAATGGATGGTTTATAATGGAAAACCCTATTAAAATGGATGATTTGGGGGTACCACGATTTTTGGAAACACCCATATATAGCTACAAAACAACATCAATTTACACCACGTAAAACTAACATGGTTCACCTGAAAATGGGGGCCCCCTGGAAGAGGAGATTCCTATTAAAACCCATCATTTTCAGGTTCCATGTTAGTTTTGGGGGGGGTATTTCTTTTTAATCCACAGATTTTTTGTTTTTGCTTCAATAGCTTTTTTCGGACCACAAAGAAGGGGATATCCTACTGAAGACGACAAAATTTTCACTTCCAGCAATTCTTGGGATAACTGGCAGGATGCAATATCATCCACCGGTTGCAGGGTTGCTTTGAACTTTGGCTAGCGCTAAGCAGGAAATGACTCCCATGATAAGAAATGAAGCTGCATCTAGCCGGAATTGGGGCTCATTCCCTCAATCTTTGCAGAATGGTCTCTTCTCAATTAAACTGAAGGTCTACTTCCATATGGACATCTTAATTCAAACATCTGGGCAAGCACACCAGATCAAACATCACCATAATGTAGATTTCGTTAATGATCTTTTTCAGAAAATTTACGTGTCGATACATCAAATGCCCAATCATTGAGTTTGACAACTCATCTGAGTCTTTTGGCGTAGGGAATTGGAATCAACTAGCAACCTATTGATGACAATATCTAATGAAAGGAGCAGTTATACTTCAATTTGGGAGTTGATTGACGATGACACACATACAGAATGATCCCCGTTTTTATAGGTTCACATACTCACCGTAATTTTTCACAACCCACTCAGCCAAAGATCAAAAAGTCAAACACATGAAACTTCCATTTTCCAACCTCTGACAATGACTTCAGCTTGCAGCATTTGGCGAGTTTGTCAAGTTAGCTAGTTAGTTGGTTAGTGGGTTTTCAGGGGTGTCAAGTATCCAGAATCAATTTATCCGAACTGACTTAGGTATCAAATACATTGTACATCTCACAGAATTACAGTAAATTCAAGCCTTTCAACTATTTGCAGAGTAGTGGTTAACGTCGGTGGTTTACTTTTCTGGGCATATACCTAGTATCAATCCTTTTCATAACAACATTCTGCTCCCAACGTCAATCACCAACCGACTCAATCATCCGAAACTCTTCGTCTTCCAAGCTGCCAGTGCTAGGCGTTGCTGGCTGCGGCGGAAGAACCGACAGGCAACATTCCTGAATCGCATCACTCTTTTGTGATGGCAAACATCCCCCATATCTAAGGTTAGTAGCTGTATCTGTATCTTGTTGATTACCCTCAGGAAACGATCACATATCCCACCTGGGGAAAAGGAAAAACATGTTCAAAAGTGACTTGGGATGGGATATGTTAGTTCCCCGGAGGGTAGCAGCTTGTTGTAGCAGCACTTAAGCATATGTCCCAACGTGAAAGCGAATCAAGGTAAGTATATATGAAACGTCCACATGTTGCATTCGTCGTTTTGTTCATGTTTGTGAAATGCAGTCAAGTCGGAAGGGCTTCTTCAAATTTGGATGGGGTTGCAAGATGTTGCAAGTGTGCCAAAAAAAGAAATACTTCATCAAGTGGAACAAAAACAATAACATAATATAATGATATATATATATATATCCCGTTGTAAGTGACACTTTCTTAATGGCACATTGGTAAATCCCTATAAAAACCTATAAAACGATGAGGCTTTTAACATCTCAAGCGAAGCATTTACATGGAAGCCTGATGAGTCACATAGTGATCAGTCACATAGCACTAGACACTGCTGCTTCAACAGGTCAAGGAACAAATGCTACGGTATCCGAGTGAATCATAATATTTCACCCACTTGGAATTTAAATGAAATAATATCATTTGGGCGAAAAATTTCCCTAGATTTCATGCCAACATGTGACAATTATCTACTGTATCAACTATCAACCTTTAACGCTTCATTTCCCATATGATTCCAACCATATCCAACTATTCACCCTCTCCTGCCGTCTGTCTGCAGATCCGCGACGCCAACCTTTGGCAGGTAATGGTTGGGACGTGAAGTCTGTCATGTCAGGTACCAGGTACCACCTCCTAGGGCGGCCCTATGATGTACACTTCACAAACAAACACCAATTAACAATAACTGCGAAGTCTCATGGATATATACGTCGTCATGCTCAATTTGTTACTATATATATAATACATATAGATGTTTGTGTATGTTTTGTCATTCCTCCCTATGTTCTTGTAAGCCCAAAATCTTTGAATCACATCTGCAAAAATACAAAATCTCAGGTGGTCCGTGTTGTCGATGGAGGTGAATGAAGTGGTTTGCCCAACAAACATCGCCCTCAACATTCACCAACTCAACTCCATCGTTGAACCCAGCAAGCTCATCATAACCATCATCATCATCATCATCATCATCATCATCATCTTAAAATGCTTGGCAAAAGTTCCAAAACATTTTCTCCCAAATGGTGATTTACCATGGTACAATCCGTAAAAGAAACAAAATCACCTTCAACAAATCCAAGTCATTTACCTTCATCATCATCCACGTCATCATCCCTCATCATCCCGATGAACATATTGTGTTTCCCTGCCAAAACCCAACTTACTCGGTGCCAAAATGGTGTTGCGCTGTGCCATTGGGATCTGAGATTTCTCCTGGCGCCAGCTGAATTAATAGGAACTGAGATTCATGGAACTGGGAAACATGCAAAAAGCTACCCTTCATCTCATACTCCTGGAAGTGAAAAATGGGATGCCTCCAATAGCATGGTTGCCTTTCAAACACAGCCATTTTCCACTGAACCGTGGTGATGGGAGAAAGAGTAAAATGAAACTCGTTTCAATTTGCAACTTTGGATCATCTCCATCTGTTCATCATCTTCCAATGCTCGAGGCATTTCATATTACAACAATGAATAAGGCAACAACCAGAATGGCGCATATGCCCATCTCATCTTCATTTCCATCAACCCTAGCCATGCGTATTTTGTTGATCCTGTTTTTCGATCAACCTTCAAAGACGAACCAAACCTTTACCTGTAAAACGGTTATTTCACCATTTCCATCCAGTAGAAACGGGGTTGTTTAGAGTTCCAGGATGTCCACATCTCCTGGATCAGCCAACCCACATCATGTTGAGCTGTCTCAGGCCAGAAGAATTGCTCATTCGGCGCGTGGCTTCGTCCAAAGCTCCTGAAAAAAAGTCGGAATGTCAAGGTCACCAGGGCAAATGGAAACATATTTCACCAATGCTGAAAACTTTTCCGGCAGTTTTGTTCTAAAGGGTACATGTTTGAGCGTCAAATCTCCCGGGTATTCTGTTCTCTTCAATATCTACATCAAATCTTTATATAGTCTTTTTTGGGGGGGTTAGATCTGTAGGAGCTCAGATTGGCTGTTTATTTCTAACAAGAAACATCAGGAGAGAGACAAATATCAATCCATCTATTCTGTTTACATAAAACCAACAAAGAATGGATGTGTTGTAAATATGTCAATCAATGGCTAACTGATGGCGACGGTTGGTGGTTTAGTATCCCGTAAACCCTTTTTGAAAAGGATTCCTATTGGCAAATTGATACTACTTTCCAAAGGGTTGATCTTCAGGTTCCATGTGAGCCACAAAAAACCGGCCTTCCTTTCCATTAACAATGGTTGTTTAATGACGGGATCCTTATGTCATGGTTTATGAAACAATCCCCACATAACTCGGCAGGATTTCATTCCCCCCAACAAACCCTAAACAAACAGGGGCCCATTTCATTGCTCATGTTTATTTTCGGGGATCTTGCAGCTGCAAAGCCACAAGAGGGGAACATGAACAGTACTCAAGGCGCAACTTCTGTACACAGGTTTGTCACATCTAAACCAACAAAAAAAACAGCGGAGTCCTGTTCCCTTAAACATATCCAAACTCGGAACTCTTGAGTATTTGTTCCTTGCTATGCAATTTTGTAATCTAGAAATTAAAATCTACCAAAGAAAAACAAATGCCTGGAACCTCAAAAAAAACAACGTTGGAAGTTGAAGGGGATTTCAAAAACAATTTCTCCAAGCAACAAAAAACCTGGTTTCAACCCATTTGAAAAATAAGATCGTCAACTTGGATCATTTTCCCAAGAGTAAAAAATATGAAACATTTGAAACCACCACATAGCGATGGTTTACTATAATCCCTATATAATTGGGTAGTATTTCATTCCTTACATAACCCAACCAACGAGGGTTTTAACTAGGGATCCCCTAGAAGACCCATCCCATGGTTGGCTTTCATTGATTTTCCCGGCCTTACGGCCTCAATCATTTCTTCGTTGGTTTCGGGAGCGCCATCGGGATGCACCTGCTGAAGTGCCGTCATAGGAGTTGATGGTTAAGAAATCCCAAACAACCAGCGTTTGGATGCAAAAAAAAAATAAAAACCCTGTAAATCATGAGATAAACTACCAACCTCAACTGGTTTTTTCCGGATTTCTGAACCATCAACCGCAGGAGTTGGGATTGATAGAGATTTATAGAGCTTTACATTCCACAACAATTGGCCAACTACCCTCCCTGAAACTGCGAGTTTACCCTTGAAAAGTGATGGTTGGACGACGAGGGGAGGCCATCTTTTTAGGTGCTATGTTAGTTTCAAGGAGTGTAATTGTTAAACAAAACACTACCAGTAGTTTGGAAATTTTGTCATTGGAAGATATTTCAATTTTCCCCTCCCAATCAAAAAACATGGCTGCCATGATTTCTTCCATTTTTGAGGAGGACATGTTGATGGTTGGATGCTGAAAAAGTAAGCCAACCATCAATCACAGCTTTCAGCCCTCCTGTTCATTGCCTCCCTTGATAACTATATTTATATATATATATATTATATCTGACTATACCAAGGGGTTAGATATCAAGGGGTTAGCTTTGTCAAGAACGACTTTAAAAACGACACATGATTGAACCAGCGGACTCCTGGAAAAAAGAACATACAAATAAGATTCTACATCTATGTAGAGTATCATTCTTGAAATACCAAATATATTGAATTGAGTACCCTTGAAAAGGCAAACCTTCAATAGGAGAATTTGAATCTGGGATTGCATTCGAAGATTACAGAATGTCATATTCATCCCCAAATAAGTTTCCCAAAAACAATGCAAAAACACATCCCAGAATCTTCTATTACAATATGACAATATGTAATTCTCATATCTAAAGATAACTTCATCCTGAACTAGCTGTGTTGAGAGTTGCCACCGACGCATTCATCGCCTGGCATGGCTTCTTTGGCACGTCCAGGGCTCGACACACGCTCCTGGGCGTAAGGGTTTCGAATTGTAGGGGTACCCCCAAAGTAACAAAACCACAAAACCAAACCATTAGCTGACTTAAGATGCTTGAAACGAAAATAAGACTCACACCTTGTTGGAAAAACGCACGAACGGCTGGAACCTGAAGATTACCCTTGTTGGAAAGGAAAATCATCTTCAAAACCTCCGTTTTTTGTGGGGCTCAATATGTTTAGTTTCTGGAGGGAGTATGTACACAGCTTCCACAAAAAAGGGTGCCCAAGAATAACCACTGAAATTGACTCTTCGTTCTTTTTGGTTGGTGGCCCCACCCACATTCGCTGCAGGTAGAACATCAGATATGACAAGGGGTAGAGGTCAACAACTGCAACATCTACATGAAACTGACTGTTAGCGGATTACGCTATCGTTGAACTATGGCAATGGCTTCCAAAGATGTGGATTTAGTAAAGAAAAACAAAGCGGGAGTTGAGGCATGCACTTTTACAGGTAATACAGGTAAAACATGTCAGTCACTACAACACTGAAAACTACAGGTAATATAGAAAGCTCAACAAATCAAGGTTGATTTCAGGGACCCCCACTAATGGGACCCTCTTATGTAAGCTTCCCATACTATTCCCATACCATTCCCATATCTTGAGGGATTCTTATGGGAGTGGTATGGGAATAGTATGGGAAAGGGGTCCCAATATTGGGGGTCAATGAAAATTCCATTGAACAAATGCATGTCACTAACATCCAACTCCATTTGCCACCAACGTTTATGACACAACAGGGGTCATTACCTTACCAACCCAAACAATGCACTCGTTTAATGGGAAATCCTTCAGATTTGCTATACGTTTGCATTAACTTTGATCCCCCAAAAGGGATCCCATGTAATGAATCCTGTACTATGGATTGCCAACCAAGAACTGCCAAGTAATCACCTCTCCAATCGTTGTTCCCTTTTCGTTGGCTCCTTATCGAAAATTGGGCGCTCGCGGGAGCATGGACATTCTCCTTGCGAATCCGCTGCCTGCTTCGAATTCTCGAAATTTTCAGGATCTATGTCTGGTTAGGGTCGAGTGATGTGGACTGACATACAATTCTTGGACTGTGTGGATGATAGCTGTTTCACTGTGCTTGTAAAAAGCCAGTTCATGACCATTTCTTGGAAGATGTCGACGTTTGGAAAAATGTTGGAAGATTAAAGCTAGATGTTCTCGCCAAGCAAACCAAAGACATTAAATGGCAGAACAGCATGTTCAAACAGCGCTCTTTGGTTCAATGATGTCTTTTTTGACACTGTGAGGGATGAACAAAAGACAACATAGTAGTCTTGTATATTATATATTATGTATATAACGTTGCTAAGTATATACATACAGTACATTACCATCCGGAGTAGATAGAATCTGGAATTGAAATATCCCCTGAATCCAGAAATTGCAACTAACATAACTGTGCCAAATTCTATCTATTTCTGTCTACTGCAGGATGGTGAAATATTGCATATATAACATATAACATATATCTAAGTCTATTTATAGGTGGACAATAAAAAAAAGAAACACCTTTAGTAGGTTGCTTTGGCATGATTTCGATAAATTCCATCAAGCATTGCCCAGTGTTTTTCTGGACTCCAGGCACCTCCAGTTTTCTTGACCCATGAAGCTTTGAATGTCCTTAGGACAAGTCATGTCATGCCCGGGGTCATCGGGGTCATTATGGGTCATGTTCCATCAACTTGTAATGAATCATTTTCAAGGTCGAACCCACCATTTTGATATACTTCTCTGCAAAGTAACGGCTGGAGCCAAGACGAAATCACCCTTTTGGAAAGGAAAATCATCTTCCAAATCTACTTTTTGGGTTCAAAATGATAAACATGTTAGTTCTGTGGGATGTAAACATTGTAAAATCCTGTGCAAATAATGAGTTATTTGCTAGGGGTGATCCCTCATTCCAGTACTAGCTGGTGGTTGAAACAAAAGAAAAGAATGCAAACCGGGTCATTTGCCCAAGTAGATGTGAAAAACACAATTCTTGAAACTATCCGCCTAGAGCAACAGTCAGTAGAAGAATCATGAAGCAGGGACCCCTTGAACAAATTTTCACTATCGACTACTACTGGGTGGTCCTCCAGCCCAACCCACGCGGATTTTCTCATTTGCTCATCGTCTAGGGTATAGATTTGGTCTGAACAAGTTAAAAAAATCCAGTGGTAGCCATGTGATGAAAAATCACATTCAACAATTCCACAGTAGGCGTTGATCTTAATTGTGCTTGGAAGACATCTATAGATCTTACAAAGTATATATAAATCATGGAAAGAATCCATTGAGAACACAACCCACTTACCCTTGTCTGTTTGCGTCATTATATGAGTACGAACCCAAACAATGCACTATATATAAAGGGGAAATCCCTCAAATTTACCATACATTTGCTGCTGGTTTGATTCCCCTAAATAGGGTATTCAATTATTTTTGGGGGAAACACAAAAAACATCAAAAAACATCAACAAAAGCACACATCGCGTGAGGTGCTTCCCCGTACAGATGGCAACAGTATGTACCACTTACCGTAGTAAACAGATGCTTCACTAGTTGGATGTATCAACCCCATCTCTTTGAGAATGTTTTCGTGAAAATGGCTTCTTTCCCCAATTTTCGGGGTGACATTGGAACCAAAAAAACATATTTCAAGCCACCACCCTAGATTTATGATCTCAAACCACTTCCACCCGTTTTTTTCCTGAAGGGGTCAAGTGGCATTCTCCGGTGCTCTGTGCCGCCGCTTGCCTTCGGAGTTGCCCGAGGACACCGAGGCGCTGAGGGCCGTGGACATGGCGAAGGCTTCAGCTCGAGGGACTTTTTTTCAAGTTGGGATGAAAAGCTGGGCATTTTTCAATGAAATATGATGATTTAAAATGAGTGATTTATGAGTGATTTATGATGAAAAATCTGAGATTTGTTTCTGTGCCTCTTTAAGAAAAACACATGTATGATGAAACAAACACAAACATATGAAACATCTTATTATGAATAGCTAAAGGGATCCTTGTAACGACAGGTGCGGAGAAACAATACAGGACTGCAACCAGTGGCTCAAAATGACCATGTTTCAGTAGAATTCTTGTTGATCTGGAAGTGATTGCATGAATCCTGTCTTTGGAAGATTGGATTTCTGATGATTTATGAGTTCATGGCACTAAAAACTGAGAAATCTTTTGTGGCATAGTGAGTGAGTATTTGTTGCGCCATCTGGCAGTTGTCAAACACTGTTGATACCAAACTTCAATCAATTTCCATCATCATATCGGTCCCAGCAAATTTATTGACATACAAACACATGACCCACTTTTGAATACTTTCCTTCAATTTTGTTGCTGATTTGGTTCTCAAGGGTCTTAGCTGTGGGGATTCTGTTAGACCCAATTTGGGCCTCAGAAAACGAGCAGCGAGTTGTGCCAAACACAACGGGTCAACATGAAAAAACAGCACAGGTGTATCCCATTCTATGCAAGTGGCATGGGGACACGAGGAATAGAAACCCGAGATAGAATTGTGATCTTTCATGAAAATGGGAACATTATAGATTTAGATAGGGATCCGTGATACTACTTATGTGTATGGTGTGAAGATTTGTAAGTATTATGGTATATGTGGGATCTATATATATATATATATATCCCTCCCCCAGTAACGACCCCAATTTTCAAATCTGTCGGGCTGAAGGGATCCCTCTTATTCACCTACATAGCCGCATGCAGGGATGGGATGTCACCGCACAAATTACCTAAAAATCAGCATCACATTGATTCATTTCGTGCAAATTGACAGAACAAAATCCTTTGATTTCTTCAGTTTCACTGAGTTTCACAAGTATTTGAGGTGCGGGAAACAAACATCCTGCTAGCTGATCAGTATCAATAGTCAAGTTGTGTCATTCCATTGGCTCAGTGTATCAACTACCAGGTTTTTTTTCCAAGCCGCGAAATATTCTCCCGGTTTTTTGTGCCGTTTGCCGGGTTGAGAGGTGTTGCATTGACCAGGCCATACCAGGAATTGAAATCAGGTCCGGTCGGCCGACCTTTCGAAGGGTGAAACGTAAAAAGATGGGAAGGTCAGGTACCTTGGACTCTGGACCGTCCAAACAATTCTCACCATTTTCTTTTTTGGGGAAAAAACCTTTTGGGGCGGCTTCAACTTTGATCCACTCCTCGATCCACTGGATCTTCGTGAAATGGGGAGATATTTTTCTTTCCTACAAAAATGGAGGTTTAACAAAGCTGATTTTCAGTGATTTTCAGCCATGAAACATTTCCAGGGGATAAGAAATGGGTATCTGAAATGTTGCTTCGATTTTTTTTTTGAGGGGAAAACTCAAATTGAGTTCAAAAATAGCACACCTTTCAGGTTGCAAGGATTGATGAGGAACAACTCCAGTGAACCCCTTGATAGAGAAGATCCCAATAAAACCAATGATTCATTGCTGTTTGTTGGATTTCTTCCATCAACAAGGATCATTCGAGCAAGCTAAGCTGTTCAACAAGCGAGATTGTGATGGATTGTGATGTTCACGAATGAAAAAAAAAGGGCGAAACAAACAAATAAATAAAATTGCCGGTATCATGAACACATTGATGTTTACATCTAAATTTGAAATCAACGGAAACAAGGTAGAACATATACAAGCATTTATTGAGAAAAAAACCTTTTGAACATCCAACACCACAAGCTATCATGTTTGCAATTGAAAAACCCTTCCCTCAGTACAACTTCATTCATCTCGCCATGGATTTTTCAGATGCGCCATACCTGGAGCTGACAAACGGGGGGCAAACTAAGCTGGGAAACTGAAGTAAACATCTGGAACCACCTCGGAAGGGAGAAGTTTCCACCCGAAATTTCCTGTGACTCTTTTTGGGTGTTTCATGTTCACCTCCTGTTCTCTTGATATATTCCCATTCAATTTACTCAAATCAATATGATATAGATCATAGATAATGCATAAATGACAAGAACATCTCTGGATCAACACCATAACATAGTTCACATTCCCAAACTTTTTGGGGCCGACTTATCGGAGTGACTTTCTCAGTTTCCCTTACACCTAAGCACATCGAACCAGCTCCGTTTCACCTGGAAGCAAGCCACTAAATGGGGCAAGTCATCCATGGTTGGTAATGCTGCGTTTTGGTGGACAAACGGATTTCCAAATCATATAAAAACAGGACTGGAAACTCCTAAATTTACCATGTTGAACCTCAAAATTGATCAAGTCATCTAGCCTACAATTTCATGATGTTCGATGGAAGAAAATGTTGTTCTTCCTTCCCCGATGAAAAACATCATGAGGTCGCGTTTATAACCAACAAAGCTGGAAGATTCCATCACTAGAACTAGATTTAGTTTGTATGAAAACCAATTTTATTCTTTGATGGTATTCACGATCTTTGATGGTCAATTACCATTCTTTTGGAGGTCTTTCAACCTGTCTTTCTATGATTTTCCATGTGTCTTTTTGTTATGAGTGAACAACAAGATTGATTTCCTGCTTTTCCTCCCATTGAAACCAGTGGAAAGGGACTCGTTTGTCGAGGAAACGCATCTCCTGCTTTGGGACCTATTTTCCCTGGTTGCTATGATTCTTACAAAGTACCCTCCAGAAAACTAGCATCACAATGGAAAGTCACCATTTCTTTTAATAGGAGATACATCTTCAAATCGTAGTTTTTCCATTTTTCAATATCTTCATGTTAGTTTTCCGGCGGTGTAAGCCATAAAAAATAAACTATGCCCTTGTGCACCGGAACGCTTTTCTTTTTATCTGGCATCGGAAATCATACGCTGTAGCGGTGGACCAGCACATCCTGGATTGGGTGGGGTATCTTTGCAAAGGCCTGGAGTTTTTACAGAGAATTTTGATCATGATAAATCACATATCCATACAAATCCCCAGGCACAATCGAAAACCATCTATATAAAGTAGGGTGTCTCAACCCAAACTAAACAAAACAGTACCAAATGTGGATCATCTATCTAGAACTGGCAACAAAAACTTCTCTTTTTCACAAGATGTTTGGATGCCTATCACAATAATTCATCCAAGGATCCGTGCAATTAGAACTATAGCATGTACTCCAAATCATGTCATAGGATCTCATTCATTTCCTTGTATTTGCTCTGCGTCAAAATCCAGCCTAATCGAACTCCATCTGTGGAATACTGAACTATATATGTTGTTTATATATTATTGTATGATCTATGACGAATTTCACAGTCTTTTTGATAAAAGTATTCTCATCTTTCTTAGTTTTTCGCATCCGACTTTTGCATTTTGCGGGTGTCCTGAGCGTCAGACCATTCAGCCCTTAAGAAGGAAGCACTCACATGGTCCTTGGCATCTCAGGTGTGCTGCGAAACGGAGAAGCTACCAGTGGATCACTTAACCCCCAAAACCATGATTTTCTGATATGAATTATGATGACACATATTCACCCCAATATTGATGACACATAGTTTTGGGAGATGTTTTTTTTGGGGGAGATTTCTGATTTTTTTGTTTATACATCTCAAAAAAAAACTAATATACATCAAATCCCAACAAGGCGGCTGGTTCAAATTCGATGTTCCAATATCGTTTCGGGGTGTTTTCTTTCAGGTTTTTGGCGACGTCCACCTTGCCGTTTGAAGGGAAACTGTCATATGTTCCGTCTACCTTGGGCTCAGCAAACATCAAATGAAGCAGAAATACCGAGGAAACATAATATGATTGCAGTAAATAAATAATTATTTGTGTGATATATGAACATCTATATAGAAGCTTTATATATGTATATATACAATGTATATAGTGTCAAACTAAACAATGAAGTAACAATACGTAGGATCATCGTGTGAATACAACCAAGCAATATCAATCAAGACTCAAGTAAAACATCAATGTATCCATTCTTGCAAACTTTGAAGGAACAAAACAGCAAATGAGTCCCCAACAATCATCAAAGCATCTACTGTCTATGCAACTGGCGACCTTGATGTCTTCTTTTTGATGAACGTGTCCCACAAAACCTACCCTCCAGGGAACGAACATATCCCTACCAAGGCACTTCTGAAGATGATTTTCATTTTCCCCAGGTGGGAATATGTCTTCGTTCCCTGAAGTGTATCACCAAAACTTCTTTTCAAAGTCCAAGAATCCAATCCTTCACGCGGCTCCAAACGTTTTCCAACGGACCAGACGACGCGTCGCCGGGATGATGGTATTGATTGCAGCAGGTCAATGAAACGTTCCTTGGGAAACGGTAGGTATTGGGCTACCTATTTTCAATTGGTTTTTGGTGCATGTGATGTTCCAGTCTTAGCTATGATATTTTCCAGTCAGAGTCATAGCTATCAGCCATCTTTGATATTTAGAATTTAGACTCGTTTTACAATGCCCACCCCCATGATCCCCTTCCATTTCCCCCATCCTGGGCTTTGCGAAGGAATGTCTTTGTTAAACACTGAAAATGGTTGAACCCCTCAAAAGTTGGGTCGATGACCATCATCTTAAGCCCCACAAAAAGAGGGTGATGCTTCCAACAAAAACACCGAGCAGCTGCCACTTGACGTGTACCTGCTGGCAACTTCCCAACCTTACAGAAGAAACGGATGCAAAACAAAAAAACAACAAGGTCGAGCACATGAGCAGTGACCATTTGAACCATCGTTATTTGCTGTATACAGGGGACTATTTTTACCCACCAGTTATATAGCGGATTGTACTACCCGCTAGTTATGTAAGGACTATTTCATAAGCCATTGTAAGATTTTATAAGGATCCCTGTGGAGGAGTCAGGATTTCATGGAATCTGTCATAAGGGTTTTGAACATTGCTCGATTGGTGATTTCGTAACGTAATTTTCCCGAGTTGGATGAGCCCCAACATACTGTACTAAAATTACTAATCCAAAAACCATGTGATGTCAAGTGCAACGTGCTTTTATCTTTGGAACTTTTCAAGATTTGGGAAGAGCGGAGTTCCAACTGCAGCATGCAGCTTCTACATGCCCAACATACTCCGTCTGAAAATTCTGAACCTCCAAATTGTTGACCAATTTGGGGACAAAACAAATCCAGCAGTCATTGATCGCTCCACTAATATGAGCGCTCAATCGTACAACTCAATCCCTCCAGACTCCAGAATTCATCATTTTTGTGCAATTGAAATCATTCCTGCTTAACCTGCATTAAGAATAAATAAACCCCCTATTTGGAGGATTTCCCGTACTTACAACTACCAATTTACCTAAAGGGGTTTGACCAACCGGTGCGCAAATATCCACCGAACCCGCGGTCAATCATTCAAGCTACACGACGCATGGTCAAGAGGAAGTGCGAGGCAGTTTCCAATGCTTCAATGGGAAGATCCTTCAAACAGTTTCCTTGAAGCAACCTCGACAGGGAACTGGTTGCAAGCCATGATTTATGTCGTTGTGGATGGTGGTGGTGCTGCTGCTGCTGATGATTATTACTAATGCCAAAGAGGCCACTGAAAAGGACGTATTTCCATTCAGGGCAGTGTGATCAAGTCACACATCTTCTTTTTGACATCGTTCTTCCCACACATGTTTGATTTATTTTGGAAGAGGGCTTGATTGAGCAAACACACATACACACATACTACATGACATATGTGTGCATACATATCATATACTATTTGTATCATAAACACACACGCAAATATCATCACTCTTGCTAGAAAAAATCAAGGGGCAGGATTTTAATTACATTTTCCAATTCGCTAAGCCGCAGCAGGACTTCGTGAATTAAGCAGTTTGGTCAACGGTTTTATAGAAATGTACAGATAAGTGCAGCTCCATATCATGCCCTCAACCACGCCAGGCATAACACGAACAAAGCCCATACAGTACCACCAATAGTTGAGGAAACACAACAAGGTGAAGAAAAAAAACATTATCGCATTCTTGACTATCCACTGCCATTATGGTACGGGGATTATCCTCCCTATCATTCATCGCAAGCAGTGGAACAATGTGACTTAAGAAGAGACTTGCTGTCTTTACCAGCAAAACGGACCTTTATCAGGAAAAAGGATACATTTATATTTGCCACTTTCCATCGGCTGAATGAAGAAAATTGGTTTCCAGTAAAACAACCATTTCTGGTTGAATTTCTTCGGAAACCCACTGGATCCTGAAAGTCATAGATCATTTTCATCGTGGTTCCCATTTTCCATTGCCCAGTTGGTGGTTGAACCACCCATCTGAACAAAAATATGTTCATCAAATATCAAATTGAATCATTTTCCCCATTTTTATGGGTAACAAGATCCCAACAGCTGAATGAAACCACCCTAGTTGTGCAAGGAAAACGCAAATCCAAGGACCATCAACTCGTGAAAGGTCAAGCAACTTCACAGATCCACAGATGGCTGAAACTTTTCGAAGGCCCTGTAAACCCTCTGCTGCTGCAGTTGCACGTGTTGGACTCAGCCTTGGTTTTTTTGGGGGTGAACTGTTCGAAGCACATGACAGCATTTTTTTCACAAGAAAACAATAGACATGGGACATGAACGTTATCTTTGAAATGGAACAAAAATAACAAAGATTCACAAATTTGATCAAATTTGGTGGTTTTCAGCCTTTCTTTCGCCCATTTTTAGAGCATCCAAAATGTCTGTTTTTTCGCTTCTCGCTTCGTTCCCCAGCGTATGGGATCCCGAAATCCAAGATTTACCAAGGAACATGTCATATCATTATCCCTCCTCGAAACCACAAAAAAACGCACCCTTAAACATGAGAAAACAACCCTTAACTAATGATGGGTTGGACGAACTGGTAAAAAACCTTGTGCCTAAACCATGGAGTGGTGGGATGAAAGGCAGGTAGCAACTCTTGTCTCAGTGCTGTGTTCTTTTGCTTGAAAACAACACGTTCACAGGAACATCACACCATTTCAAAAGCTATAATTCATGACATCTTCAAAATAAGACCGTGGTTCCAGTGTTACAGAATTTGAACAAACAACTATTCAAACATGTTGTTTGGCAAATCTTTGAATTAAGAACCACATCGGCACATTGAAGTTTCTCCAGCCCTTCAGAAACCAAGAAGCTCAATTCCCCAGCAAGGAGCATAGGGTACAATGCTGGAAGCAATCATTACCAGCTTTCCCAAACCGCTGCCCACCTTGAAGAGGGCAAAGAAAACTACCGGGTGGTTGAACCTGCTGTTTGAACGTTGAAAATCTGCTGTCTTCAAATTGGATCATGAAAAACCCGAATTTTGAGGGTAAACTGTTGAAAAGACCACCTAGAAAACGACCTTTGCTAACGGAAGATGGGATGGAAAAGTGAACAAAACCCAATGGAAGCATAGATATTCAATGATGTTCACATATAAACCAAGTCCAAGAGGAACCAGATCTGTTCCAAATTGGAACTGGGTTGATGCCTTTGATTCAGTTTGTATGATTCATCTACTTCACTGAATGCTGACTGAATCTGAAGTAAGTTGTAAGTTGAATCGATCATTCACACCAACCCCCGCAGCACTGCTTTTGTTTGGCGTAAGCCATCACCTAAAAAGGGATCTCACTCAAGGACCACAGCAAGGATCTTCAGGGTGGTCTTTGGGGTCGTCAGGGTCAAAAGGATTGACATTTTGACACCTCTTTTGATACCTCTTATGGCTCGGCAGCACCCACAGCCACAAGCCCCACGGAAAGAGACTTTCTATTTTGTTGTGCATTTCCCTTCCCCCTCACTAGTTGAAGAATCATTCGAAGAGGAAGAAGAAGTTGAACATTGCCACCACAGTGATGGAACGGAATGATATGAGAGGGTGTTTGAGCTACGATGGCCAAATACAAGGAAAGAGCCACTTTCATTTTGGAAAGGATCCACTTTGAGCTGGACTTGGTTTATAGATACTCCCTCTTAAACATGCTCAAACAGGATGGTATAAAATATGGAAACCAATATTTAGATCTCAAGCTATCATCTTTGGAGGCTTCTTTTCGAAGATGAACATGGGACAATCTGCAGTTCTGTCCTACCTATATGTCATACGGTTTTTGAGAACAACTCCTTCACCACCAAAGTACACTTGAAGTGTCATCCAAACAAATGAGTCCAATGGTGGAAATCCTGCGATGGGTTTCCACATCCCATATGCTGGGCGCCACGTGCAGGATTCCTTCCATCAAAAGTATATTAGTCATTCTAATCAACAAACCACGGCTTAAGTACCTTCTGTGTTGCTTCGATCTGCAGCCCAAGCACATCCACAAAACCTTCAATGTCATCTTCAGCAGAAAGAAGCTGAGCAAAACCTCAACATCACTAGATCCAACTCGGTGTGAACATAGGTCAACAATTTTCGGGCATCACAAACTCCAAGAAAGATAAAGTAAAATGCAAAAATGAAACCGCAATGTAGTTGCATTTGGACAGGTGAATATCTGCGTAGAAATGTATATACATATCAAATCATATCAGTAACAGTCGGTAAATCCTTGATCTTGGGACCTTCAAATAAACCGCTTTGCGAGGTTGCCATGCGCTTTGGCAAGATTCAACTCCTGTGGAGCCACATCACCAGTCAACCATTCATTTAGAATAATCACACATCAATAGGGCCAACACTTGAGATATGTTCCAAACTGTTTTGGCCAGATTCTTGGAATGCTCAAATTCCTCGCCTAGATGCAAAGTAAAGATATGAAGAGTAGGTTCAACAAGTTCTGAGCACTATATAATTAAGGCGGACCAAAATTGCAACGACCAAAACTTGTCAAGACACAAGAGTAAAAATCCAAGCTTGTATCTTTCTTTGGTACATCCAACCACCCCGTTCTTAAAAAACCAAAAAGCAATCCAATAGTCTCATCCAACCAGGAATTCTTGTTAGTTGATCAAAATTCAATATTTCAAGATAATCATCATTTTCCACCGATATTTTTTGGGTTTCCGAAGTTAACTTGTGCATCCCTTCACTTCCCCTGGGATTGTAAATCTCCACGCAACTCATGGGATCCATTTCCTCCCAGGCTTGGCTAGAAGCTTCCGGCCTGAAAACTGCGGGAAGATCTGGATTTGTTACACCCAAATAAATGATGGGCTGAAAGACAAGGTGACGCCTTTTAGGTGCTTCCAAAAATAGGGAAACACCCCAAAATGGATGGTTTATAATCTTATAAATGGAAAACCCTATGTTTTAATGGATGATTTGGAGGGAAAACCCCCTATTTTTGGAAACATCCTTTTAAATATGGCCATTTTGGGTATCTATATGTCAAATATATGGAAACCCTTACCCTCCAGTAAACGATCACATAACGGGCTGGAAGGAATCCCCATTTTCCATAGGGAATACATCTTCAATCCGGTTCCATTTTCCAGCCAGCTAGGTTAGTTTACCGGCATGTGTACTTGAGATGACTCCAAACACCAACCCATGTTTTCCGGTAAAATAAATCACCTCCAGCAATGTTGGCCAGGGCCAAGGGGCTTCTCGCTCGTTGAGAAGCATCTCCTACTGCGAACATTGCGTAAGATGTCAGAGAGCCATACGGCCATAAAGTACCTGTCTTTTAGATTCTATAAACAAGTGACTGTTCAAACGTCCAGGTCTGGGTGTCATGCTTTCAGGTCTTCCAGTGCCTGAATATGTAAACGACTTTCATGCAAATTTTGGAATGGTATTCTAGGATATTGAATTAACATCACACTGATATCGTTCTTACGGCCTTGTCATCGGCTTCTCCCTCAATTATATCAATTATGGGTCCTTTCCTTCCCCTTTTGTCTGAATTGTTTGTTGACTTTTTTATACTTTTTTGTTTGTCTCCCTTCATTTGTCTTCTATTGACTTTCAATCTCTTGCATACAGTTCCCCAAAAATAGAACTTGACATTGCAATTGAAAATAAGGGCAACCAATAATGAACTTCATTGAAGCTTCAGGTTTCGGCCCTCTACAGCTGCAAGCCCCCAGCCCATGGTCCTGTAGGTCCTGTATTCCTCGGTATGGGTCAAGGTGAAAGCCTGAAGAAATTTTGAGGGAACAAATTATGTGCTTTGTGCACAACCTGCCCGAGGAGGCATGTATCAGCATGCCAGTTTGCATCACCACATATCACCATGTATTTTTGTACGTGATGGCATGGGCATGTTCTATCACAACAAAGAAGCACGGTTTCTTTGCACTATAAAGCTCCATCCTTGGACTCAATCTTGATGTTGTTTGTATTGTCCAGTTCCCGAAATTCCTCAAAAAAACGCCATCCAGCCGCGGGCATAAAAAACCAAGGGA